>Ga0210051_1004344_pt1 | contig 13881 bp, 13 predicted proteins | sample CryGey092014_all_FD_185464 | JGI IMG/M metagenome (GOLD analysis project Ga0210051, IMG submission 185464) | Groundwater microbial communities from aquifer - Crystal Geyser CG23_combo_of_CG06-09_8/20/14_all (SPAdes) (version 2) | ecosystem: Environmental > Aquatic > Deep subsurface > Groundwater...
AATTCCTGAAAGTTTGATTGTGGTGCCCTCGACAGGACTCGAACCTGTACTCTTGGCCTTAGAAGGGCCCTGCTTTATCCAGTTAAGCTACGAGGGCTAAAATTCGCAATACAAAATATTTTAACTTAAATATTTTATTTGGTCAATGGTGACTGAAAGGGATTTTTATATTCTTTGAGATCTGCTCCTTCAAATTTTTGCTGGCGGAGATTCCAGAAGTTTAGCATTTCTTGATAAGAGCTCATATCAATTTTTAACAGCTCTCCACTAATTTGAGGTTCAATTTTTTCTATTTTGTAATAATATTTATAAAAAATAAAGCCTGTAATTAAAAAGGCAAAAATGGATAAAATTAAAAATGTTAAAAAAGATTTCTCAGCTAAAATTTCTGGCAGTTTTTTGAGAAAAGTTTTAGTTTTATTAAAATCAAGGAGGGTTTTCATAAATTTTTATTTAGTATAAACCCTGATATCTAAAGTGGCTTGAATATAGTTTATTTCTAACATTTTTTTTGTTCCGGGCTTCACCTCAACCCTAGAGAACCTTTCGATAGTTAAACCATCAACCTCAATAAGGTAAGGGGCCAACTCTAATTTTTCTAAAAACTTCATAAAATTGGGAAGGGCACTAGAAACTTTAATTTGAAAAAATAAACTCGGCCAGATTGTTTTTTTAATTTCTTCGCCAGTTAAGGAAATTTGAATAGGTAAATCAAATGCTTTAGCTGTTTTTTCTAAAAAACTTATAAAATCAATGGGTTCTTGAGAATCGGCAAAAAAAGAATTTATTTTTTCCAGATTCGGTTGAAGAGCAAGATATTCCTCTTGAAGGCTTTTTAGGTTTTCTCTTTTTTTCAGAAGAGAAAATAATTTTTCTTTTTGAGAAAGGAGTTCAGAAGAGTCTTTTTTAATAGTTGAAAATAGGGGAGAAATAAAACAAAATAGTAAAACCAAAATTAAGAATATGAAAATGAATGAAGTCAAATAAATTTTTCTCTTTAAATTAATCATCGTTCTTGAGACCAATTAAAACTAAGATAGAAATCAATATCTTTGCTTTTTATTAAATTGGAAATTGGAGAATAAAGATTTTGAACTTCTTTTTGATTCTCTAAAGATTTTTTAAATTCCAAAAGATTATCTCTGTTTTTTGCATATCCTTGGAGAATAATCTGCGATTTTTCTTTTTGATAGAAAAAATCTGTTAAATATGTCTCCGCAGGCAAAAGGCCAGAAATTTTCTCTAAAATTTCTGAAATACTCCTTTGACCTTGATAAAAAGAATTGAACTGGGAGATAATTTGATTAGCTTCTCCAATATTTTTCTCTAATTCTTGAATCTCGGGGCTCTCCGTCGATCGACTCTCTATTTCAATTAAGGTTTTTTGGTCCCGAATCTGGCTCAAAATATAGATTTTTATTGAAAAAAGCAAGAGTCCTAAAAATATTAAGAAAATCAAAAACAAGCTCCCTAAAATGGCGATGACTTTTATTGTTCGTTTAATTTCCAATTCCTTTTTTTCTTGTGATGGTAAAAGATTAATCATACCCCGTAGGAAATTAAATATTTTCCGTGGTTATTATGTTTTGACCTTTGAAGATTATATAATTCATGGCCTCGTAGATAATCCGGGATTTTGGGTGGAAAATATTTTAACTATTTTTATTATCCACGAAAATCCCTTCGATTTCCTACGGGGCATACTTAATCCCTCTTAAGGCTAATCCCAGGGCAGTAACAAAGCCCAAGGACTTTTCAAAAGACATCTCGGGGGAACCTATTGAGATATTTCCCCAGGGATTAGCCAACTCAGTTTTTATTTTTAATTCTCTTAAAAGGAATTCTCGAAGTCCTTTTAAATTAGCCCCGCCACCACAAAGTAAAATTTTCTCCACTTTGTTAATATTCGATGGTAAATGTTCATGTTGGGTGTGAGATTGGTAATAATTAATTAGGGTTTTGATTTGCTCTGTTAAATCAGTCAGGGGTGGAATTAGGGCTTCAAATATCCTTTTATCGTCAATAATTGCTTTTTCAAACTCAATATCTCCAGTTTTCTCTTTTAAGATAATTTTTTGAGATCCTTTAATCCCGCATTTGATTTTTAATTCCTCGGCTACTACTAAATCAATTTTTAAGGTTTTGGCAATTATCTCAGTGAACATTTGAGAAGAAATTGGGATAGAGCTGGTAAATCTTAAGGACTTTCCAGAAAAAATAATAAAGCTCGTTCTAGTAGCTCCTAAATCAATTAAAAGGATTGGGGAGGGACTAACCTCATTTTTAACCAAGGCTCTGGCAATAGATAGACTTTCAATTTCTAAGGCCCTGGGGAATAGTCCAGCTCTTTTTATAGAGCTCACATAAGGATCGACAATCTTTTTGGGGATAGCTGAAATTAAGATATCAAAATGGTCTAAATGATTATAAAGAGGTTGAACAATTTGGAAGTCCAAATAAACTTCTTCAATTGGTAGGGGAATATAATTTTCCGCTCCAAATTTGACTGCTCCTTCGAGTTCTTCTTCTTTCATTTTTGGAAGCTGGATAACTTGCAAATAGGATTTTTCTTCTGGCAAAGAACAGATTGCATATTTCGTCTTTATCTTTTTGCCCTTAACCTCTTTAATTCCCTCTTTGATAATTTTTACTAAAGAATCTTCATCCTTAATTTCTCCGGCTGTAATTATTCCTTCGGGGATAGGTTTTTCACCAAAAGAAGCTAAGGTAAAATTATCTCTTTTTCTTTCGAGATTAGCAATTTTTAAAGAGGGGTCAGAAATATCTAAACCGAACGCCTCTTGTTTTAAAGTTAGGAATTCTAACATTTAAACTGAAAAATTAATTCATATATTCGCCCCAGTAGCAGAACGTAGCTCGCTACGGGGCAGCCCCGAAGTGAAAATTCCTTTCTACTTCTGGGGCGTAAAAAATTCGTAATTTCGTAGGAGTTATTGAATCTCCTCCCATTTTATAAATTGGTATTCATCATCAGCCGCCGGAGTTAAGGGAGGGGGATTAAAAGAAAGCAACCAATCATAACTATATTCTCTTTTTTTATAGCCCGAAGCTAAAATTCCATCTGAATAAGTCCATTTTGTTCCCACCCGGCCATTGCTAACAATTGAGCCTAAAATTTCCAATTTTTCTCTAATTGCCTCGGGGTAAAAAGGATACCAGTAGTAACATTTATAGGGATCATTTGAATAACAATAATGATTTCGAGAAAATCTTCCTTTTTGGGCTAAAAAGATTCCATCTATCTCCATTTTATCAGGTGAATAAAGAGGAATCAAAACATTTCTCTCAGCAACAACTAAAAGGCCATCAGAGCCATCTTTTGTTGTATAGATTAAGTTCGAGTTTAAAATTACATCAGTATCTCTGTTTGGGTTAATGAGATCAGCTGAGACAATGGTTATCTTTCCTTTAACAGTTCCTTCAACCCAGAGATTATCTTCAATAAAAATCAAACCGCAACCTGAAGGTATGGGATAGTTTTTTAAAAAAGTTCTTCCAGAAATTTTGTGATAATCCCAGTGCCAACCTTCTTCTAATGAATAACCATAGACTGGTGTCAATTGGCTAATTTTATAAACATCGAAGGTGCTATTATTTTTAAAAATCACCTGATAGCCCCTTGCCCCAGAAGGTCCGAGATAAACTCCAAGACTTTTGGCCTTGGTTTTCATTTGATTTAAATCAGTGCTGATTCCCTGAAAATCGATTGGCTCTGTTGGGAATTTCCAGAGTCCTTTTTCTTGCCCTTCGCCAGCTCCAAAAATTCCTGGGCATTTACAAAGGCTTCCTTCTTTCTGGCAGGGGGACTGGCAGGTGGTGCAGCCAAATGAAGAAGTGCAGGTCCAAGATGCTTTAGCCGAAGTCATTAAGCTATCATTTTCTCCATCCATTCTAATTCCACCATTGTTATGATACCTTCCTTTAACCTCAACATCAGAACCAACCCAGACATCAGAGTTAGTGATAGTGGAAAATTCGGCAATTGAAGGCTGGGCGTATTGAACCCTGACTTTTCTTTTTAATGAAGGAAAATCATAAGTCCAGCCAGTTGAGGTGATGACTATTTTGTTTATAACATCGCATTGTTTTTGACCACTAATTTCTAAAGAAAATCTGCCAATTGCCTGACCCTGAGGATCAAAATATTCATGCTCTGGGCCACCCGGATCAGATAAGTCACCTGGCCGGTGAGCTAAATACCATCGGTAATAATTTACTCCGGCCTCAGCAATTGATAAAGCTTTGTATTTAGAAACATTTTTTAAGTTATATCTATATTGCGAAAGAATAAAACCTAAGGTACTAGCCAGAATTAAGATAAAAATACCTCCAAAAACTAAAATTAAGACCAGAATTTGCCCCTTATTGTTTTTCTTTAAGGTTTCTAATTTGGGCATTGGAAATTAAAGTGAAATCAGCGGGTAGCCGATTAGGATTGACATTAATAATTAATTTAACCTTTACCAAAGTAATATCACCGACTTTGGAAAGATCGGTTATTTGATTATTATTTTTATCAAAATAATTAAAAATTGGCTGAGAGCCGTTTTGAATATATTCTGAAAGAAGAGAAAATTTTTCATTTTGAGATTTATACTCTCTTGGAGTGCCAGTCGCTTCAGTTTCTCCTTTTTTTAAAATTTCCCCATCTAAAAAATAGCGGATTTTTTCGATATTCTGGTCTCGGTCAATATCGCTATAAAAAATAAAACTTTGGTTTTGGGCTAATTCAATTAAATATGCTCCGGTGTCAGCATAGGTTGCCTCCCTAATCTCTCTAACCATGGTATCTACTCCTCTTCTGGCTGAATCTATTGCCTGGGCCTGTTGGATATCATAGGAACTTGTCCGATAAAGATAAACAATGGAAGAACTAACAGCCAAAATTAAAATAGTAAAAGTGGCAAGGGTGATTAGAGTTTCTATAAGGGTGAAGTTTTTTTTCATTTAGGGCTTGTTTAAAATTACCGTAAGATTATTTTGGCCTGAGATATAAATATTCTCTAATAAGTAATCTTGATAACCTGATTTAGTTACTTCTAAGGAATAATTGTTGGATAAATCCAGGGAACCAAAAAATGCCTGACCACAATTACTTGAAGAAATGCTTTTGTTATAGCCCAGAGTTTGGTTAAAAAGACGAACATTAGCTCCAACAATAATGAGTTCGCCGCTACTCTCTTTAACTAAAACTAAAAGGGTGTTTTGGGTATGAGGTACTAGAGTAAGGGTTGTAGCGATGGAGCCGCCTGGTAATAAATTAATTGGTTGGGGCGGGCAAGATTCCATAAGGTCGTAACCAGTAGTCGGACTGATGGTCATTGTATAAGTGTCCCATTCCAAATTGGGAATTTCTAAATGGCCATTATTATCAGTGGTTAAATTTTGAGAATATTTGTAAATTGGATTTCCCTGGCTATCTTTGCCAATGGCTTTCTCCCCTCTGATATTAAAAGTAAGATTAGGTAACTTTGGGAGAGGTAATTCTTCAGAATATTGAAAGGTATCAGCAGAGATACTGCCCAGCCTATCAATAAAAAAGGTGGCTTCAGTTGTTTCTCCCTCTAAAATAGTTAAATGACCGGGATTGGGATTAGGATTCTCAGGGGTGACATCGTAAGTTTTAGTAGTGCTGTAATTAGTTTTGTTAATTGTAATTTTATAACTATCAGTTGCTGGGCTACCAGGAAAAATAACCTTACCTTGATCATTGGTTAGAGTAGTTAGGGAAATCGGGGGAGATACTTTGCTATTTTCAATTTTTACTTCTGCCCTATCTACTGGATTAGAATTAGCATCTAAAACACTGATTATTAGGGTTCCGCCACCAGTAATTGTTTCGATTCCCGGAGGAGAAAAATTGGAAATCAAAGCAATTGATTTTTTCCCGCTTTTCCCCTGCCAAGCTACCTCAATTCTGACTTTTTTATAATCGGCTGTAATTCCATTTTCATCTTGAGAACTTAAACCATCGGCCGGATCATCAATATATTGAATAAAGGTTTTCAGGGTAAAATTAATTCCATTAAGGGTAGCATTCTCTTCTTGGGGAAGTGCACCAGGAGGAATCCCTCCAACTGTACCTACTTTCTCATAGGGTAAATTCCGAATGAGCTCCATTTTTTCATTAGCCAGGGAAATAGCGCTCGCCCGAGCTTTATTTTCACTTAAAAGCCGCATTCCTCCCTGAAAAGCAGTAAATAATCCAATAAAGATAATCGCCCCTAGGCCTATTGCCACCAAAGTTTCGACTAAGGTAAACCCCACTCGAAGTCTGAAACCTGGAGTCTGAAGATTTGAAGATTGTTTTTTACGTTTTTTATCTTTCTTACTTCTTACTTCGTACTTCATAATTTTATTTTATATTGCTCCCATCATTGAATACATCGGTTGAATCATTGATATAGCGAAAAAACCAACAGCCGCTCCAATAATCACCATCAAAATTGGTTCAATGATTGATGATAAATTTTTAGTAATATTAGAAACTTCTTCTTCATAAAAATCAGCTACTTTCCCTAAGATTCCCGAGCTCTCTCCAGTCTCTTCTCCAATAGCAATCATTTGAATCATAATAGATGGATAAAGATTTTGATAAGGTGTCAAGCCCTGGGAGAGTTTTTTACCTTTTTGAACATCTTCAGCCGCTTTTTTTATTGCTTCTTTAAAATAAAAATTCCCTAAGGTATTGGCGACAATTTCCAAAGACCTAACAATTGGAACCCCTGAGGCAATTAAGGATCCTAAAATTCGAGAGGTTGAAGCGGTATTGATTTTTCTTGTAATGGGGGCAATAATTGGTAATTTTAAAACTAATTTATCGATGATTTTTTTAGTTTCTTTTTTCTTTAGGATTATTTTCAAAAAAATTGGTAAAAAAAGGAGGGCTAGAATTAAAATTGGCCAATTTTTTTCTAAAGATTTGCCTAAACCAATTATTATTTGAGTAGTAAAGGGTAAATCAACTTTTAGCTCTTTAAAAATAGAAGTTAATTTAGGAACAACCATAACCATCATTAAAATTCCAATGAAAATCATCACAGTTAATATCACTAGCGGGTAGATCATCGCTCCTTTAACTTTTGATGATAGTTCTTCTTCTTTTTCCATCTGATGGGTTAAGTTTTTCAAAACCTCCTCTAAGGTTCCCGATTCTTCGCCAACTTTTATCATATTAATAAATAATTCAGAAAATATCTCTGGATGCCGAGATAGGGCATCAGAAAGATTTTGTCCCTTGGTTATATCTTCTTCAATTTTTGAAAGAGTGTTTTTAAATTTTTTATTTTTTGTTTGCTCAGATAAAATTCTTAAGGCTCGAGGCATAGATATTCCCGCTCCAATCATAATTTGTAAGTTTCTAGTAAAGAATATTTTTTCTGTTAAAGAAATTTTTTTAAATCGAGTTAAAAAATCAAAACTAATTTTTCTTTCTAGGGGTTGAGCTTTTTCTAATTTAGCTTTAATTAAAATATAACCTTCTTGACGAAGGTTTCTGGCCAGTGTTTTTTCATCTGGAGCTTCTAAAACTCCGGTTCTATCTTTTCCCTTAAAGGATTTGGCAATGTAGAAAAAGCGTGGCATTTATTCAATGACTACCCTTAAAACTTCCTCGATTGAGGTAATTCCTTGGGCAGCTTTAAGGAAGCCATCTTCAATCATTGTTCTCATTCCTTCTTTTTGAGCCTGGGCTTGAATTTCATCAGAAGTGGTTCCTTTGACAATTAATTCTTTTATTGATTCGTTAATTGGTAAAACTTCAAAAATTCCAATTCGGCCTTTATAACCTTCTGGGCATTCTTTTGATGGTTTTGGCCTAAAAAAGTAGATATCCTTTAAACTTTCTTTTGGTTTTATTATTTTTTCTTTCCTAAGGATCTCTAAGATTCGGGACAGATCACAATATTTTTCCAAATTTTTTAGCTCAGATTCTTTTAATTTGTATTTTTCTTTTTCTTGACAAAGTTTTCTAACTAATCTCTGAGCTAACACACAATTAACGGTTGAAGCAATTAAAAAAGGTTCAGCTTGCATATCAATTAAGCGAGGGAAGGTCCCAGCCGCTAAATTAGTGTGCAAGGTTGATAAAACTAAATGGCCGGTTAGGGCAGCATTAATGGCTAGGCCAGCTGTTTCATTATCTCGGATTTCTCCAACCATTAGAATATCCGGGTCTTGCCTGACTAAAGATCTTAACCCAGAAGCAAAAGTTAAACCAATTTTAGGATTAACTTGAGTTTGATTAATTCTGGGCATGCGATATTCAATTGGGTCTTCCACGGTGGAAATATTCACTCCTGGATTATTTAAAATTTCCATCATGGCATATAGGGTTGTTGTTTTACCGCAACCAGTGGGACCGGTTACTAAAATCATTCCTACTGGTTTTCTTAAATTATGATAAATCTCCTCTAAGGCTTCGCCTCTTAGACCTAAACCTTCTAAAGTGTAGGCTTTGGCCTCTTCTGGTAAAAGCCGCATGACAATTTTTTCACCATTGAAAACTGGCAAGACCGAAACTCGAATGGAATACTTGTAATCTTCGCTTTCAATTTTAAATCTGCCATCTTGAGGAAGTCGGTGTTCATCGAGTTTTAAATTGGATAAAACTTTAATTCGAGCAACAATCCCTGATTGAATTTGTTTTGGTAGGGTCATAGCATCACGCAAGATTCCATCAATTCGATATCTAACCAAAACTTCTTTTTCCATTGGCTCTATGTGAATATCGGAAGCCCTTTGTAAAATGGCGTGTCGAGTCAAAGTATCAACAATTCGAATTATTGGGAGTTCCTCGGCTACCTTTAATAACTCCTCTTTTTCTTCTACAACCTCTTCCTCTTTTATCGTTTTTATCCCCCTTGCCTCTTTTTTGATGATTTCTCCGAATTCAGCTTCAAGGGTTTTTTGATATTGCCGCAAGATATTTTTTATACTCGCAGAGGTGGTCAATCTTGGTAAAATTTTCAGATTGGTTTTTTTCTTAACGAATTCAATAGTTTGTAAATCTTCTGGATCAAGCATAGCTACTTCAAGATGTTCTCCTTTTTTTCTAAAGGCGACGATATTATGAGACCTGGCAATGGGTTCAGGAATAATCTTCAAAACATCTGGCGGAACAATTTCTTTTTCTAAATTAACAAAAGGAATACCCAGAATATAGGCCTGGAGTTTAATTAGTTCTTCCTGAGTAATTAATCCTTCAGAAACTAAAACATCGCTAATTCTTTGATTAGTTTTCTCTGCCTTTTTTTGAGCTTTTTCGAACTGGGCCTCATTAACTAAACCGGCGTCCAAAAGAAAGGTCTTTAATTGTCCAGGCTCTACTCTCATAATTATTGAGTTGTTATAATTGTTGGATCACTCGCTTTGCTCGCTTGTTGTATTGTTGTAATGTAACATTCCAACAAGGCCGGAGGCTGATCCAACATAGCGAAGCGATTGAACATTCCAACATTATTCACCGAGGGCTTTTTTAACTTTTTCCACTACTTCTTCCAAAGAATATTGGGCCTTCACTAAGTAAGTAGTCGCCCCGAGTTCAATAGCTTTACCAACATCCCCAATCCCTTCTAAATTTGTTAAAACAATAACTGGTATATCCTTTGTTTCCTCATCTGCTTTTAGTCTTTTTAAAACCTCAAAACCGTCCATTTTCGGCATTACAAGGTCAAGGAGAATCAAATCTGGTTTTTCAGATTTTAGTAGATTAAGCCCTGCTTCTCCATCAAGTGCCGGAATTATCTCATAACCTTCTTGTTTCAATACTTCCCCTAAAGTTTTCTGAAGAGTCTCTTCATCTTCAATAAAAAGAATTTTTTTCATAAAAATATAATCCGAATGATTCAAATTAGTATCCGAATGCTCCGAATAGCATGTCAATAAGCTATTTTGGAGACAATGGGATTCGTAGATTCGGATGTTATTCGTAGATTAGGATTGCTTTGTTATTTAATTGGTATGGTAAACCAAAATGTCGACCCTTTATTTTCTTCTGATTGAAATCCTATTTTCCCGCCTAATCTATTAATAATTGATTTAACAATATATAAACCTAAACCCGATCCCTGCGGTTGATGAGTTTTGGCATTGACTGCTCGAAAAAATCTTTGAAAAATATATTTTTGGTCCTCTTTTGGAATACCAATGCCACTGTCGTTGATTTCAAAGTAAAAATTATGATTCTTTTTGCCAAGATAAATTTTTATTTCTCCATTGTCTTTACTATAACGAGTGGCATTGTCTAAGAGATTTTCAATAACTAATTTTAATTGAATACGATCAGTTAAAATTTCGGGTATATTTTCTCTAACTTCGTATTTTATACTTATATTTTTTGCTTTTATAGCAGGGTTGAATTCTTCAATAACTTCTTTAAGTAGATTCTCAATAACAATCTTTTCCTTTTTTAACTCAAATTTTTCTTCAATTCTATAGACAGTTAATAAATCGGTAATTAATTGGAGCATTCTTCCAGTATTTTCTTTTAGAATTTGGAAAAATTCGAGCTGCTTTCCTTTAATATTATCCACTCTCCCGGAGACCAAAAGTTCAACCACCCATTTAAGATTAGAAAGAGGGGTTTTTAGTTGATGGGAAACAATTCCAACAAACTCTGATTTCATTCTTGAGGCCTCGGCCAATCTTTCAAAACTTTGAGTAATAATAAAATCAATAACAAAGAGGATGATGGTTAAAATTATTACCAGTAAAGTGACCAAGAGGGGATCAGCGATATAACGGGTACCGATAAAATAAGAAATAAGTATTGAGGCAAAAATAATTACACCTATTACCAAAAAGAGAAATTGAGGATGTTGCCAAAGAGGAATTCCGTATTTTTTAGCCTGGGCCGGGAGATTAAATTGTTCAAGGATTTTTTTGAAGTCCATTGCCTTTATATATTATATCACTTTTTGACTTTAATAGCACAAGATGATATATAATAAGGTATACGGGGTATAGTGTAACGGTAGCACGAGTCCTTTGGGAGGATTTAGTTCCAGTTCGAATCTGGATACCCCGATTGCGGGCGTCGTATAACGGCCATTATATTTCTCTTCCAAGGAAATGACGTGGGTTCGACTCCCATCGCCCGCTCAAAACAAAAAGCGCCCGAAGGGGCGCTTTTTATTAACTTATAATTATAAACTAACAACTCAAAACTATTTACTTCGCGTATTCCACCACCCTCATCTCCCTAATAACATTAACCTTGATTTCGCCTGGATACTTTAATTCCTCTTGAATTTTATTAGCAATTTCTTTAGCTAATTTCTTTGCTCCTAGATCATCAATTTTTTCTGGTTTAACAAAAACTCGGATTTCTCTACCGGCCTGAATGGCATAGGCTTTCTCAACGCCAGGCTGAGAAAGGGCAATATTTTCCAGGTCAGTTAATCTTCTTAAATAACTTTCCAGGCTCTCTTTTCTTGCTCCTGGCCTGGCCCCAGAAATGGCATCAGCAGCCTGAACTAAAATTGCCTCCAAACTTTCATAAGGGTATTCTTCATGGTGAGATTTTATTGCTTTAATTACTTCACTTTCTACTCTAAATTTTTCTAAGATTTTTATCCCAATATCAGTGTGGGAGCCCTGAATTTGATGATCGACTGCTTTGCCAATATCATGTAAAAGGCCGGCTTTTTTGGCAACCTGACTATCTCCTCCTATTTCTGAGGCTAGGGCGGCCGCTAAATGAGAAACTTCAATTGAATGAAGTAAAACATTCTGGCCATAACTGGTTCTAAATTTTAATCTTCCTAAAAGTTGGAGTAATTTTGGATCTAAACCTAAAACTCCAGTATCATAACAGGCTGCTTCCCCAGCTTCTTTTATTTGGCTCGAAATTTCTTCTTGAGCCTTTATTACCTGCTCTTCGATTTTGGCTGGTTGAATCCTTCCATCTTGGATTAATTTCTCTAAGGCGGTTTTGGCAATCTGTCTTCTAATTGGGTCAAAAGCTGAGATAACCACCACTTCTGGTGTATCATCAACAATAACCTCAACACCAGTTAATTTTTCCAATGTATGGATATTTCTTCCTTCTTTACCAATAATCCTCCCCTTAACTTCTTCGCTTGGTAGGGCTAAGGTGGTTGTCGTAATCTCTGAAGAGCAAGGGGCCGCATATTTTTGGATAGCCAGGGCAACTATTTTTCTGGCCCGAGAAGTCAATTTTTCTTTTCCAGTTTCTTCTAATTTCTTTAATTTTTGGAGGATTTCTTCTTGATATTCTTTCTCCAAACTGGAAAGCAGTTCTTCTTTTGCTTCTTCTTTTTTTAAACCGGAAATTCTTTCTAAATTGCTTTCAGCCTCAGTTTTTAGATTTTCTAGGGTTTCTTTAATTCTCCGAAGTTCATTGACTTTTCTAATGAATTCTCTTTCTTTTTTTTCTAAAATATTGGATTTTTCTACCAAGATATCCTCTCTTTTGAATAATAACTCTTCGGTTTTTAAGAGCGCTCTTTTTCTTTCCTCTTCTCCTTTTTTTGTCTCTTCAAGAATTTTTTGAGCTTTTTCTTTAGCTTCAGTAATTATCGCTTCAGTTTCTTGTTTGGTTTGAGAAACTTTCTTTTGAAGCTTGGCTTCGATGGTGCCAACCTGTTTTTTGGCAATTGACTGACGAGTAAAGTAACCTAAAACTGCCCCAAGTGATAGGACAAAAAACCCTAAGATAATTAGGATAGATTGATTCATAGTTTTGATTAGAAAATTGGTTATACATCATCTTTTTAAGATATTAGGGATTTGATGAACACCAAATTTCAAAGTTAATCCTTCAACAAGTTCAGGGTTAACACTGAGCTTGTCGAAGTGTTAATTTTTACAAATTAATTTTAGTAAAAATTTTTAGATAAGTCAAGTATGGGAAAATAAAAACGGGGGCTGGGTCCCCCAAAATGAGAACTAACTTATTTTCAATGGTCCTATTCTTTTGCCTTTATCACCTCATCAATAATGCCATAATCTTTGGCCTCTTCAGCTGATAAATAGAAATCCCGGTCAGTATCTTTCTCTACTTTCTCTAATGGCTGATCAGTGTGTTTAGATAAAATTTGGTTTAATTTTTCTTTAATTTTTACAATATGTTTAGCCGAAATTTCAATTTCTACTGCCTGACCACCGACTTCGCCCATTACCTGGTGGAGTAAAATTTCAGCATTGGGTAAGGCAAATCTTTTACCTTTGGTTCCGGCTGCCAATAAAGTTGCTCCCATTGAGCCTGCCAACCCCACGCAGACAGTGGAAACGTCAGGTTTAACATATTGCATAGTGTCATAAATTGCCATTCCGGCTGTCACCGAACCACCGGGGGTATTGATATAAAGTTTAATATCTTTGTTTGGGTCTTGAGAAGCCAAAAAGAGCATTTGGGCAATAACGGAATTAGCTACCGGGTCAGTGATAACACCGGCTAAAAAGATAATCCTATCTTTCAAAAGTCGGGAATAAATATCGTAAGCCCTTTCTCCATATTGAGATTTTTCAATTACAGTAGGAATGAGGTTCATGGTTTGATAAAACTTTCTAAGAATTGAAAAACTTTTTCGTTTCTGATTACTCCTTCATAATACTCCTTTAATTTCTCTAAGGCAAGCCCGCCTAAGTTTTGTTCCGCAAAATTTTGGCGGGCAAGCCCGCCTAAGTTTTGTTCCGCAAAATTTTGGCGGGCAAGCCCGCCTAAGTTTTGTTCCGCAAAATTTTGGCGGGCAAGCTCCTTTTCGGCTTTTTCAATGTTGGGATAACTTTTTAATGTCTCGCTTATTTTTTCTTTGATCTCCTCATCAGAGACCGAGATTTCTTCTCTTTTAGCAATCTCTCTTAAAATTAAAAAATTCTTAACCCTCTTTTCAGATT
>Ga0210051_1004347_pt1 | contig 13877 bp, 14 predicted proteins | sample CryGey092014_all_FD_185464 | JGI IMG/M metagenome (GOLD analysis project Ga0210051, IMG submission 185464) | Groundwater microbial communities from aquifer - Crystal Geyser CG23_combo_of_CG06-09_8/20/14_all (SPAdes) (version 2) | ecosystem: Environmental > Aquatic > Deep subsurface > Groundwater...
ACTCCCTATTTCCGTATTTCCGAAGCGTTTTTTCGCGGCATCAACGAACTTTTCCATATCCTCTTCCGTGTACCGGGGGCTGATGTGGACAAGCACTGCACGCCGCGCACCCGCTCTGGCAGCGACCCGTGCTGCATCGTTGGCCGTCATGTGTTCCTTCGCCTCTGCTTCCTCGTGGTGCTCGGGTAAGAACATCCCGTCGAGGAACGCCAAATCCACATCCTGACATAGTCGATAAAGAACTTTGTTGGGCCGCGTATCGACGGCGTAGCAAATCTTCCGTCCCGGCCTTGGGGGCCCGAGCACAAGGTTGGGAGATATGGTATCTCCTCGGTCAAGGGTAACGGTTTCCCCGCGCTGTAATTTTCCCCACAGCGGACCATAGGGTATCCCCAGGGTCTTGGCTGCCTCTGTCTTGAACTTTCCCGGACGGGGATGCTCTTCAAAACGATACCCAAGACATAGGGTTGTATGTTTTAAAGGCCCCCACAGGATACGGACCAGGTCGTCTTCATAAGCCGCCTCCGGAGATCCTTCATACCATTCAAGAAAGGAAAGGGGATAATTAAGAAAAAAAGCCAGGGATTCGTGAAGCTGCCGGATGAAGCGTTCGATCCCGGGCGGCCCGAGAATCGTGAGTGGACCCACTTCCGGCACCTGAGCCCGCATCATCAGAATTCCCGGCAACCCGAGGCAGTGATCTCCATGAAGATGACTGACAGCCACAACCCGGAGAGACTTGATCCCGATCTTCGTCTTTTTCAAATTGATCTGACACCCTTCGCCGGCATCGAAAAGATAAAGCTGCCCTTGAAGCCTTACCACTACGGAGGTAAGAAACCGTCCGGGCATCGGCATCATCCCCCCTGACCCAAGAAGCACACATTCCATTTTATGCCTATTTCATCATTGGCGAAGAGCGACCAGGATTGAACCTTTATTGAAAGTTGACCGGGCACTGATTCATATTTTTCATTGCTGAAAACGAGGAAAGCGATTGTTTTCCAACAAAATGATAAATAAGAATTGATTATACTGCCTATCTATAATTTCGCTGCATATTATTAAGCAGTGCATAACAATGTTTACATCCACCGCGGAGACGCAGAGAACGCAGAGTAGCATTTTTTTATTTGGCGGGCCGAAGGTTCCGGGGACCGGAGAGGTACCGTCAATTAACAAGCCTTATGGTCGCCCTGTTGTTTATCCTAAAGAAAGTTCTTTTTGGGTTTTGGTTAAATAGTCAATAATTTGCTGTTCTCGTTGCTGAATTTCCAATAAAACAGGTTCGGACATAGCTCTGTATTCTTCTTTAGAATGAATCTTTCGCGCCTCTAAAAGTATCTTTTGTAAATTCTCAACAGCTTTTTGTGCCATTAGAAGTTGTTCATCATTAAGAATCATGTTATTTTCACCTCCACAATTCCTCTCCGTTTAAAATCCTTTGTCATTTGATAAGTGTCCAACCAAAGACGAAGGGTTTCTTCTCCAATAGCAGACTTAGACCAGAAAATATCTATATGAAACCTTATACGGGCTGCAACATGATCGAATATGAATTTGCTATCTTCAGATATTCTTTCCAGTTGAAATGTCTCTTTCATTAATAGAAGCATATCAACATCATTGGGAGATTCTTTGGCACTTACAAAACTCCCCCAAACAAAAATACGATCGAGTTGACCAGTTGATTTAATCAAGGCTAAAAGCTCTCGCATTCTGTCGCCAAGCCACTTTCTTCTTGCAGAGCTTGAAGAAAAATGATTAATAAATTCCTCTTCTTCAACAAGATAAATGCCCTCGGGCAAGTTCCCGTCTATATTATAATCTGGAATCATTCTCCTCCTTCAAATTTGGGGCGACATGAGCAGATGACGTTGACCTCCGACCTTATACGAACTGGTTCGTTTATCCTCTCGAAAATGGGAGGATAGACGAAGTTCAGATATACCACCTAAGGATTACTACTTGGAGTATACACCTTTTTACAAAATCTGTGAATTATTTAGTTTAGAGAAAGAGTTAAAAAAGGGGGCTACCTCTTCAACCTACAAAGTTTGGAGATCAATCTGCGTTAAGAGCTGTTGATTTTAGATTCGAACACTGGATAACGACCAGAATGGGCTGGTTTGAAAAGGCTGCGGTTCGCACGGCCTTTTCAAAGTCGGGATCGATTCATTTGTTGCATGGTCACAGCTATTTCATTAGGAACGTTAGTTGATGATCACGACCCGCTTCAATTCCGGCAGGTAGTCTACCGTTCTTGAAAGGCATTCTGAATTTCTTTGGTTCCAGCCCCTCGGCAATGCCGTCAACCTTGCCCATCAATGCACTAGGCAAAGCGATCCGGCGCACACCGAGCCGCTTCTCTGCCATTGCCGTGTATTCCTCGGATATGTCACAGATGATCGAGAATCGCTCGTTGTTGTAGGCTGCCTCGCCGCTCGTGCCTGCGCCACTCATTAAGTCCAAAACCAGTTCGCCCCTAGCGGTGCCCATGAGGATGAGTCTCTCGATTACTGCAACCGGCTTCTGAGACGGATGCCCCGTTTGCTCATTTCGGCCGACGAACCCACAAAGCAAGGGCTCTTCAATCACGCTGGGTGGCCCAGGAATAAAGCGGAGTTTCCCATGCTTGAGCTTCTGGAGCTGGACTTCGTTTAGGAAATTCTCAACATGCATTTTGGCGTCGGGCTTTGACAGATGGAGACACGTCATTTGTGCCGATCTCCATCCACGTATCATGGAGGGTGAATTCTTATAGAACCATGTGAGCCAGCACCGTAGTTGTAGCGGAGGAGGAATTTTCTCTATGAAGTGGGCAACGATCTCAGGAAACCCCCATAAGAAGACATGTTCCGAAAGGGGTTGCATGGCATTCAGAACAGTCAGGATGTATTCGACGTAGTCGTCTCGTTTGCCACCGACGCCCTTGTTGTACCAGGGATCGAGTATCGTCGTCTGAGCGCTGATTCCCAGGAGATTCAAGACACGGGATGAAACGAGAACATCCATCGGGGGAAGGATCACTACCCCATTTTCGGAGAGCGAGGCCTGGATGTTCTCGCGAGTCTCCGAGAAAAGTTTTTTGGCACGATTACTGTTTCCGCTCATTTCTGCCTCGCTATGGTTCCGTCCCTTCTTATATTATACCCGAAATACGAGAGAAGGAAGTGGAAAATTCTCTTTTTTTCCGTCTCAGGGGCGAACTGCACGATTGCGTAGGTATTTAGCTTGCCGGTCGTCGTGTCCCAGTAGTTTTTCTTCGTTACCTGATGTCGACCACAAAGGGCTTGCCATTGTGCAGGGTCCTCGGGATCCGTATCTGGATGAAGGGAGTGCGGGTTCTTGTGGTCTGGCGTCAGCTTGACGCGGCCACCCCCAACCGGGTCGATTTCACCATTTTTCAGTCCGCAGACTATTCCAGCCTCCTTCCATTCGCATGAGTAGTTTGCTCTTTTCAGGACGGCAAGCCAAGCGGTGTCCGTCGGACGGACACGCTTGCCGGCATTGCTACGTTTTCGTGTGTGAGGCATCAAATACTCCTGAATCTTCAGGTCGCCCCGATTCCTCCAGGAAAGGATCGTGTATCCGTCGTCAGTGCGAAGTTCCGACAGCCGTTGATGCCAGTTCTCTGGTTGTTGGCCAGTTTTGGGGTCTGTGGCAGCCTTGATGATTTGCTCGCGGGTGACAACCTTCCCGATGTTGTCGAGGAAGAGCGCCTCAATTCGCTTTTTGACGCTTTTCTGGCGGTATTGTCCCTTCAGCTTCCCGTAGAGCTTGTGTGGAGTATCTTTTTTGCTCGCCATGCGGTCGTCCTTTCTTCATCTATTGCGTCTAACATTTATTTTTATATTGCGGTGTCGAAATAAACCTTCATTGAAATTTGACCAAGCACGGATTAATATTTCCCATTGCTGAAAACGAAGAAATATTTTCGTCTCCACCTTGTGGATTGTTGATTGGAATATACCCCTTTTCACAAAATCTGTAAATTATTTAGACAGGGAAAAAGAGTTAAAAAAGGGGGCTACCTCTTCTGCCTACAAAGTTTGGAGATCAATCTACCTTAAGGGCTGTTGATTTTAGATTGGAAGAGAGGGGACAGCAATGTCTGACCAGTCTTCCGCAGACTTAAGAAGCCCTGACGGTAGAGGTTGTTTTCCCTACCCCGCACTTCTGGTCCGCTATGGCCATTATTTCCATCGCTAATTTGACCTCATATCCGAATCCAATAGAATCTTTTTCTATTATAAAATCTGAATTAGACCCGCCTCTTGAAAGGCCCGTTATGGATAGACCGAGGTTCTGTGCTAATATCCAACGGTTTTCCCGCTAACCCACAATAACCATGTTCTCCAACCCATCTCGATCCCACGATTTTTTGCCATGCCATACAACCTGGGCCTTCGCATATCCATTCTGGATTTATTTGCCCTGACTCCTTACTTACAGGTTTCGAAAATTTAAATGGGCAATACATTTTATTAGCTTCACCTTTTTTGACTAACATAGGTTCTCCTCCTTTCTTTTAACCTTTCCATTACCGTCTTTGGGCCAAGGAATAAATCTGATTGAGAGGACGTAGGTTCTAAAACATTTTAAAGTATTTCTCAATATTTACCGTTTCTTTAAAAATGACCAACTGATGGCAAGTTGTTTCAGAATCTATGTCCCCTTCTCATCCCTATTTTCTTGGAAGTACCGTCGAACTTTCGCTGCAATTTGACGATCAGTCATCCTGTCAATTGTTTCAATACCGACGATGCGTCTACCCAGTTGGTTTCTCTCGAGACGTTTCTTCAGCTCGCCCTTGGCCTCACCAGGACCAAATATCAGAATAGATTCTGCATCACGAATACACCCAATGACCGCATTGTAGTAAATATTGAGAAGTCCCGTAGACCTTCTCTCGCGGCTATCATCTGCCGGTACTAGCTGGGATTCATAGGGCGTCGTATGACGTATGCCACCCGAACGTCCGGGCTGTTTTTCAACCTTTGATATGATCAGTCTTATTTCTTCCCCTTCGTCCGTAACGGCCACGATAAGAGCCTTCCTATGGTCAATCCACAAACCCACTTTTGTTCTCATCGATTTCTCCTTTATCTATTAGCTCCACCTAGACTCAAGTGATCAAGGCAGGTCTTGATAAGATGATCCCGGTTCATGCACCAGCTTACTAAACGGGCAATTTCCAGAAGATCCTGGTAACGCTTGACCAAGTCCTCTTCTTTAATTTTTGGCTTTTTAGGGCTCATCACAGTCTTTCTCTGTCTTTCCATGTCCAAAACCCTACTTCACAATTTTCAAGCTTTTTGATGTGCCGAAAGGGTTCTCAACAGAAGAACTACAATTGGAATCATTTTGCCATTCTCCATCCACAAAGAATCGATACTCATATTGACCTGGATTTAGAGTGAGTGAGATTCTCCAGATCCCCTTATCGTCCATTTTCAGGGGATGCGAAGACGGATTCCATTGATTAAAATCTCCAGCTATGGATACACTTTGTGCCTGAGGTACTGATAAGCTGAACTCCGGTTTCTTTGGTTCTTGTGAATTTGATGGCATTGGACAAGAGATTAACAAAAACCTGCCGAATCATTGACTGATCGCCACGAACAGGGGGAAGTGTTTTGATGTTCAGTTGCAGCGTCCGCTCAGTGTCGAAATATGGGGTCAGTCCTTGACATTTACCAATCTGTCAACTCAAGTCCGTCTTCCCACATAAAAGAAAAGTGTCAATTTTCAACTACGTTCCATCCCAAGCTTTCATCAATTTTACATTGTCATTTTAAGGGCTTGGTTTGGTCCGACCCACCACTCCGACCAGTCTAAATGGGTTCTTTCCTTAGACTTATGAGTACCACCTTTTCGCCAAGCAACCAGGTAATGGTTTAGTAAGTGAGAACGAAAATGGCTGTCAAAAAACTTCATCAGATAGGTCAACCACTGGCAACTGACGCAAGGGCAGGCAGCCGCTTGATTTTTCTGATTCGCTTAGCGGCGGGTGAATGGATCAGGTGATAAAGACCCCATGCCAGTTGCAGATTGAGCCAGAATTGTGCTTCCATACCAAAGAGTTGCTCAAGGCGAAGTGCCGTATCCGGAGTAATCCCCCGCTTGCCATGGATCAGCTCATTAATGCGCGGGTATGACACGCCAATTTTTGCGGCCAGCTCTGTTTGTGACATGCAGATCGGCTTCAGAAACTCTTCTAAGAACATTTCCCCTGGATGGGTTGGGGGACCGCTTGTGGGAATGCGAACCATTTTTTATCTCTCCTTTCTATGGAAGGCCTTAACCTCAGGAAAACCCTAAGGGATACACTTAGTGAAAATCCGTAATTTCTACCCTTTCCGGACCTTCGGAAGTCCAAATAAAACATACTCGGAATTGATCATTAATCCGAATGCTATATTGCCCCTGTCGATCACTTTTTAGAGCTTCCAATTTATTCCCCGGCGGAATTCGCAATGACTCGAAGGAAATCACGGCGTTCAATTGATCGAGCTTTCTACGAGCTACGGGCCAAATTCGTTCCGGACAGGTGAGGCGAGCCTCATATAACGAATAATTTTATACATGTCAACATTATACTCATTGGACACCCCCCTTGTCCATGGAATGACTGGCCAGGTACGGGGTTATTAAGTTTAACAAAATTTATAATTTTATGGACGTCCCCCCCTATTTTTCATGAACTGCCGCCGGGATAACCCTTCGATGGTCATGCGCTACTTTCATGAAAAATCCGTACGATATGCCGCAGTTTAAAACTTATAGCCCGATGTTACTTTAATTCTGGCCAACGTAATAATAGACCTGCCGTTCCATCATCGTGACCCCTTTGACCGGTTAATCATCGCCCAGGCAATGACGGAAGGGATACCGATAAAATCTCCTGATGCCGCTTTCTCGCAGTATCCAATAAAACTCATTTGGTAATAACCCAAAACTCAGCAAATTCATGGTCAAAGCAGAAAGAAATCGGGTTCATCTAGGAAATAGAGGGATACTTCCCCTCGTATTATGGTCAATTTCTTATCTCATCAAAAAAGGGTGCTCTTTTTTCTTCAACACATTTTACGGCATAGAGGTAAAGAGCAGCGCTCCATGTTTGCCAATCCTGCCCCATGACTTTGCCGTTTTGGGCTTTTAGCCACTCATTAAAACCGAAACCAACATTACTACTTTTGGCTTTTTTTATAATCTTTGTAAGTGCAATGAGCTTTTCTTCTGCAATACTAAACGCCTTAGCAGCAACTAAGGCTGCCACATAAAACCCGCATATAAAAGGCCAAATACCTCCATTATGGTATTCTCCCGGCTTGTTATATGTTTTATATCGCACAAGCCAGTCGGGATCTTCAGGTTTAATATAGGGGAAAAAATTAGGGGGTAGATCAACAGCAAGTTCACCCCTTTTTATCATGCTCGCACACTCCTCTTCAATCCATGAAACCATTTCCTCAGCCCGCGAGTGTGATGCAATTCCGGAAAGAATGGCAAGGCTGTTACCGAGCAGGTCGAACCGTTCACTACTATAAATTTTATATGACCAGAAAGCATAGTAAGGTTTATGTTTTACCACAAGACCTTCGTGGACATGACGGTGCTGTACTCCACCTATGATAGTAAACCGCCCCATTTCTTTGCGCATCATATCTGCTCTTTCGTGCTGATTCAGGAGTCGGAGATAACTATATACAATGGAATTTACAAACAGACCATATCCGGTCCCCCATTGTTCATCGCGCCAATCACTTGTTGGCTGCTGGGCAACCAGGTAACGGTCCGATGGACTTTGATACTCCATCCATGTTAGGGCTTTACGGACAGCATCCTGAAGAAAATCATGCTCACCCGTTATTTTTCTGAAAATGCCAACACCCAGCAAAAACAAAGGAGTTGTATCACTTGCTCCACGGTCCTCTTTGTCGTGCACCAGCGAAGGGATATGACCATGTTCTGTCTGATTTTTTGCCAGTGTTTCCAATACTCTCCGAATGCTCTCTAGTAGTTTCTGAGAATCAGAAACAGCAATTCCCAGAATAGAAAACATCAAATCCCTTGTATATGGCTCCGGATATCCCCAGCCAGCCGTGCGTGGAAGTCCATGGTATGGTCCGTGGGTATTATGAAGCAGCACTTCAAGGGCGGCCTTCTTTGCTTCTTCTATCTCTTGCCAGTTTGCGGTTTGCATGGTGTTAATTTGAAAATTACCTTATTCCCAATTTATCGTTCATTATCTGTACAAACCGTTTTGCGACTATCCTATAGTCAAAATACTCTACTACGCGTTCTCTGGCTGCTTTGCCCATTTTTTCGCGCAATGGTTTATCAGTCATAAGATCCATCAAATAATTGGCAATATCATGGACATTGGCGCGGTAATCCACCATCCGTGGCTCTTTAAATACCACTCTATGTTTATCTTCAAAGCCCGATTCGTTACCGACAGTCACTTCGTTCAAAACTATTTTCTGTGCTACATTTGCCAGGAATGCCGTTTCGCCATGGATTAGCGTATCCAGCATTCCCATAGCCTTAATACCTATAACCGGTTTTCCACAGGCTCCCGCTTCCACTTGCGGCATTCCAAAGCCTTCAAGCCGGGAAGGGGCTGCATATATATCGCATGCCCCAATCAGGTAAGGCATGAAATTTCGTGAAATGGTGTTGGTTGCATAAGTGACATTTTTTTCAATGCCTAAGTGTGTCGCCATTTCCAGATCGGCCAGGTTTTGAAGCTTGGTTCGCGGCTGAGGCCATACTTTGCAGACATATTTCCAATCGGGCGCTTTAGTATCAATGATAGCAAGCGCCTGCATTACTGCCTGTGCACCTTTTGATGCGGCGTCGCCGCCAACGGTGAGAATCATTATCTGATCGGGTGAAATTCCCAGCGCTTCGCGCACCGCCAAAATTTTCGGATCGTCCTTAGTGTAAGGGATAAAAGCATCCGTATCGCAACCGACAGGTAACACTTCAATTTTGTCGCCATTTATCCCATCACGGACATATATTTCCTTTACCCAATTAGTACTACTACGTTAAATTCATTTTAGAAATTCATGAAGGCCGTATTTAGAGCCTCAAATTGAAGGCCTGATGCTCTACCAAAATTCACGGAAACCCAGAAGGCCCCGAAAACATTGAATTGTTGTTTTTAACTTAACGCAGTAGTATTAGATGTTACTAATATAAGTGGAAGTGCATTCAGCACCTCATGGTAATTGGCAATATAACCGTCGGCAACTAACCAGGGGACAGGCAGAACTCCATACCGTTGCGGATGGAGTACCAGATGCGGTGTATGCCCCCAATAACCGACACCAACAACAACATCGGGCTTAAACCAGCGATAGTACCATTCCTTCTCCTGAGGCGATTCAAAATTAACCGCATGGGCATCAATTCCCATTTCAAGAAGGCCCCTGTATAGAAGATTACCCTGGGTTGATAGCCCTCCGGGTGAAGGAGGGTAATAATATAATAGCAATACTTTCATGTTAAAACTCCTCCATTATTAAGCCATTTTTTAGCATCATACGAATTTGTAAATTGCCAGAATGATTCTGCCCTCGGTGTTGTTTCTGCTTCAAAACTGGTTTTTTCAAATCCGTATGTTTCTGTAATTAAACTGTATTTCCTAAGCCAGATCCGTTTCGTAAGTGCTTGGTAAATAGGGGCGTTTTTGACAGGCCTGGGATAATATTCCTTATTACCGTCCTCGTAAGCAAAGGTCCAAAGCTCATTGGTAGATATTTTACCGGCATGCCAGAGTTTAATAACTGCTTTACTTGCTTCCTCATGTCTGACGTGTCTTGTGTATTCTCCGGTTGGATTATGGGAAATTATCAGGTCGAAATGCTTCGTGGGTAATAAGTCCAGTATAGCACGTTCAACCTCTTTTTCATCCAACGGCTTCTGTTCAGGTCCATCGTCAAGATCGCCCATGATCCCTTCTGATTTAAGAACTTTTAATGCTTTATAAAACCTGGGGGCACGTTCCGTATCGCTTCCCCGGCAGAGACAAACAATAAACCACTTCCATGACGGATGGCTCAGTATTGTTCCGCCGGCCCATAATGTTTCATCATCAGAGTGAGCTATTATAACGGCAATTGTCTTTGATTTTTTTTTATCCATATAACCATCCAACCATTTAACTATTTTGAGTTTTTTGAGTTTTTAAGCTCATTCAGGAGTTCCTTTAAATTGATTCTGAATTAACTGCTCCCGGTCAAAAATGGTTTCCATATCTAACGATCCTTTGTTGATCACAAGGGCTTTTATGAACGCCTATCTTAAAAACATTAAGCTACCGCATGCATGCAGTTAATTAATTCACTAACTCCAACAGTTGCTATGCCAGACATGATATCAGACATGGCATAGGGAATGACCAGGTCGCCATTATGGATAATCGCGCCGCAAGTATAAACGACATTGGGGACATACCCCTCTCGCTCTTCCTCACGCGGGGTAAGTAACGGCCCTTCCAGACGGGCGATGATCTTTGCCGGGTTTTCAAGATCAAGCAGTATGGCGCCGATGCAATACTGACGCATAGGCCCGACGCCGTGGGTGAGCACGATCCAGCCTTCATCGGTTTCGAGGGGTGAACCACAGTTGCCGATTTGAATGAATTCCCATGGGTGTTTAGGCTCCTGGATGATTTGGGACTCTTGCCAGAAATGCATATTGTCTGAGAACATGATATGATTATTTTCACCGTCCTGGCGCGAAAGCATGACATAACGATCGCCAATTTTTCGCGGAAAAAGAGCCATGCCTTTGTTTTGTACAGCTTTACCGTTGAGGGTTAAAATATTAAATTTGATAAAATCCTTTGTTTCCAACAGCTGCGGCAGGATTGTCCAGCCGTTATAAGCCGTATAGGTCGCATAATAGGTAACCTCACCGTTGTCATCAATAAATTTCACGAACCGGGCGTCTTCGATGCCTCTGCTTTCGTTTTCCGAAACCGGAAAGATAACCCGTTCGGAAATTCGGTGATCGGGTCGGAAACTCATCTCATAATTGGAATTGGCAAGCCAGTACATGATCTCGAAGGTTTCGTTTTGGTGCGCAATAGGGAAAACCGGGTTTGAACGAAGCACTTCAATTTTATTTTTTAATCCGTTATGGGTGAAATTTTCCGGCAGCTGGTTAAGAAGATGAGCTGTTACCTCATTGCTGGCCGTCATTTCATTAAGCTTCAGTTGGAAGAGATGCCGGTCGTAAACCGGGTCTAATTGGAGATCCGGTGTTTCTACATAATGGCTGATCGGGTCAAAGAGAATCGTATTGTCCTGGTCAAGATGGCCGCTACGAAATACAATAGAAGAAACATGACCTTCGCCGGTTGCCCGCAGGCTCATGATAAAGCGCAAGCTGCCTTTTTCCACATGGCTTTGATCCGGGTGGGGGACGATTGAAGGGTTAAAAAGGGCAGCCGATTCAATGGAGTACTCCATGGTAAAATAGGCCCCGATGAGAGCCCTTGTGGTCTCGCTGAGCACAGTATCCCGAGGAACATAATCTTTTACCTTATTCAGGTGAAGCCCAAAAACGCGTTTGATGTCTCTGTGCCGCTCGGAAAAGTCAAGCATTATTTGTGCAAGAAGATCTTCGGCCGTTGTGTCAGGCAAGGCCACTATGCGTTGAATGATTTTAGGTATGCGATACGCGCCGTCAGGTAGATGAATGCGGGTTATAACGCGGGAAGCGTCCTTCAGAAGTTTTTTCTTTCTTCCTTTAACATTCGGATTTAGATATTTTTTTGCGTCCATATCACTGTACCTTTAATGAAGTCTGATGTTGTGTGCTTTGCATCGAAAATCTGTCTAGCAGGGTTGTTTTTAATTCCAGCATATCCTCGAAAACCTATTTCGATCAGTTCATGAAATTTATTGCTGATTTCCTGATTTGCAATAAGCCGGTTATGATATCTGACAATAAGCTACAGCGGCGGCCGGGAACCCGACAGACAGAGCTGTACCAAATCATCAATCTGTGCCGTGCCGGCGCACATGACCGTATCCGCGCCACCCCAGTATATTTTTACCGTACCATCGTCTTCAGGAACAGCGCCGCAGGTAAAAACAACATTGGGCACGTAGCCGCTCACCTCCCAGGGATCCTCGGGCTGCAGTATCCACCGATCGGAAACGCCTATGATTCTTGCCGGATCATTGAGGTCGTGCAGGGCCGCGCCAAGGCGATACACCCCTCCGGCCATCGTCTTAAAGACGCCATGGTAAATATGCAGCCAGCCCTTGTCGGTTTTAAAGGGGGGTGCGCCAGGCCCGATTTTCATTTCATCCCAGTGATAGGGAACCGGCTTCATAATCACCCGTGAATCGCCCCAGTGAACCAGGTCCGGGGAATAGGAAATCCAGATAGACCAGGGGGAAATTTCGGAATGCGGCCGGTCCAGACGCGCATACCGGCCACCGAACTTTAAAGGAAAAATGACGACATTGCGAAGGTCGGCCTGGGTTATAAGCGCAATGCGTTCAACTTTTTTAAAATCCCTGGTGCGCGCAAGGGCAATCCGAACGCCGTGACGGGAATACACGCTGTAGGTAAGCAGGTAGTCGCCCTCTACCGGGCAGATTCTCAGGTCCTCGACTCCGAACTCTTCATATTCCGCAAAAATGCTGTCCTTTGCCGGTGTGAGAAATGGTTCGGGATGAACCGTGAAGGAAAAACCATCATCGCTGTCGGCCCTGCCGATGATGGATCGACCGTTGTGCCTGTGCGACCTGAAAAGCATAATGTAGCGGCCGTTGTACTTGACGATGCCGGCATTGTGGACCGTGGCTACAGGGTAAGGAACATCGTCTTTTGTGAGAATGGGATTTTTTTTATAACGTTTTACTATGTGATCTTGAGTAGTCATAATCGCATGTCACCAAATATTATTTTAAGCTGTTATGCAGCCCGGTAGCTCGGCAGATGTTTCAGACTCTTCCGAAATCATCCTCAAAACGCCCAATATCATCCTCCCCGAAATAATCGCCGGTTTGGACTTCAATGAATCGCACATTTTTAGAACCCGGGTTAGCGATTCTGTGCAGGGCGCCTTGGGGGATGTCCACGGACTGCCCCGGTACAAGTACAATCGTTTCATTGTCGATAGTTATCTGCGCCCGGCCGTCAATGATATACCAGTGTTCGGACCGGCGCCGGTGCCGCTGCAGGCTCAGGCGCCTGTCCGGAAAAACGACTATTTCCTTGCTTTTGTAAGTATCCTCATCCGCCAGGATTTTATAATAGCCCCAGGGGCGGTGCTCTTCGCGTTTCGTTTTTTCGAGAACCGTTTCATAGACCTGAATATATTCTTCAACCATGCGGCTGATTGTGAAATGCTGTTCAACATGGCGGCGGCAGCATGCCCGGTTAATATCTTTTATCTGTGAAACGGCCCCTATTGCCTCCTCCACTGTTTTTACGAGAAAACCGTTTTTGCCATTTTCGATAAGTTCAGGCATGCTTCCCTTATTAAAGGCAATTACGGGGGTACCGCAGGCCATGGCCTCGATAACGGACAGGCCGAAAGGCTCATTGAAATTTATGGGGTGCAGAAGCGCGCATGCCTTGCCAAGCAGTTGGTTACGCTGAGCCGGGTCGGCGCTGCCGACATAGACCGCATTGTCATTGTCCAGGTGCGGCTCGATGTGCTGGCGATAGTAATCTTCATCCTGAATGATTCCTGCCAATATCAGCTTTTTACTGCAGGCCCTGGCAATTTCGAGGGCCTCCCGTGCGCCCTTGTCATGGTGGATGCGCCCGAAAAAGAGCAGATAGTCTTCCGGCTCAGGCTGAAAATCAAACTGCTTTATATCTATGCCGTGATGGAT
>Ga0210051_1004354_pt1 | contig 13869 bp, 8 predicted proteins | sample CryGey092014_all_FD_185464 | JGI IMG/M metagenome (GOLD analysis project Ga0210051, IMG submission 185464) | Groundwater microbial communities from aquifer - Crystal Geyser CG23_combo_of_CG06-09_8/20/14_all (SPAdes) (version 2) | ecosystem: Environmental > Aquatic > Deep subsurface > Groundwater ...
ATGGATATAATAACTTCTCACATAAACGCTGATTTTGATTCCCTCGCTTCAATGGTCGCCGCCAAGAAACTCTACCCTGAGGCGGAGCTCGTCTTTGCAGGCTCTCAGGAAAAAAAACTCAGAGATTTTATAGAGGCCTTCAAGCCTGTGGAGATAAAGCGGATTAAAGACATTGATATGTCAAAGGTTACCCGCCTGATTATTGTTGACACTAAGAATCCTCCGAGGATAGGGCAGTTTGCAGAGCTAATTTCCAAACCCGGAATAAGCATACACATATATGACCATCATCCCTTTGCAAAAGGAGATATACGCGGCAGCCTTGAGATTATTGAGGAAGTCGGCGCTACGGCAACTATATTTTCAGAGATATTGAAAGACAAAAAGCTGCAGCCCTCGCCGATGGAAGCAACCATCCTGTGCCTCGGCATATATGAAGAGACAGGCTCGCTGCTCTTCCCATCCACGACAGAGCGGGACCTCCTGGCCGCCGCCTATCTTGTCAAACGCGGCGCGAATTTGAATATAGTCTCAAGTTTTCTCAGATTGGGAATGAGCCGTGAAGAACTTGACATCCTTAATGAACTTCTCCGGTCGGCAAAAGAAATCGTCAGCAGCGGAATAAGGATAAAAATAGCAAAGGCTTCCAATGAGAGTTATCTTGGCGACGCCGCGCATCTCGCGCACAGGATAATGGAAATGGAAGACATTGACGCCTTATTCGTACTCCTCAGGATGGAAGGTAAAATACTTATGGTGGCAAGAAGCCGCGCGTCTGAACTCAATGCCGCAGATGTGATGAAAGAATTCAACGGCGGAGGCCATTCTACGGCAGCCGCGGCCACTGTAAAAGAGGAATCTCTTGAGCTAATTGAAGAAAGGCTGACGAGAATTATACTTAGCAATGTAAAGCCGGGCAAGGCTGCATCGGATATTATGACAAGCCCGGTCGTAAGCATAAAATGGGACAGCAGTGTAAAGGAAACAGAAACAATAATGACCAAATACGGCGTGAACGTCCTGCCTGTTATAAAGGGCGCAAAATATGCCGGTTTAATATCCAGGGAAATTGTTGAAAAGGCGCTGTTTCACGGATTTGGCAAAAGTAAAGCCATAGACTTCTGCACAACCGACGCCGCAGCTGTCAGCCCTGAGACGTCTATCAGGGAAATAGAGCGGATGATGATAGAACATAACCAGAGATTCATGGCAGTAATAGAGAAAGGCAATATCGTCGGCGCAATAACAAGGACAGACCTTTTAAGAACCATGTATGAGGAGTTTTTAAGACGGAGCAGACTTGATAAATCAGACGCCGGAGAAAAACCATCCATAGGGAGAAACATAGCTGTGCTTCTCAAAGAAAAATTTCCGGCTGAAATATACTCCATCCTTAAACTTGCAGGAGAGATTGCGGATAAGCTCGGGATTAACGCATATCTTGTCGGCGGTTCGGTAAGAGATTTGCTCAGAGGCGAGTCCGCCTCAGGCGGATTGGACCTGGACATTGTTGTTGAGGGAGACGGAATTTCCTTTGCAAAGGCATTTGCCGGGAAATTGAATGCAAAGATAAGAACGCATGAGAGGTTCGGCACGGCCAAGATAATCCTTCAGCAGTCAGCAGTCAGCAGTCAGCAGTCCGGGACGCCGGGGACAGTCCCGGATTTACGGACACAACCCCCTGAATCCCCCTTTGTTAAGGGGGAATTAAAGGGGGTTGTAGAATCGGGACTGTCCCCCTCATTGATAAAGATAGATGTGGCAACTGCCAGGACAGAGTATTACGAATCCCCGGCGTCCCTTCCGAAAGTGGAAACCTCCTCAATAAAGAAAGACCTTTACCGCAGGGATTTCACAATCAACACCCTGGCTGTGAAACTCAACCTAAAGGACTTCGGACTTCTTATAGACTTCTTTGGCGGGCAGAGCGATCTGAAAGAGAAAATCATAAGGGTTATACACAATCTGAGTTTTATTGAGGATCCAACCAGAGCCTTCAGGGCAGTGAGATTTTTAGAGAGATTCGGCTTTAAGCTCAGCAAGCATACGGAAACCCTTATAAAGTCAACCCTCAAATTGGACCTCTTCAGCAGGCTTTCCGGTTCAAGGCTTTATGAGGAACTTCTGCTTGCATTCAGTGAAACAGAACCGGTTAAGACCCTTAAAACACTTTCTGAATTCGGGCTGTTAAAGGTGATACATCCGGGCCTCTTATTCAATAATGAGGTTGAGTCAGCATTACAGTCTATGTTTGAAACCCTCGCCTGGTTCAATCTCCTTTTCCTTGAGGAAAGTCCTGACAGGGGAGCGCTGCACCTTATGGCTCTGCTGTCCGCTCTCAAAGAGGAAGAAAGAAACGCCGCAATTGAAAGACTGGCGCCGCCCCCCAGGGTAAGAGAGCTGATAACAAAAGGTCTAACACAGTCAAAGGATATACTGAATAAACTTCCCTCAAATGACCCCGCCGCCCTATATCATCTTCTGAATGGCGTTAGACTTGAAATTCTTCTGTTCTCAATGGCTCAGAGCAAAAGCAAACAGAAACAGAAAGCAATATCTCAATACCTGATTGAGTTAAGAAAAATAACGCCGCTGCTGAAGGGTAAAGACCTGCAAAAGATAGGCGTCAAGCCGGGCCCCCTTTACTCTAAAGTTTTTTCAGAACTGCTTGACGAAAAACTAAGCGGCAGGCTGAAAACCAAAGAAGATGAAGAAAGGTTTGTCACAGAAAAATATCTAATTTAAAAAGCAAGATTGCTTCGCTTCGCTCGCAATGACAAATGGCGTGTTTACTGTCATTGCGAGGAGTGGAGCGACGAGGCAATCTCTGATAGTCTGGCTTTTGTAAGAGGCTCACGGGGCAAATAGTAAATTATTTTACTGCATCTTTAAGCGCTTTGCCTGATATAAATTTCGGCGCTCTTACAGCCGGAATATTGATAACCTGCCCTGTTTTAGGATTGCGCCCTTTTCTGGCTTTACGCTTCACGGTTGAGAATGCTCCGAAGCCGACAAGCGTAACCTTCTGCCCTTTTTTTAATGATAACTTTATTGCATTTAAAGTTGAATCAAGCGCCTTTGAAGCATCTGCCTTGCTCAGCCCCGCGCCCGAAGCTATCTTGTCAATAAGCTCCGCCTTTGTCATTAACTCCCCCCCTCATTTAGCTGATAGCTGATAGCTGTCAGCTAATAGCTAAATGCAGATAACACTATCAAGAAGAATATATTTTGTCAAGCTGAAAAATACAGTTCATTTTTCTTTTGATTTCTACATATCCATTATCTTCTTTCTCAGTATCAATATCTCAAAAGCCATGGAAGCCATTGACCCCAGTGTATTGAGATAATTCACATTAGCGTCAAGAACCGCGTCGTTCCCGTTGTCCGCATAAAGTAGAGCCACCGCCCTTTCTCTTATGCTTATTGGAATTGTGAGGCTGTCCTGCGGTGTTCCAGACAGTATTTTTATAAGCTCTTCATTGCCGGGCAGCTTGAGCACAGGCCCCCTGTAATAAGCCTTCTTCACAAGAACATCGTTAAATATTGAGGCGCCTCCTGAAGACAATGCATTAATACTAATTCCTTCAACCGTTAACCCTTTCGCCTTCCACCCTGAAACACCATTGCCTTTCACTATAAACAGCGCCGCCCTTTTTGCTGCCTTCTGCGCCTCACTTATTAGAATCCCTGCAATCTCTTCTTTCTCGGTCACATTTGCAAAGGCCTGTTTTATTTTTTTGAGCTCCTCCGAATCCGTAACAACAACCTGTTTTTCTTCCTCAATGCGGTCAAAAATGCTTATATATCTGAGGTCTCTTTTAATCCCGTAGTATTTCTCAAGCGCATAGAGAATCCTCAGTTCCGAGGCGGCATAAGGTATTACGTCATAGCCGCTGATAAACCTGAAATCATCCACCGCCTTCATATCCTTCGGGTCCAGCATTGCCATGTGAAGCCTGTTTTTATCTTTTTTAAACGGAATCGCCTTGTATTTCTCCGCCATCTCCTTGCTTATTGCAGAGATGGTCTCCTCATCTATATTCGCCAGCTGCGAGGGCTCGGCAACAGGAATCTTGAGATAGCGGCTGAGGAATTTTGCGAATTCGTCTTCTTTAAGAATGCCGAGTTCAACAATATTTGTCCCGAGCCTGCCTCCGAAAATAACCTGCCTTTCAAGCGCAAGCCTCAGATGCTCCTTTGTAATAAGGCCTTCTTTAACTAATACTTCGCCAAGTTTCATCTGCTTATTTTATACCATATTTTGACAGCCTGTGCCTGAATGAACGGAAAGAAAGTTTTAGCAGCCTTGCCGCTTCTGTCTTATTTCCGCCTGTAAGCTTCAGCGCATTCAGGAGATATTTCTTTTCCATCCCTTTAATAATGCCGTCCATATCAATCCCTTCGTTAGTGAGCTCCGGCGTATAGTCAGCGCCTTCTGAAAACATCAGGATTTCATGAGGCACATCCTCAACAGTTATCTCGTCCTTATCTGTTAGAAGCGCTATTCTCTCTATGATATTTTCAAGTTCTCTTACATTCCCTTTCCACGGATACTCCATGAAAAGCTTCATGGCCTGGGCAGACACCCTCCGCTCTGCGAATGAGAACTTTTTTAGAAAATGCTCCACCAGCATCGGAATGTCTTCCTTCCTCTCCCGCAAAGGGGGAATATGGAGGGGGACCACATTTAATCTGTAATATAAATCCTCTCTGAATCTGCCTGCCGAAACCTCTTCCTTAATGTCTTGATTTGTGGCGGATATTATTCTCACATCCACCTTTATATCAGTAGTGCCTCCGACTCTCCTGAACGTACTGCTCTCAAGCACCCTCAGCAGTTTTGCCTGAAGGTTAATTGACATCTCGCAGATTTCGTCAAGAAAAACACTCCCGCCGTCAGCTATCTCAAAAAGCCCCTGCTTGTTATAGGCGGCGTCTGTAAAGGCGCCTTTCATGTGTCCGAAGAGTTCACTCTCCAGAAGGCCTTCAGGAAATGCAGCGCAGTTTATATCAACAAACTTCTTCCCTTTTCTCGGGCTGAGGTTATGAACAGCCGTCGCAACCAATTCCTTGCCGGTGCCGCTTTCACCCGTTATTATGACATTGGAATTGCTCTGGGCAATCCTCGGGATAATGCCAAGCAGTTCCTGCATCTGAGGGTTCTTCCAGAAAATATTGCCGAATTCGTATGTCGTCTTTATCTTGTCGCGGAGTATAGAAACCTCTGCGCTGAGCTTACGCCTTTCAAGCGCCTTTTTGACTACGAGCCGTATCTCATCTATCTTAAACGGCTTGTGTATATAATCATAAGCGCCAAGCTGCATGGCCTCTATTGCAGACTCTGTTGTTCCGAATGCAGTTATCATAATTACCAGTGTGTCGGGAGAGGTCTCACGCACTTTTTTGAGTATCTCAAAGCCGTTGACCTTCGGCATCTTGATGTCTGTGATTACCATGTCAAAGATGTCCTTGTTAAGAAGACTTATGCCCTCAATGCCGCCTGCGGCAAGAGCAACAGCGTAACCCTCCCCCTCAAGGAGGATTGCGAGCACCTCCCGCATGCTTTTTTCATCTTCTACAATTAGAATTTTACCTTTACTAAGATTTTCCATTGTCATAGACTCGCAGAGCTGTCGGGTATTATAACTTTAAAGGCCGCGCCCTCGCCTAAATTACTGATAACATTTATCTTTCCTTTATGCTCTTCAATAATTCTGTATGCAATAGCCAGTCCGAGCCCGGTGCCCTCATCTTTCGTAGTAAAAAAAGGATAAAATATTTTTTCAAGATTTTTCTGAGAGATACCGATACCGGTATCTTTAAAAACAACCTCAAAAGAACGGCTCGACCGCTTTGTGCTGACAGAAAGTTCTCCTCCGTCAGGCATGGCCTCTAAGGCATTCATCCCCAGATTCAAAAAGACCTGCTGCATTTTCTGACGGTCGGCATTAACAAAAAGCGGCCCGGCGAAATCCTTTGTGATAGAAATATCCTTCCTTGCGGATGCTGTATTTTTTAGCAATTCAAGCGTGTCATCAAGCACAAGATTGAGGTCCAAAGCGGTGAACTCGGCAGCCCTCGGCGTTGAATACATAAGAAAATCCGTGATTATCCCGTTCAGCCTATCCATCTCTTTCAAGGCTATTTCTGTCAGCCTTTCTTTTTGCTCCTTTGCCGCCCGGTCCTCTCTAAGCATTTCTATCGCCCCTTTAAGAGAGGCTAACGGATTCCTTATCTCATGCGCTATATTCGCAGATAGTTCTCCGATAGCAGCCCATTTTTCCTTATGCTTTATATCCATCTCCATCTTCTTAAGCCTGGTGATATCCTGAAATATCCCGATAAAACCTATTTTCACCCCGGTAACATCCACCCGCGGCGAGATGGTCAGGTTAATAATCCTGCCATCTCCTGTCTGCTGACCGATTACACCCTCTATTCTCTCTAATCCCCCCTCGCCCCCTTTTGGTAAAGGGGGGATGGGGGGATTAATAAAAGGAAATATCGCAGTTATCTTCAGGTTAGACGCTTTTTCCCGAGTAATTCCGGTTATGTCCTCGGCAGCCTTGTTAAAAATTAAAATGCGGCCGTCAATGCCAGTTGTAAATATCCCGCTCGGAATGTTCTCAATAAGCTCCCTGTTGAAAAGCGAAAGCTCCTTCAGGTCAGAATCGGTCTGTTCCAGGTCTCTCGTTGTCTTCTCAAGCCTTGAAGAGAGATAACCGCTCAGGAATGCCATCATATAAAAAGCAGCTATATGCACAAAAATATTGTAAAGAAAATCTTTTTCATTAAGCGCAGGGTCGTACTTTATCGGGAGGAGTTTATAATACTGAAGGTCTATCATGACTCCATAGAGAATACTGCTGAATGTTGCAATAACATAACCAGCCTTCCTGTTAAGGACTGCGTTTGCCGACATCACTGTAAGAAGCATAATAAATGAAAACCAGCTTTCAATCCCGCCTGTAAGATATATAAGGACATTTATAGCCGCAACATCCATAAAAATCTGGAAGTATGCAAAGGTAAAGTATGCCTTTATCCTGTCCAGAAGAAAGGCATAGATTATTGTCAGGAAATAGAGCGCTACTATAAGGTTTGAAGTGGCGCGGGGATAAGGGAAACTCCTGTATCCAACCTGAAGCAGGAAAAACGAACCCAGAAGGAGTGTGATAAAAACAACCCTTATGGAAATAAGGGCTTTTACCTTTTTTAGCAGGATATCATTCATTCCACAAAGTTAGAAGTTATAATTAGAAGTTAAGAGTGTAAAGTTTTAAAATACCCCCCTTTAATTCCCCCCTTATCAAGGGGGGATGTAGGGGGGTGTTAATTTTCAATTTTCAACTCCTAACTTTTAACTTATAACTATTAACTATTAATTATTTTATCAGCGTAATGAGTTTAAATATCGGCAGATACATTGCAATTACTATAAAACCTACCGAGCCTCCGAGGAATACCATCAGCATGGGCTCCATCATGGACGTCAGGGCGTTGACTGCCGCATCAACTTCATCATCATAAAAATCAGCAATCTTGTTGAGCATTGAATCCAGAGCGCCTGTTGTTTCACCTACGGATATCATGTGGGTAACCATTGGAGGGAACACCTTGGCTTTGGTCAATGGGTCAGCGAGGGTCTTGCCTCCGGTAACCTGCTTTCTCACCTCCATAATTGCGTATTCAATCACCTTATTGCCTGAGGTCTTCGCTGTTATCTCAAGCCCGTCCAGTATAGGCACACCGCTGCTGACAAGCGTCCCGAGGGTCCGCGTAAACTTTGCCACGGCAACTTTATTCAGAAGAACCCCGAATATCGGCAGTTTCAATAGGAGTTTGTCTGTTATATGCGTGCCCTTCTCCGTGCGCCTGAACTGTTTTAGCGCAACAACAATACCAACTATTGCGGCTCCCGTCAGAAGGCCGCCTATTCCCGCCAGAAAATGACTCAGGCCGACAATCATCAACGTGGGAAGCGGAAGGGTCCCGCCGAGCTGCGCAAACATCTTAGAAAATGTCGGGACCACAAATATCATTATGATTGCAATTACCAAAACAGCAACAGTTGTAACAACTATCGGATACACCATTGCGCCCTTAACCTTCTTCTTTAATTTCATTGCCTTTTCTATGTACGCCGCAAGCCTGTTGAGAATAGTATCCAGGATACCGCCGGCCTCGCCTGCCGCCACCATATTCGCATACAGCTCTGAAAAGACCTTCGGGTGTTTTTTCAAAGCATCCGCATAAGTAGAACCGGCCTCAACATTCTCCTTAATCTCTCCCAGCACTCTGGCGAGTGTCTTGTTCTCAACCTGCGTTGAAAGAATATCAAGCGCCTGCACCAGCGGAAGCCCGGCGTCTATCATCGTAGAGAACTGTCTGGTAAATATAACTATGTCCTTGTCGCCTACTTTACCACCGCCAAAGCCGCCGAATAATTTTTTCCCGGCCTTCTTTTCAGTAATTAAAGTGGGAGTTATATTTTTTTTCCTGAGCTGCGCTGCAACCTCTTCTTTTGTAGCCGCAGTAATCTCGCCTGATTCTATAACGCCTCTTGTAGTCTTGCCTGACCACTGAAATACTATTGCCGCCATTTATTTTTACCTCCTTCCGCCTTAGGCGGACCTTCCTTTTGCTGCAGTTCCCGATATCCTTTGAATCATTGTAAGCAGCTCCTCAGGAACAGACGAACGCCCTATCGCATCCTCATAGGATAGAAGTCCTCTCGTGTATAGGTCAAATAAAGACTGATTCATCGTCTGCATTCCGAACCTGGCCTGCCCGGTCTGCATCATGGAATATATCTGGTGCACCTTGTCTTCTCTTATCAGGTTTCTTATAGCAGGGGTCGGCACCAGCAGCTCAACTGCAAGAACCCTGCCCTGTCCGGATTTTCTGGCTATAAGCTGCTGAGCCAGTATCCCTTCCAGGACAAAAGACAACTGAGTCCTTATCTGCCCCTGCTGATGAGACGGGAATACATCTATTATACGGTTTATTGTCTGAACGGCGGAGTTCGTGTGCAGGGTTGCAAGAGTCAGACGTCCTGTCTCCGACACGGTAAGCGCTGCTTCTATTGTTTCCAGGTCGCGCATCTCGCCTATAAGCACGACGTCAGGGTCCTGTCTGAGAACATACTTCAAGGCAGACTTAAAAGATGCCGTATCGGAATTTACCTCTCTCTGGTTTATCAGAGATTTTTTATGGTTATGAATATATTCTATAGGGTCTTCTACTGTTATTATATGGTCCGGCCTCTCCGAATTTATTCTGTCAATCATGGTGGCAAGGGTCGTTGACTTACCGCTTCCCGTCGGTCCGGTAACAAGTATCAGTCCGCGCGGCTTCTTGACCATATCGTTGACAATTTCAGGCAGTCCCAATTCCTGAAAGGTCTTTATCTGGAATGGAATAGTCCTGAATGCGGCAGCGACCGCGCCCCTCTGCATAAAGACATTTCCTCTGAATCTGCTCAACCCCTTCACACCGAATGACAGGTCCAGCTCATTGTTTTCTTCAAATTTATGCTTCTGGGCGTCTGTAAGAACGCTGTAACAGAGCGCCTTTGTCTCAGCAGGGGCCAATGACGGATGGTCCAGCGGGATGAGTCTTCCGTCGATCCTTATACGAGGCGGGCTTCCTGTTGTTATGTGAAGATCCGACGCCCCTTTTTCTATCATTACCTTAAGCAAGTCATACAGTGTTGCCATCTATTCCTCCGCTCACTCTGTGAGAATTCAAAATTCAAAATACCCCCCTTTAATTCCCCCCTTATCAAGGGGGGATGTAGGGGGGTGTTAATCTTGAATCTTGAATTTTAAATTTTCTTTAATCTCCGAAAGTAACTCTCAACACCTCTTCAATTGTAGTAACGCCTTCTTTTACCTTTGTCAGCCCGCTCATCCTTAACGTCTTCATGCCGCCTCTTACAGCAGCCTTCTTAAGTTCAGCCGCCGATGCTCCTTCAAGTATAAGTTTTCTGACCTCCTCATTGATAATCATTATTTCATAAAGCGCTATCCTTCCCTTGTAACCAGAGTTGCTGCATACAGAACACCCCTTGCCCTTATAACACTTAACAGCCTTTGCCTCTTCTTCCGAAAACCCCATGCTTATAAGAGTCGGCAAGGGGAACTTTTCTTCCTCTTTCTCACATTCCTTGCATATCTTCCTGGCCAGCCTTTGAGCCATTATAAGTATAACAGATGACGACACTAAAAATGGTTCAATCCCCATATTCATCAATCTGCTTACACTGCTCGGGGCGTCGTTAGTATGCAGGGTGCTCAGAACGAGATGCCCGGTTAAGGCAGCCTTAACCGCTATTTCAGCGGTCTCAAAATCACGTACCTCTCCAACCATGATAATGTCAGGGTCCTGCCTTAAAAAGGAGCGCAGGGCAGAGGCAAATGTAAGCCCTATCTCCTCCTTCATCTGCACCTGATTTATCCCGAGAAAATTATATTCTATGGGGTCTTCGGCAGTCATTATGTTTATATTGGGTTTATTCAGATAATTCAATGCGGAATAGAGGGTCGTTGTCTTTCCGCTTCCTGTGGGTCCTGTTACAAGTATCATGCCGTAAGGTTTATTAAGGCACCCCAGAAATTTCTGCAGCGCCTCTTCTTCAAAGCCAAGCCTTGTTAAATCCACCTGCAGATTTGCTTTATCAAGAATCCTCAGGACAGTCCTTTCGCCGAAAAGGCACGGAACAGTGGAGACGCGGAAATCCACTTCCCTTTTCTTCCCGAGCTTTAGTTTAATCCTGCCGTCCTGCGGAAGCCTTTTTTCCGAGATGTCAAGCCGCGCCATTATCTTGAGCCTGGATGTAAGGGCATTTTTTATCTTGGCAGGCAGGTTCATGACTATACGGCACTCGCCGTCAACCCTGTATCTGACTCTTATAGAGTTTTCATAAGGCTCCACATGAATATCGCTTGCGCCGACCTTTACTGCGTTTAAGAGTATTCCGTTAGCAAGTTTTATAATGGGCGCCGCAACTTCTCTTATAACCTCTGCATCGCCTTTATCTTCTATAACTTCAACATCGCCAAGCGCATTGCCGACAACCTGGTCAAATTCATCAACATCAACCATAGGCCCTTCATCTGCGCCAAAGGCCTCTTCAACGCCTCCATCATCTGACAGGGTATAATCCTTTGCCTGAAGTATCTCTGCCGCAGCGGCTGATGTTGCCTGCACAGGCGCCTGTGTCTGTGCCTTCGCCTTTGCTGCAACGAGGCCTTCGCCCTTGCCTCCGTAATATGTAGTTATGGCATTTATCAGAGCGGATTCTGTCGCTATAACAACCTCAACGTTATACCCCGTCATAAACTTTATGTCATCCACCGCAAATATATTTGAAGGGTCTGCCATTGCTACCGTCAATGTTGCGCCTATCCTTGTAAGAGGCATTATCATATATTTTTTCGCCATGTCCGCCGGTATCAGCTTTAGGACAGCAGCATCTATCTTGTATTCAGACAGGTTTATCGCTGACATGCCGTACTGCTTGCTCAGAAATGTTACCAGCTTGTCCTCGGTTATATGGCCGAGTTTCACGAGATTAGCCCCGAGCCTGCCGCCGCCCCTCTTCTGCTGTTTTAGAGCCTCATTCAACTGCTCTTCGGTGATTACACCCGAGGCTATGAGGATTTGTCCTAATTTAGCTGCCATAACTCACTCCGTGAGAATTCAAAATTTAAAATTAAAAATTTAAAATTGTAATATTTATCTTGAATCTTGCATCTTGCATCTTGAATCTTGAATCTTGAATCTTGCATCTTGCATCTTGAATCTTGAATCTTGAATCTTTCAGTCTCCAAATGTTGCCCTCGCTATTTCTTCCACAGAAGTAATCCCGTCTTTTATTTTTCCCAAACCGCTCATCCTTAATGTTTCCATGCCGAGTTTTACGGCAGCCCGCCTTATCTCATCTGCTGACGCCCCTTCCAGCGTAAGTTCCTTTAGTTCATCTTTCATCGGCATCACTTCATAAATGCCTATCCTTCCTTTATACCCTGTATTGCCGCATGCAGGGCAGCCCCTTCCTCTGTAGCATTTTACAGAATTCGCATCCTCCTCTGAAAATCCTAATTTTACCAACGCCGGCATTGGAATCTTCTCCTCCTCTTTGCACTGGAGGCATATCTTTCTGACAAGCCTCTGCGAGGCAATGAGGATAACTGAGGCTGCTACGAGAAAAGGCTCAATCCCCATATTCAACAATCTGCTGATAGTGCCCGGGGCGTCATTTGTATGAAGGGTGCTGAGAACAAGATGCCCTGTCAAAGCCGCCTTGATTGCAATCTCCGCCGTCTCAAAATCACGCACCTCTCCGACCATGATAATGTCAGGGTCCTGCCTTAAAAAAGACCGCAGGGCGGCGGCAAAGGTAAGCCCGATATCCTCTTTCACAGCCACCTGATTTATGCCCATAAAGTTATACTCAACAGGGTCCTCTGCGGTTGATACATTCACGCCTATCTTATTCAGATAGTTCAACGCAGAATAAAGGGTTGTTGTCTTTCCGCAGCCTGTAGGGCCTGTCACAAGTATCATGCCGTTAGGCTTATCCAGGGCTGCCATAAGGTCATTCAGCGAATTGCCTCCTATTCCAAGTTTTGTAAGGTCGGCCTGCAGATTTGCTTTATCAAGAATCCTCAGGACAGTCCTTTCGCCGAAAAGGCACGGAACAGTGGAGACGCGGAAATCCACTTCCCTTTTCTTCCCGAGCTTTAGTTTAATCCTGCCGTCCTGCGGAAGCCTTTTTTCCGAGATGTCAAGCCGCGCCATTATCTTGAGCCTGGATGTAAGGGCATTTTTTATCTTGGCAGGCAGGTTCATGACTATACGGCACTCGCCGTCAACCCTGTATCTGACTCTTATAGAGTTTTCATAAGGCTCCACATGAATATCGCTTGCGCCGACCTTTACTGCGTTTAAGAGTATTCCGTTAGCAAGTTTTATAATGGGCGCCGCAACTTCTCTTATAACCTCTGCATCGCCTTTATCTTCTATAACTTCAACATCGCCAAGCGCATTGCCGACAACCTGGTCAAATTCATCAACATCAACCATAGGCCCTTCATCTGCGCCAAAGGCCTCTTCAACGCCTCCATCATCTGACAGGGTATAATCCTTTGCCTGAAGTATCTCTGCCGCAGCGGCTGATGTTGCCTGCACAGGCGCCTGTGTCTGTGCCTTCGCCTTTGCTGCAACGAGGCCTTCGCCCTTGCCTCCGTAATATGTAGTTATGGCATTTATCAGAGCGGATTCTGTCGCTATAACAACCTCAACGTTATACCCCGTCATAAACTTTATGTCATCCACCGCAAATATATTTGAAGGGTCTGCCATTGCTACCGTCAATGTTGCGCCTATCCTTGTAAGAGGCATTATCATATATTTTTTCGCCATGTCCGCCGGTATCAGCTTTAGGACAGCAGCATCTATCTTGTATTCAGACAGGTTTATCGCTGACATGCCGTACTGCTTGCTCAGAAATGTTACCAGCTTGTCCTCGGTTATATGGCCGAGTTTCACGAGATTAGCCCCGAGCCTGCCGCCGCTTTTTTTTTGCAGTTTTAAGGCCTCATTCAACTGCTCTTCGGTGATTACACCCGAGGCTATGAGGATTTGTCCTAATTTAGATGCCATGTTTTAATTTTACACCATTCAGAAACCATTATGGAAGTATAGAGTGAGAGGGGCAGAATCCGCTGTCTTCCTTCTTGACTAAACACTCTCTATGCATTAGTCTAATTTAACAAATCCTGTGGATACAAGATGCAGGATGCAAGATGCAACCCCCCTCTATCCCCCCTTAGCAAGGGGGGAATTAAAGGGGGTATCGTGAAT
>Ga0210051_1004363_pt1 | contig 13855 bp, 15 predicted proteins | sample CryGey092014_all_FD_185464 | JGI IMG/M metagenome (GOLD analysis project Ga0210051, IMG submission 185464) | Groundwater microbial communities from aquifer - Crystal Geyser CG23_combo_of_CG06-09_8/20/14_all (SPAdes) (version 2) | ecosystem: Environmental > Aquatic > Deep subsurface > Groundwater...
CCTCTTCTGGCGGCGATTCATTTACCATCACCTCCTCCTTTGTTAAAATTTTAGCTCAATTATCTTAAATAATCTTTTAGTTTTTTCGAATCCTGATTGATTTTTAACTTCTGCAGGGCCTTAGCTTCAATCTGACGGATTCTTTCTCGGGTAACGTCAAACTCTTTGCCCACTTCTTCTAAAGTATGAGTCCGGCCATTGTCCAAGCCAAACCGCAGCCGCAAAATTTTTTGTTCGCGCGGCGATAAAAACTCCAAAACTTCTTTGATATGTTCTTTTAACAATTGATGAGTAGCGGCTTCTTCGGGCGACAAAGAATCCTTGTCTTCAATAAAATCACCCAGCCGGGAATCTTCTTCTTCGCCCACCGGCGCTTCCAAAGAAACCGTCTCTTGAGAAATTTTAATAATATGTTCAACTTTTTCCAGCGAAATTCCCATTTCCGAGGCGATTTCCTCGGGTAATGGTTCACGCCCCAAATCTTGAACTAATTGGCGCTGGGTACGAATTAATTTATTGATTGTTTCCACCATATGAACCGGAATTCGAATAGTTCGGGCTTGATCGGCAATCGCCCGGGTAATTGACTGCCGAATCCACCAAGTAGCATAAGTTGAAAATTTATAGCCCTTTTTATAATCAAATTTGATCACTGCCTTCATCAAACCAAGATTTCCTTCTTGGATTAAATCCAATAAAGACAAACCGCGGCCGGTGTATTTTTTTGCCACTGACACTACCAACCGTAAATTAGCTTCGGCTAATTTTCTCTTCGCAACTTCTGAACCTTTCTCAATTTGCTTTGCCAAACTCACTTCTTCTTCCCGGGTCAACAAAGCGATTTTGCCAATTTCTTTTAAATACATTCGAACGCTGTCTTCGGAAACTTCTTTAGTGGAAATCGAAAATTCATCTTCCTTGGACAATTTTTCTTTCGGCTCCAAACCAGTTCTTTGCTCAGAATCGGTAATTTCAATTCCTTTTTCATAAAGCACGTGGCTTAATTCATCAATCAAGGGGATTTGTTCCTCAATCTCCGGAAGTGCTTGTAAAATTTCCTGATAAGTCACAAAGCCATGGCTTTCACCTTTTTTAACTAAGTTTTCTAACTCCTGCGGAAAATTATATTTAATTTCTTTGATGATAATTTTTTTTCTTTTGGGCACGTTATCCTCCAAGTTATTATCTTATCCTCTAATCTGTCTTTGTAGCTCTGACAATAATTTCTTGATTTTAGCCCGATCTTTTTCCGCCTCAGCCTGAGCAATTTTTTGCTGGAAATCTTTTTTTACCTTCTCTAATCTTTGTGATTTTAATCTCTGACCAGCGATAGCCACCTCTTCGGCAACCGTTTTTTCTGACATATCCGCCAGTTCGCTCTGAATTGCTACTGAATAAATATCAGCCAATTTTCTCTCTTGATCGGAAAGCTGACTTTCAAATTTTGCTTGGTTAATCTTGCCATCTTTAGTATAGGATTTTTGCGCCGCTTTTACAATTGCCAAATTGTCCGGATTTTTAAAATCGTTTGATTTGACTTGGGCGAAAACCTGTTTGGCATCTTTGGGATAAGCCAGAATTAAACCCAATACTCGCTGTTCTAATAAATCATCTCTGGCTTGACTGGTTTTTTCGGGCTGGCTTTCATCGGTAGCGGAGGTTGATTGAGAAAAAGCCTTGTGGGATTTTTTAAAGGCCTCATATAAATAACGTTCTTCAGTATCTAATAATTTCGCCATTTTTTTAAGATAATCACCAACTAGAACCGGCTGAGAAATGCTTTTGATAATGGGAATAAGTTCAGAAACAATTTCTTGTTTTTGTTCAGAGGTCAAATTTTTGGCTGGGTAATTTTGACGAGTTTTTTCAAAGTAAAAATCAACTGCGTCCTTGGCTGATTCCACCGCTTTTTGGAAGATTATTGGATCTTGACGAATGCAATCGGCCGGATCTTTGCCGGCTGGGATAAGAATAATCTTGGGAATAATTTGAGCTTGGTAGGCAGTTTCGATTGCCCGTCTGGTGGCTTGCTCGCCGGCCGAATCAGCGTCAAAAGCAAAAGCAAAGTGTTTGGTAAAACGCTTTAAAGTTTTGAGTTGATCGAGAGTGACGGCGGTGCCAGAAGAAGCAATAGTATTTTTAAAGCCGGCTTGGTGACAAGCTACAACATCCATTTGCCCCTCAACAATAATCACCTGATCGTTTTGACGAATCGCGTCTTTAGCTCGGTCTAAGGGATACAGAATCTGGCTCTTGCTGTAAATTGGCGTATCGGGAGAGTTGATATATTTGGCTGGCTCAATTGCCCGGCCGGCAGTGGCAAATTTCTCTTTTTCCAAGAACCGGCCGGAAAAAGCAATCACATTTTGAGAAATATCTAAAACTGGAAACATAATCCGGTTTCGAAAACGATCATAATAACTGCCATCTTCTTTTTGAATTACTAAACCAGAATTTAAAATGTCTTGATCAGCAAATCCCCGCTTTTGCAGAAATTTCGAAAGCGTATCCCAGCTGTCCGGCGCGTAACCGATTTTAAAATCAACGATCGTTTCTTTGTCTAAGCCGCGCTTTTCCAGCAGATATTTTAACGGTAATTGGCCTGGTTTCTGTTTAGTTAGAATAAAATGATACAGCCGCGCGGCCATTAAATTTATTTGGAACAGTTCGTCTTTCAATTTTTTAATTTTTGGATCTTTGGGTTTTAATTTGACGCCGGCTTTGTCTGCCAGTTGCTTTAAAGCATCAGTAAAATCGACCCCTTCATATTCCATTAAGAAACCAAAAATATCGCCGCCTTTTTGGCAGCCGAAACAATGCCAGATTTGTTTTTCCGGTGAAACGATAAAAGAAGGTTCTTTTTCTGAGTGGAAAGGACAGGGAGCTTTGAAATTCCGACCGGCTTTTTTGAGTTCAAGGTACTGGCTGATAAAATCGACAATATCAATTCTTCTTTTAATTTCTTCTACTTCATCTGCCATTTTAACCTTCATAGTTAGTGTTTGGTATTTGGTCGTTTTAGAAAGTTTATTTGTCTGAGGCAATTAAAAACTGGCTTGCCAATTTTCTTTGCGAAATTCTCCGCGGAACTGGCAAGCTTAAAATTGTCATCTGAGTTTCTAATTTTCTAAAATCATAGTACCATAAAAAAAGCGATTTGTCTATCTCGGGTAAAAGATAAATTTTCATTCTAGAAATTTTCCTTTGTTATCTAAAATATGATACAGTAAATTTAAGGAGGGCAATGAAGAAAAAAACTGCCAATAATGCAACCAAGGCGCAATCTTCAACTAAAACCGCTTAATCGACACCGGTCGCGCCAACCGCAGCGCCAACTTCAGCACCAGCCGCTGCCCCAACCACTCCAACGGCAGCGCCAGCTGAAACCGGTGGCAAAAACAATACCAAAAAATGTCTCTGTTTTGGCGCCTGTGCTTGTTGCGGATTGGTAATTTTGGTGATTATTATTCTTTGGATTTTATCATTTGCCGGAGTACTACCAGCAGTCTTCTCGCCCAGATTGCTATTCTAATTATTTTTTAGCCGGTGGTGATTGGTTGGTTGTTGGCGATTGACTGGCCGGCGGAGTTGGCTTTTTTTTGCGAAAGACAATTAAATAACCAATAATTAAAATTACGATAAAAAAGAATATCAGTCCTAGAACAATAATAATGGCGATGATCATTGGCCCGCGGCCGCTCCAGAAATCTGAAGAGCGGTCTTTTTGCAATTCGTTAATTAAAGCGGTCAAATTATCAACGGATTTGGCTGAGGCAATATTGGAACTGGCTGATTCTAAATTTCCTTGATAAGAACGAATGAAATAGTAAAATGTTTTACCGGTAGTGGCTTGCTTATCGATATAGCCGCCAACAATCGCAGCGGTTTTGGCAATTTCTACGAAACCGGAGTTGGCGTTTTCACTTCGGAAAATTTTATAGCCATAAATATTTTTAGAAACAGAGGGAAACCATTGTAAAAATATTGAGCCGCCTTTGTCGTATGGCACATCTTTGGCTTGAAGATTGGTGGGCGGCTGAATTGAGGAAGAAGTAGTGGCAGAAGGTGGCTGGTTTGAACCGGCGCTGGTACCAAATGTTGAACCGGTTGAAGAACTTGAAGACCCAGAAGAGGCGGCAGAACCGGCTGGATTATTATTTTGATTCTGGCTGGAAGAATCATAAGCATAAACCGCAAAACCATAGTCAAATTCCAAATGGCCTTGATTATCATAAACCGCATAACCGCGATCGTAGCAGTTGGCTGGCCCATGTTTCCAAAGACTTTTTCCTTCGACATCTCTGAGGACTACCCCATAGAGGCCATAAGGCATGACAACATTATTAAAATCAAATATCACCCAGCCCCATTGATTAGTGATTGTTTGGGTTTGGCTGGCGATTAAGGTACCGGTTGTCTCACTGGCTACAGACATTTTGACTTTAAATGTTGGACCGATATCGCCCTTGATATAAACTGAAATTGCATCAAGGGTATTTTTAGTGGGAATAAAGGCCTGGATTGGCTCATGAGTTAAAAAAGTATAATGAGTGCTGCCAGCAACGCCAGTGGAGCAAACTTGATCAATTGCCGCTAAGGCCTGGGCTTTTGGCAGCGGTATTGGAAAAAATACTGCCGTCAACAGTATTTGAGTAATAATCAAGGGAATAAAAAAAATTCGTTTAAATTTTGATTTTGAAATGATCATTCCCCTCCTTATGAATAAGATTAGATTAGATTAGTTTAGTTCCGACTCTACTATTTTTACTATCGCTTATTTGATTAAAATCTTCAAGTCAGTTGATTTCTAAAACCGGTTTTTATCTCTTTTGACTACTTTGGCCATTGATTTCTCGGTTGCTTTATCAAGATTAATACCTTGAGAATTGGCAAAACACATCAGGGTGTAAATAATATCGCCAATTTCTTCTTCAAGGTCTTGCTTGGCTTCGGTTGATTTTTTCTTCTTTGGCCCGTATAAATGATTAACTAATCGGGCAAATTCTCCGGTTTCCTCCATTAATCTTGCAAGGATTTCGTGCGGCCGCCAATAATTCCAACCATTATCTTTATACCACTCATCTAACTCTTTTTGATACTTATTCATTTTACTCCTTCAATATTATTTTATTAATCCCCGGCAATGATTTTTTCATTTTGAGTTCTCGCGACCTGGGAAAATAATTTTCTTAAAAGGCCAACTGTCTGTAAGCCATTTCAAAAGTTTATTATGTAGTTTTGGCCCAAACCCTTTATCGAATTGTTCTTTGGTTACCCAAAAATATACTTCGCAATCATAATCTTGTTTGTTTATCGGAAAAATATAAACACAACCTAAACATTTTGATTTATCTGGATTTAAAATCGTATAAGCGAATGAAGTTTTATTCTTAAACTCCTTTTCATGCCATTTTAGGTCTTTTAAATCTTGTTCCATTGTTAAATCCTTTGATGGCCAATCATCGCAAATCGGCGGTGTGGGAGATTTTTGTAAATGCTTAACGCTCGACATAATTGCTTTATAGTCAAGTTTTAAATATTTAGGCGCCAGGGGCTCCAGTATGAATTTTTTTTCTTTGAAAATAACCGGTGGTTTAAAATTTTTATAAATAAATGATTTTTTCATTTGTTCACCCTAAATATCTTTCCGTGGCCGGGGATAATATAATCAGCAACTTTTAAAACTTTCTTGCGACTTTTTCCCAGTTCAGCCAAATCAAAAGCAAACGGATCTCTCTTGGGAAAATTTTCTTTCCAAAAAACATCACCGCAAATGGCAACTTTGCCTTTTTCGGTTTTAACCAGCAGTGTCGTACCGTCAACACTGTGGCCAAGGGTTTCAATCAATGAAAATTCTGATCCCAAATCACCAGCTCTGTAATCTCTTGCGACATCCGATTCCCACCAACCAAAATAATCCAAAACTTTAGCATTTTTGAACATTGAGATGTTGCGATAGTGATCTACATGTGAATGAGTGATATAAACAATATTAACATCCTCCGGAGCCAAACTCTCTTTTGCCAATGCGTCAATCAAAACTTGTTGGTTTTTGGTTGTACCAGGATCAACAATCATATTAAATTTTTCAGTTTGCACTAAAATTATTGTCGAACAAGAATGCCCACCGGAATCCGCCGAGGCATAGCCTTCAAGTAAAATTTTGACTTTTGGCAATGATTTTTTCATTTTGAGCTTTCTGAACTGATGGCCTGGGTGGCGGATTGGAAAATTTCGGCGTTATTGGTGTGTCTCTCAACTTCCATTTGATGTAATAATCGGGCATCTTGTTGAAGCTCAAAATCTTCGGTTGATGAGGTCGGCGCTGGCTTTCTGTCTAATAATTCTTGATACATCTTTGCCGCGTTGGTCTCGGCTTGTGATAAAAGTTCAAATATTTTATTTTCTGGTAAATTAGCTTTTGTTCCAAATTCAACAACTAATGACGAGATGCTATATTCTGCCGCTCTTTGCGCAAAATCTTCTGGTTTGCTGGTTATTCTTTCTCTGGCTTTAATTTCTGGTTTCGTTAAAGGAACAGCTCGCCGATCCATTGATTGATATAATTGGCGGGCTATAATTAACGAATCTGGCTTTTCATCTTCCGGGGTTGGGGCGGCTTCAGGCGTGGTCATTTTCCTCCTTGATAATTTTGATATCTTGATATTTTTCGCGATAGTTCTTTTATAGCTTCATTATACTATTCTTTACTAAGATTAGGAAACCTTGATTTTTATTAACTAATGTAATAAAATATCATCAGCACATTAACAACCTAATTGTCCGCAAAACCAGCACCTGACCAAGGAGGCACCTGTCATAATGTCTGGTCAAAGCATCTCGGTCCATCCTTATGATCCAAATTTATGGCCGCTTATTACCCTCAATCCAGATTGTGATTTGTCTCAAAATCAGATTGGCCGGTTTTATGGCTGGGCAACGCCACCTTACGATGGTGAACCAAACATCACTATTTACAATTCCGGCTGCAGATTTGGACCACTTGGCGATACTGGAAAAATTGGCTGCAGAGGCGACTTAATAACTGATGAAAAAGTTAGATGCGGGGAAATGATTTTACCACAACCATTTACTCTAACCAAACCCGAAACTTCAGATTTAGCATATATTATAGCCAGCAACTTTATTATCAGTGTGCTTATTGCTCCTCCAGAGCCAGATAAAGAAATTACTTGTGAAGTTGATGGAAAAGAAATAGAAGCCACTATTAAGCATTTCAATTTGTATGATCATGATGGGAAAAATTTTACGCCAGTGTTAATAGTTCATCGAGTTCGACCCAAACCATTTATGCCATTTGAAGTTTTACTTGATCATGCTATTCGTTATCGCGATGCGGCAACTATTAGATTGGTGCAAGCATTATTAGATCCAGATAAGATTAAAACACATTTGGCAAAAGAATTAGAACATTTTAGTTCCCAAGGGGATTAGCAACCGAGACGACACCCGACACTGACACTGCCAAAGGAGGCAAATCTGATGACAAGTGAAACGTCCGCAGCGCAGCGAGGATTTGAAGTTTGGTCGGCAACGCCGACGCCGTTTAAGCCACGCAAGCGGGGAGAAAAATTAGAACCCAATTTTGATGACATTCCAGCATTAGTACAGCAACATCAAAGATTAGGCGTTGATGGCGTGTTTTTGTTTGGAACTTGTGGAGAAGGAACTATGATGACGCCGCAACAGAAACGCCAGTTTTTGGTAGCTCTTCGCTCGGATTGCCTGCCTGAACATTATAGCCCGCAAATTTCTGTTCAAGTTACGGATACTTCTTATACTAAAGTAATTGAAAATATGGAAGTATTACTTAATCCGCCAATACATGCGATTCCGGTTATTGCTCCGCCAGAAACAAGGTTTAGAAATCCCCAATATGTGGAAGAATATTATGACCAATCTATTGCTTGGGCTGCGCAGCGGCATATTCCAGTAGGGATTTATATCATTGATTATCCAGGAACGCCAGAGATTAGTGTAGAACTGTGGCATAGTATTATATCAAAACCAGTGGTAAGCTTGGTAAAAAATTCTTCGCCGCGGCAAGAAATTTCCAAAATGTTGCTTCATGCTGTAGAAGATAGAATTGTCGGCGGAATAATGCCGCAATTAAAAATTTACACTGGCCACGAATTTGATGTCGTTGATATTCTAGCTTATCATACTTTAGAATCACGCGGAATTACAATGATAAGTTATGATGGCGCGGTTCTGGGTGGCGGCATTTTGATCGCCGGGATGATTCGCGAAGCAATTGAAACATTAAATAATGGCAGTATTGTCGACGCAGAACGAATGCAAGATCGAGTTAACAAATTCTTAGAAGATCTTTACGGCCCACTGCCAGAAATACCCAACTGGTTAAGGGCACTGAAAAATGCTTTGGTTCAAGCTAACATATTCAGCAGTGATGAATTGCATCTGGCTTACCATCCCCTAACCGCAGAAGAAGAAGCCAGGGTAGCCCGGGCATTAGCCAGAGAAAAAGAGTTCATCGGCCTGGGTGATAAAGAATGAAAATCGCCATTAGTTTGATTATTCTATTTGTTTGGCTGTATTGCACCAAATTGCTGTATCAACAAAAATTACTACAAATGAGTATTTGGCTGATTGACTGCCAACCAAAGAAGATTCTGCTAATCAAATTGGTCCTTGGCCAAATCTGCCTTTTGCTGATTGGATTATTTTTGACCGCGCTTTGCCAAGAATTATTGTCGCCTCCAGGCTGGTATTTGCCGGTTTTCACGATTTTAGCGGTTTTGGCCTTCGGCTATCTTCTGATTGCCGAATTTGTTTATATGGACTATCCTAATTATCAATCATTACCCAAATTGAAGCGGAAAAGGAGAAGATCTAATCTAATGCCAAGGATACAGGTAATTTTGCTCGGTTCAGAGGGAAAAAGAACAATTTCTGAAGTAGAAGTTTATAATGAACGAGTAGTACATGTAGACGATGAGGTTAGTTTATTGCCAGCAAATTTTAGAGAGGATAATGGTTCCGAAGACTGTAAATATCTTAATGAACAAGCTTTTCTTGAGGAAAAAAGCATACTTGGTAGTGAAGGACCATTTACTATTAAAGAAATTGTGCAGTGGCCATGCGGTCGGGTAATGTTATATTTGAAAACTCCATTCCCAAAAAGCGATGGAATTGGGATGTATGCAGAAAATTTTATGTAGCACCAATTTATAAAAAGCAAGAAAAAGGAGCTGGTCCACGATGAGAACAGGCGCAAATGGCAGTGAGATTAAACATATAATTGGTGAGTATGCCCTTGCTGGCGTTGATTATGATAAAATGCAACCTTTCAAGGATTTAATGGATGAGATTTTCCGGGCAACTGATACGTTTCCGAACAGATACGGGGTGTATGTAATTAGGGCTGAGCAGTCCCATGGGGCACATTTCGATTATATGGGACCGCACCAAACAGATTTCCGGCTCTCAATGACTTCCGAAGGATTAGGAAACAAGAACTGGGTTTCTGAGAGATTACGATTACAGCTCGGGCCCGAATGCCAGAATACTTATTATCACCATATAGGAGAAGAAACAGTTTTAATGGCTGTTAATGATGTAATTACTTGTGGCGCACAGCCGGTTTGCTACACCTTCATGGTTGAAGCTGGAGATAGCGATTGGTATACAGACTTAGAGAGAGCCAGAGATTTAGCAAATGGCATGGTAGAACTATGTGAGAGAATTGGGATGGCAATTCCGGCTGGCGAATCAGCGTCATTAAAATATTTAGTTAGAGCGGCAGAACCAGTTAAGTCAGCACCGACATTCAGCGGTTGTGCTATAGGAATCACTGCTCCAAAATCAAGATTTGTTGGTGGAGAAAACTTGCAAGCCGGCGATGTAATTCTTGGCGCGCGATCTAGCGGAATGCATTCAAATGGAATTTCTTTGGTAATCGTAAGGGGCGAGAGTTTACCTGACAAATTCTTAACCAAACTGGATGATGGTTTAACTTTCGGGGAACATGTCTTAAAACCAACAATGTGTTATGTTGGGTTAGTGCAAGGATTACTTGACGAAGGAATCGAAATTCACTCGTTTTTACCGGGAACTGGCGATGGAGTTGCAAAGTTGGCATTTGATAAAAGGCCATTTACTTATCGAGTCTTCAACTGGTTGGAAGAAGATAAAATTCCTTTGTTGTTTAGGTTTATGTTAGAAATTGGCGTTGATCCATATGACATATTGACAACCTTTAACTGCGGCATTGGTTATTATGTTTTTGTTCCAAGAAGTGAAGTTAACCGAGCAATTGCTGCTGCCGGTAAACACAATTATAAATTAATGGAAATTGGTCAAGTTGAAAGAGGTGAAAGATGCACTTATATTGATACTCAATTTTTGGGAGCAGAGCCGGGGCTGGTTTTGCCACCGCCTGGTGGCAAATGGCGAATAGAGAAATAATTAGATCCGGACGCAACATAAAATCAGTTATATAATTTAAATTATTTTTCTTTTTTTAATCACTCGCCGCTGCTTGCGGATTTGTAGTATGTACTAGTTGTAAATAGTACGCAAATCCAGCAAGTGGCGGTTTTTTTATTGACTTTAAAATCAGATATAATATAATAGGTGCAATCAGAGCTTTCGCTCTGTAAAGTTGTTGCTTGCCGCTGACAAGTGTCTTTCCGCGGAGCAACAACTGCTCTTTCACAACCGAGTAGCGTTAAACTCTGATGCTTTTTCGCTGAAATGGCAGCAGCCAGCTAAGATCCGGCTTGGACCAACAAGATCTCGAGCGACCTGCTAAAAGCGGAGAGAATCAGAAGTTTGACAACCGAGCGTGCGGCTACACGCGACTCCCTGGAGGAGATGGAAATGAAACCGACAACGGCAGAAACTCGACCAACACTGACCCTACGCGAACGGGCGCTGATGTGCCGAATTACGGAACGAACGGAACGACTGGACGACGAAGACACGCGCTCACCAGAACTCCGCCAATTTGGTCCCAATTAAATTGAAGTGATCACTTTTTTATGTTTCTTGACGAACTTCCAGGATTTTTCCAAGAAATCAACGAAATCTTTTCTATTATTATAAAAACTCTGAAGATAGAATAACATAGGTTTTTTATTCAATTTAAAATTTTCATATTCTCGGTAAGAACCAAATTTATATTTGAAAACTTTTTGAACTCGTTTATCATTAAGAATAATTCCTGGTACCATCTCACTTAAATGCCAAACTAAATGAGGTGCATCAAACTCTTTTTCCTTTGTATTGGGAAAAACTATTTTCCATTTTTCAAAATATAGAAAATGCAAAATTTCGTGGATAGCCACACTTTTCATATGTTTTGGTTTTTGTTTATAGAAAAGGTCGAAGGTCCTTTGCTTGATGTACCTTGGACAAATAGGATTCAAAGAAACTCTGGCTAAAATTTTCTTATCTTTCTCTGGCCATTCTAGTTCAACGACTTTAGAAAGAACAAGCATAATATCATTATTTATCTTATCCCATTCTTTTTGAAAAATCTTTGCTCTTTTTTCTAATTCTATCTTATCTTTTTTAAAAACCTCTGTGAAAAAATGATATTCGATCTTTTTTCTTTTTTTCTTGTCTTTGGCATCTCGCAATTTACTTTTTAATTCAGGATAATTTTTATAAATTGCATTACTCCAATCCCAATCTCCCTTTTCAGGATTTAAAAAATAGTGAATTAAGGAAAAAGTTTTATTGATTGACGCTACTTTGAATTCAACTTTTGGAATATTCATAATTTAAGATCCAACTGAAAAATTTTCTAACTGGCGGTGGGGGTTTGAAAAAATCCAATAATTATAAATCCACTTTATTAACCCTGAAAATATTTATTTTTTAAGAAATCAGAAAAATCTTTATTCATTTCATTGGAATATACTATACATTTTTGAAATCTTTCCCTTATGGATCTGGGTGAAGAAAAAATGCCTTTTCCCCCTAAGTTGCCCACTCCTTCAGATTCTATTTTCAATCCCGTTGGATCAATTTCTTGATTTCCAAAACTATCAAAAAATACCCCGGATTTGGTTGGTTTAATTGTAATTCTTCTACCATCATCCGTAATAGTTTTTCCTTCATAAAACTCATGCAGTAGTAATTCCATTTTTTGGCGACTGGCACTATTAAAATTAATAAAAGGAGGTGTTGGTACCCGGAATCTTTCCATATGGCCCGCACATGATTGGGTCGTCAAAACCCCTAATAAGTTCAAAGCAACAACAGCATCCCGAATCCTAGTCTCTATTCCAATATCGTCTCCTCGTTCTCTGGTAATTCGATCTAATCGATCTGATTCCCGTTGCCAATCTTTCTGTTTGTCATTTTGAGATATTTCTGCTGACATTGATTCTTCTGGCGATCTGCCACTTACAGGACTAGTCTCCATAACTAATTCCTTTGTAATGATTATTTTTTATCTTTTGCAATAAGTTTTTGATACTCTTTTTCGGTAATTATATCTTTTACTGTTTCTAACCTATCCAAGAAAACCATTCCTTCCAGATGGTCATATTCGTGCTGAAATATTCGAGCCACAAAATCCTTAAACATTTTGGTTTTTTTTCTGCTGTTTATTGTCATATATTCAACTTTAATGCTCGGATACCGTGGAACTTGCGCACGAATCCCGGGAATACTCAGGCATCCCTCCCAGTCTTTTTTCTTTTTCCCACTATATTTGGTAATTTTAGGGTTAATTATTGGGGTTGGTTTCATTTTGGGCGCGTCAGGGTATCGTGGACTGGGGCTTGATGATAAAATAAATAATCTTTTTGACTGATAAATTTGCGGGGCGGCAAGTCCAACGCCGCTGCTGTCTTTAAGTGTCGCAAGCATATCATTAATAAGATTTTTAATATCGGAAGAAATTGGCTTATTTATTTTTAAAGCTTTTTTTCTTAGTATTGGATGACCTAATTGCGCTATTTGAAGTAATTTTGCCATATTATTTTTTCCTTATCATTTCCAGATTTCTATAAATTTTGGCGGTAGGACTGGGATTCGAACCCAGGATGCGGTTTCCCGCATACACGCTCTCCAAGCGTGCGCTTTCGACCGCTCAGCCATCCTACCTTACGCTTATATTATATAAAAAATCAATTTGATTGTAAAGTTACAAAAATTATTAATAGGAAACTTTGATTTTTGAATTTTAAACTTTTAACTTTAAAAAATCCCCAGCCAAGGTTTAGACGCCAACACCGGACGCACAAGCGTCGTCGGGTTAAAGAAGAAGTAATGAGCCGCGTAAGAAGGCACGACCACCACTTCTAGACAGCACCTTGGCTAGGGAAAAGGAGATAGATAGAAGGGCGAAAAAGTTAAAAGGAACAAAAAATAAATGGCGTTGAGATTAAAATCTGAAACATTTTAGTCACGCAGCGTAACTACAGATGGGCCATAAAGCGAAAAAGTAACCATCTCTCCGCCAATTTGGCAATCTATATGTTCTTCGTTCAAATCTGGATAAACCGCACAAGGTTTTTTAATTGGGTTTTGTGGATTTCGGTGGTTGTAAATAAGGATTGCGGCTAATTGTTTGCGTGAACAATTCAAACAATAACAAGCGTGATTCCAGATATAGTCAGTAGCTGAAACCAAAACTCCCCCAACTTCAATCGTTATTGTTTCTCCTGATGGTGCTTTAATCTCTCTTTTTGTTACGGGTTGTGCCGCCGACGGCGTCACTGCCATCACCTCCATCAGTTTCTTTAGTTAGAATGATGATTAAACAAGTTATTAAACAATTAAGTTTTCTAATTTTATATCAAAAAAATATCTTTGTCAAGATGAAATATTGAAATATCACTATTTTTTGGATTTTTTG
>Ga0210051_1004369_pt1 | contig 13850 bp, 11 predicted proteins | sample CryGey092014_all_FD_185464 | JGI IMG/M metagenome (GOLD analysis project Ga0210051, IMG submission 185464) | Groundwater microbial communities from aquifer - Crystal Geyser CG23_combo_of_CG06-09_8/20/14_all (SPAdes) (version 2) | ecosystem: Environmental > Aquatic > Deep subsurface > Groundwater...
TGAAAGGAGTAATCTTCGTTAGGCTGTGCATACTGGAAAAGGATTATGAAGTTAAAATTCGCGACTGGACTTGCGTATTTTACTCGTAATTCTTTTCTACACAACCTGATTAAGTTTTACATATTACCAATATCTGATGAGTTCCGTACGGAAGCGACTCATATATAAGCGGAAATAGAGCATACGATGCAAAATACGATATTGCAAAACTGAGATTTTTTACTCTCAGGCTCTGAGCTGCTGGAACTGTTTGTACGAATACTGCCGAGAATGTCCCAGCTCAATACTGATTACCATACGAATATGCCTGGGCAGGGAAAAAACGATGTTATTCGAATGATACAGGGGTACTATGACTTAGAACCTCTCCGAAAACAAATCCAGTCATAGTGAATAAAAATCCGACAATTATCACTAATCCGCCATTTGTTTTGAGAACAGCCAATTAAATACTAATTATTCGTTAACTTTATCGCTATGATGAAAACACTTATTTTGAAAATCAGAAACCATTTGGTAGGATTTTTGATAGGAGTATTCGTAACTACCGCTGTAACAGTATTTGCAGCATCTAATCCATGATCTATCTGATCATTATTTACGGATATCGGTGGGGGGATCTATAAACTCATAGGAACCAATATTAAAGATGGAAGTATAACTCCTGCTCAGATAGGATTCAATTACGCGGGATCTACAAGCAAATGATGACCAGCAACTTCGGTAAATTTCAATGGAGGATTAACCGATTCATCATATCCAACTTTTAACTGAATAAGAGCGAATTCAAGTATTATTCTATGATGACCTATCTATTTTGCTGATGGAACTTCCCAATCAACTGCCGCATCATATGCGCCTCCGATTGTCGGAAGTTGGGTTAATGTCGTTAATCATTTGTATGATTGGGGGACAACATACAATAGTAATTTTTACAATGGTTACGTAATATTAAATCCAACAAAAAAGCTCCTGGGTTTAAGAATAAGTTGAGGCTCGGATGATTGAGGTACTTGTATAGCATATATTAATTGATTTTTCTCAGCTGGAGTTACTCAAGCTGCATTTATAGACACTCTTAGTTTATTCTGAAATTTCAATGGTAGGTTTTATGACGGTAAAGCCTGATATTTCTTAACTAAAGAATTTATATTCGAATCAATTTCTTCTTGAATAAATTTATGAGCCCAGAATAGTTATGGAAATAATAGTGCTTACAATAAATGATTCGTCTGAGGATATCTACCCGCGGGATCAGTACTCAATTATACACAATTTTATGTAAATGGACAAGGACCATGAGCAAATAATTGTGTAATCGACGCTCTATATTCGAAATATTAATTATTTAACTTTCAAAAAATATGTCACTTTCAAAAAATATATTCGTGGTAAGTTTATTGATGTTTTTTATTTTCCAATGATCAGCTTTTGCCTTGAATGAAGAATGATCGAGTGTAAGTCCCGTCTTTTCAGACGAAATGAAAGCTCAGATTGAACAAAATAAAATTTTGTTTGAAAAAAGCTTGCAACCGAAAACAACTACCAAAGGAGAACTGGTAATTACAACCGATGGAAATGAGACTATTTCTGGAACAACTGAACAGGAAAATCAAGTTCAAAAGGCTACGGAACCTGTAAAAGGAGATACCAATAATAAAACTGATGGAAAAAATAATACTATCTGATTATGGCTCATTTCTATTTTTAATTCAGTATGTTTATTACTCTTACTTATCACAAGAAAAACTCCAAAAAAATAATCCAAAAATTTTGTCTCTTCTAACCTTTCCAAATATGAAAAAAAATAAATCTTCCTATGTGAAGAAAAGTTCTTCTTCTAACCATCTCCTTAATACGATGGCTATTATCGGGGTTATCGCTCTCGTGCTATTTTTTGTATTTTCTGGTGGGGACAAAACTCCGAAAATCACTCCGGAGACTACCGAACAACGAACATCTGTTTGTTCCTCTGAGAGTTTTCCGGTCTGCGGAAAGGATGGAAAAACCTATACAAACAGCTGTACTGCAGAGAAAATCGCAGATGTCCGCGTGGCGTATGTAGGAGAATGTCGGGAAGAGAATACCGATTCTATTGAAATAATTCCCGTAGTTGACAACGGATCGGAAGTCGATAGCGGAATCGAAAATTTCGGACCAATACCGAAATACATGACTGATCGGGAAGATATCGTTCCTGTGGAAATACCGTCCGTAGATACCGAAACGATGGTAGATCCTCTGATTGAAATCGTCGATCCAACATTGATAATATATTTCAACAGTACTTTCCATTACGGTTTCAGTATGCCGAAGAATAGTTACTATCAGGCCTTTGGTGCACAAAACGGAGCAAACCATTCTGTCGGAATCGCGACAACTGATACGGACGTAGAATCACTTGCTACGAGTGAAGTGCGCGTATATTTCTATGCGAACAAGATTCTCGCAGAACTTTCTGGAGCAGAAAACGGATTCTCTACAGATCCAGTAACGGGAACTATTTATATCCTCTTGAATGAAAAAGATTCCGTTCGGATAGAATCGAAAAATCCCGAGAGTCCTATCGTTCAGACTCTCGTTCAAACAATTCACGGAGAATAAAAATGACTTCTAGACAATAAAAATCCCCGTAAAATCAGGGGATTTTTATTGTCTGAAACTGGGAGATTTTATTTTTTCAATATAAATTTTCTTAATGCATTATTAAGTCATTTTAGTAGCATTCGAAAAAGCATCAGCTCCACCTCCGAGATTCTTATAGAGTTCCGAATCGATATTAGCCACGAGAGCATTCATGAAATTTTCTTTTCCATCCAGTTTTCTATTTCTGTTAATCATTTGTTCGTTTTGAACCTGAGAACGAATTTCTCGCATGATTCTTTCTTTTGATTCTATTTCATAGTTTGCAACTACGTCTCTTTCTTTCTTTGTCAGTTTCTGAAGTCCATTTTTCTCAAGATATCTTCTGATCGTTTCCTTCGATTCTTCATGAACTATCTTGGATACTTCCGATTCAAGTATTCAAATGTCTTTAATAGTAGATATTTTTCTTTTTAGAAAATTTCGTATCTGAGAAGAAGACACTTTATTTACTTCAAGTATTCCGTCAATTAAAAGTGATAATTCATTATTCCTAAGTTCCAGCAGAGTAGTACTCGTCTCGCTTCTAAGAATATCGAGAGATCATTTTCCTGCTTTTTCCGAAAGCATTGGTCATTCTACTGCCAATGTCGTAATCATAGCTATTGTTTCATCATTGGATGAAGCTACATTCGTGGTGGTAGCCGAATATTTCTCGATATTATGTTTCTTGGATTCATTCAGAATCTGATGGTTTTCCGATCGGACAAATCATTGTGCCATGATGTCGTTCGATTGTGCAATCTCCGTATATCCTGTTTCTATGATAGCATTTCCCCTTCCGTCGGCAAGTCCTATTCTTTTTACTCGTTGAACTCCTTCAGGATCCGAAAAATGTCTCTTTATAATTGTACCGTCTTTAAGTTTTTCTCCTATATCTCTCATCTCGAAAACCTTAAAAAGCTTTTTTTTATCATCATGGATCTGAACATCCACGTATTTTGGTTCAAGAATATATTCTCCTTTTAGATCGATAACCCCCATACGTTCTGGGTTATTCAAAGGAGAAACTCGTATGAATCCGTTATTGATATCAGGCGTATGGATATATGAAAAAGCTTCTTTCGATACTGTTCCTTTTTCCATATTTATAATCCTTGTTCCTCAGGAAATATCCTCAAAAAGAAGAAGTCATTTTTGCTTCGTATGACTGAATGCCGCATTCGTAACATCGATGTTATTTTTCTTGAGAAGAGTTATGGCGTTTGCCTCTATTTTCTTCATTATTTCAGGACTATTCATTTTATAGAGCTCATCGGTATGAGCTTTGATAGCACTGAGATTATCCCGATATCATTCGGTATGGAATTCCATTTCTTGAATCTCTTTTTCTTTTTGAGAACGAATATTTCCCTTTCCATCAACAAGTTTTCAATCCTTATTTTTGTAAATAATATCTTTATTCTCACGGATAATACTTCCGTCTTTCCTGAGAATGTTTCCTTTTTTATCGATAAGAAGCCATTTTCCGTTCGGAGTTTCTTTTATAGCTGCGACTCCGTCTTCGGTAAAGTCATCAACATAGTAAAATGGAGCTTTGAACCGCTTTCCTTCTTGATTGATAATATATTTTATTCATTGAGCTTTATCTACTCCGACAACCATATTACATTGAATCTCCGTCATAAATGTATAGTAATGACTTTCTTTATTTTTCCCATTACTTTTCGGAGATTTTATTTGATAATATTCACCGTTGAATGTTCGATATCCTCCATTTTCGAATCGTTGGATAGAACCGAAAGAAGCTTCTATTTGTCCTGAAATAATATCCCCATTTCTGTTTATGATACAATTCACCTCTTTCCCATCCACTACTTTTACCACTGCAGCTTTTCCATCTTTAAAATGACTCGCATAAGTATATTCTCTTGGAATTTTCTTTCTATCAATCGTATCTTTATCTAACACTTTTTTTCCTTTCGCATCACGATATTCATACAGTATTTTTCCATCTTTTTCTATTTCCCGTACAGCGAGACCTTCTTCGAAACGAAGAGCTTGAAATTCTTTCTTTGTAAGATTTCCTTTTTTTGTAAGAGTTTTATCAATGGAATCAAGAGTATCTCCAATATCCGATTTTATCTGGGAAAAAGAAAAACGGAGACTTATAAGATTATCTATGAGCGCTTCTTTGCCAGGAAAAGAGACGGATTTGATGCTTTCGAGAGTACTATCTATCAATTCCTTTATTTCTTTGGCATGAGTTATTTTTGCAACCCCTCTCGCTCATGATGACATACTATCGCCTGTGAGCGTTCGGAGTTTCGTGATATTCACATCAATAACATCATACCCAGTAAGGATTTTCTCATGAAGGAATTTTCGTGCTTCTTTGAAAGGAATATTATTTCCGACTTTTTCCATTCATTTCTTTGTTGTTTGTGTAGTTTTTTGTATGAATTTATCCAATCCTTCCGCTTCCGGCATAACTCCTCCGTTTCTCTTGAGTTTATCTACGATTTTCCTAATTCATCCGTAATTTGGGATATCCTTGATATTTCTGGTTCATAGTCGTACTTCGTCGATTATTTCCTGTAGCGCTTTTCCTGTAAGTCATTCCCTGAAACGAACATGATCAACCGTATTTATAAAACCCTCCAAATCAGCCCAATTCTTTACTTCTCATATACTGGAAATAGTATTTTTCGGAATATTTGCTTCTGGTACTTTAAATTTGAGACGGAGTTTTCCTGATTTTACGAGAGCACTCATACCTTTCGCACCGATAATAGTTGCCATGATATTTCCGGCGATTTTACCGATTGCTTCGGCTTGTTGATCGGCTGGAAGATTGGAAAGCTTGCTGAATTCCTTATCAAACGCTTGGAGAAAATCCATCCAGAGCTTCTCGTAATTTGAATGATTTTCCTTCAGATAATCATAAAAACTTCCGATACTTGAATGTACTACATCGCGAATCTCCGGCTTCGTAGAGTAGAGAAAGAGGAAAACTACTGTTCCTGTAAAGGCTTCAAACGCTCATTCCGCCATTCATTTTATCGCGTAGGCTGCGTTTTTGATGGAATCAAGTTTCTTTTCTGTTATGAGATAACCAGTAAAAGACTGTACATCTTCCAATTTCTTTCAGAGGAGATTCTCCACTCGCTTCCCATAGAAATCAAGTTTTTTCTTCTCGTCTACGCTCAGTTCCTTTCCTGTAAAAGAAACAAGGAGATTTTTATAATCTTCCTCGATATTTTTTTGTATGGAATGTATATTGCCTTCATATATTTCCTTTCCTGATTCTCCTCAGAAAAAATCCACCGTTGCATCCGCTGCCATAAGGAAATCATTGATATTTTCCCTATAAGATGAGCTCATTTCCTGAATCTGCTGTTCGTACATAGAAAATCGTCTATTGGCTCGTTGTATTTTTTCATTAATTCCCATCTCTTTTTTCTCTGGAGAAGTTTTTAGATCAAGCGGATTTTTTGTGAGCGCATTATCCGCAAGTTTAAGTATTGTCTGAATATCACCAAAACTATCAACTTCTCTGCCATCCACTACTGTATTAAGAACGAGAACTATTTGTTCATCATGCTTTGTAAAATACGCCTTATCTTTCGTCCCACCATTATTTCCCCCAAGTCCTGATTTCTGCAAGAGAGTATTTAGAATATTCACAGTATCTGTGTTTTTGATACTGTTATTATCAAAGGTATTTACTTTCTTAATCATCGCATCCAGATGTGAAACATTATGATGGAATGATTTGAGGATTTCTCAGGAATTATGTTCCATTTGATTGTTTTTTTGACTTTCAGAATGGATTGTCTCTTCTTTCATAACATAGGATGAATTCTGTTCTTTTGACATATTTTTGTATTTAATAAACTTTAAAGATAGGCGATTTCAAGTTCTACTTTGTTCATCTCTTCTTCCCTCATTGTTGTTTCCTTGTTTTGTAGATAACTCTTTATCTGTGCATTGAGAATCTCGAGTTCCTTATTCACTTCGCCGAGAATCTCCTGTTCCAGAGGAGTGTACGTTTCTATAAAACAAAGCATATCGTCCTTCAATGCTCCGTGAACCTCCTCGTTTGACAAGGATTCTTTTATCTCCGGCGGGATGAGGATCGATTTCTCTATGTATTCTTTTATATGAGACATATCGTGTGGATAAAAGTAAGATTCGCTTTTATCCTACCATTTTCTCCCATTTAAAGCAAAAACCTGGAAAAATAATGTATTGACATATTTTTTAATGTTCTTTTAATAATCTTTTAAGAATCAATTTATAGAAAATGTTCCGTTTTTTGCTTTAAATAGGACTTTGTGTTATAGTCGTAGATAGAAATTATCTTTTTATACAATATATTATGTCGGACAATCTTACGAAAACGGTCAGTGATATCGATATACATGGCGATAAACTCCCGGATATTTCTCTCGGGGAACGAACTCTCAAGAACGTTCTTGCGGAGGATTTACAAACTCTCCATAAGAGAAAAACGGAATGAAAAATCACTGAGTCCGAGTATGATTGATATGTGATTACCGCTAAATCGATCTTTGAAAAACAAGGCACTGAATTATCGGCAATAGAAAAAGAATATACGGAAGCGAAAATGAATATTTTCAGAAAATCGAATTCTTTACTGGAAGATCTTTCTTTTCATGTATCCGAAATAGCCGACTATTGAGAGAAAAAAGGAACACGATTCTGAAAACTTGTCCGAAACGTTGCAACGGATGCTTTGGTTATGAAAGAACAGTTTCTTTCAGAGAATTTACTTGCATGATATACAAGTGAAAAATGAAACTATACTCTTTCAGTAAAAGAATTTGAGTCAAAACTACAAACTGACGACATTAATCAGATTAATACCAAAGAATTTTCAAGCTATCTCCACTATCTTCTAAAAAAATGACAACTTAATAAAGATATAATCAAAAACAAGATGAGTCCTGAGAATTTACAAAAATTTCCAGATTTATGGAATGATAAGCTTTTCAAAACCTATACTTTTTTTGATGGTGGAAGAGAAGAAAATGATATTACGCTTACCAAGGAGATTAAGAATTTCTTTAGTGGTGATAAGAAAAAAATTAATAAACTTTTGTCCGAGATATTTTGTGAAATGCTTGGTAAAGACGAAATACAAATCGCTCAAAGAATCTATAAAGATGCTCAAAAATCAAAATATTTATATTTTAAAGGATTTAAAAAAAGGGGAAATGAAATTGATAAAGAATCTCAGAGATATAATTATCTTATCGATAAAGCCTATGATGTTTTTGGAAACGGAACAGATAAAAAAGAATTTCATAAAAAATTTGATAAACTTTTAAAAAACTGATTCAGTGCTTATGAAGCAAGTTACGAGTTTATTGGTGGTAGCACTAATGTAGGAAAATTTCAGAAACTCATGAGAGATATATCCGATATAGAAAAAAAAGAAGCACAAAATATCGGAAATCAAATCCAACAATATACCACAGAAAATCTTTTCAAATACGGAAAGAATTTCGATAAACTTCCATTTAATGAAAAATTGAAACTTGCCGAACGAAACAACGACCAAGAGCTTATCGATGCATTGAAAGAACAAAGCAAACATAAGATGGATTCCGAACGAGCAAGAACTCTTGAAACGAGCGATACCGCAACGCTTACCGCATTAAATTATGCGAAAAATTGAAAATCTCTTGAAAAGATTAATAAAACACTCGATATAACTACAAAGATACGGAATACTGAGACCGGAATTAATATTTCCACCATTCAATCGATACCATGATTAAAAGACGTGACCGATATGTCTCAGGTATGGAAAGATCCTAAAAAAGTAGAATTACTTACTACGTATCTCAAAAATAAACCACATCCGACAGAAGAAGAAAAGAATATTCTTGCACTGATTCCATTAAAAAAAGAACAGATGCGGGAATTTATTATGGCAAGCAAGAACATCTCGGAACGAGAATATGCCGATCTTAAGAAAACTGGAAAGATTCAAGATTTCGTTTTCGCAGAAAATTTGATTGGTTCCATTGAATCAAATATCACTTTGTCCCAACTTGACAAGAAGTTGGATATCGCGATTAACGATAAAGTTTTTACTTCTCTGGAAAAAGAGGAGAAATACGCCAATACTATGAAGAAAAACAATATCGAATCGATACTAACATCGCTTTCCGATAACGGAGAAAAAGTTTTTCTCCAGAAAATCGGTAACGATACTTGTTTCGTAACAAAAAACGATGGAAAATATGTATTATCCATCAATGGAAAAACGGAAATCTGCTCAACTCAGGAAGAGGTAAATAATACAATCAATACCTATGATTTTTTTCATGATATGGGATTGAAATCTCTTATCCCCTTCATGAAACCATTTCTTGCAAGTGTTAAGAACACTAATTCTATTTGTCCAAAATTTGATATCCAAAAAGGAATTCTTCCATGAGAACAAAAAAATACTCTTCTTCGTGCTGTAGACACGATTTTCAATCTCGATATGAAAGAAAAGATAGTTGCAACAGGAACGGAAACTCTCGTTTCAAAATTTGAAGAACGACTCAATGCAATTGATCAAAAAGCGAGATTACGAGGAAAATGAATCCTAACAGCACAAGGAGGATTCTCTCGGGAACAACTCAATCAAGTATTGATGATGAAAAAAGAAGTTCTCTAAAAATCCTTCATAAGCGGATAAGAATCTCTTAAAATCCAAATAATCGTCTTACATAAGGCGATTATTTTTTATATATATGGAAATATTATTACGATAATTTCCATATTTTCATATAATGCGGGGAATCTTATATATTTGACTCGCGAAATATGATTGCAAGCTCGGAAAGATATGCAAAAAAATCTAAAGAATCAGCGCTGAAACCCATCCGTTCAACAGTGATGTTTCAGGGAAAATACAAAGAAGAACTACAAAAAACCATGGATATCGTCGAGAAAGCCATCGAAGATGAATCCTGAAAACATTTCATAGTGGATTCTATTCTCGGCGGGAACAATAACCTGAAGGTACGAATTGATGATCAGGAGCAAGGAGTGGAGAGAATCGTAAACTGTATGTTTCGTCACCATCATACCGACGAACGTTACGGAAATATAAAGATTGAACTTGTTACAACCTGACTCAAAATCAAATCAAAACTCCATATTGTCGGGAAATTTCACATACTGGACCGGGATGTTATTAAAGAGAAAATATTGAAAGATATACTCATCTGTGTAAAAGAAATCCGCTAAAATACCGAAAAATTATTTTTCGGAGTGTTTTTATCCACTTCGCTCCACATACTCCGTATCGATAAAAAAGTTGATTTTAAGAGCAGAATCCATATAGTCAGTCATAATCTTTTACAATTAAAAATAATTTTTATGTTCCATAAAAAACAGATTATTTCTCTTATATTTGTTGAAATTCTCACTTCTATTTCTCTCGTTCGAGCCGACGATATCTCAGATACAAAAACCGTTCTGACCAATGCGGTAACGAAACTCATCCAGACATATGAAGCTCGTATCCAAGCGCTAGAAACGGAAAATACCACTTTGAAACAGGAACTTGCTTCCCTCAAAGGAACAAGTACAACTACAACCGGAACAGGAATAATTCCTTCTGTACCCCCATCCAATACAACTCCCACGACAGCAACTGGAACAGATACTTATTCCCAAATTATAAACAAAATCAATTCGAATCTCTCAAGTATCCTCACGGAAAACAAACTTCCTGCGTATACGGCGATCGGACTTTTCGAGTTTATAAGTCCAAATGCTTTTTTCATATCTCTGGATGATGGAAATAATCCCTCATGAGTAACCGCTTTTAAAACGAAGATTCTCTATAAATACGATTCCGCTCTCAATTTCGTAAAAGCAGGAGTATTTGATCTCGATTATACAAATCAACGATACGTAACAATATTTGGAAGTAATCCATATTCCACGGTAACTCGAACCCGTGTTAAGAATCCTAGCTATAGAGGGAAGCTTTTAGAATCTACAATTACTGCTTCTTTCCCTGTTAGTTCCGAGAATATTTCAACTCCTGTTGTTTCAAATACAAACACAGAAGTTACTTTCGCTCAAATCAAGACTGCTTATAGTAACAATAAGCTTCTCGATGCATTGAAGCTTTCCGATCAATATATTGTACAGAATCCAAGTTCTATCGAAGTTCTCCGTATTCGATATCGTAGTTATTATATGATTGGGAAATATGAAAATTCACTCGCAGAAATCAAAAAAATAGAAATTCTTCAAGGAACTGCTTTTGAAAAAACCATTGCCTGTGATGCGGCAGTTATCGGTAAAATCGCAAAGAAAACAGACGTGAGTAATTACTACGGTATCATTTGCAAGAAATAAAAATCTATTATGACTCATATCCTTCTCATAGAAGACGATCCTGGAATCGTTAAATCCCTTTCTCTCTATCTTGTTAAAAGCGACATAGAAATAAGTATCGCTCACGACGGAGAAGAGGCTCTGACGATTTTTAAAGACTCTTGAACCGCTTTCGATCTTATTATCCTCGATCTCAATCTCCCGAAACAAGACGGTTTTTCCGTATGCAAAGAGATACGTGAAACAAACACTGTGCCCATTATCATTCTCTCAGCACGAGATGGTGAGGATGATAAAGTGCGTGCTCTCGAACTCGGAGCTGATGATTATATATCGAAACCTTTTTCTCCCCGAGAACTCGTGGCTCGTATAGGAGCTATCCTAAAACGTCTTGGGAAACAGACAGAAACAAACAAAGAAGGATTAATTCTTTCTTTTTGAACACTTTTGCTCGACAAATGAGAATATGTTCTAAAGATTTCCGGTGATATTATTAAGGCAACAAAAACAGAATTTCTTATTCTTGCATATCTCGTGGAACACAAAGACCATATAGTCGAACGGGAAACATTCATGAAAGAGATTATCGGATATGATCATTATCTCTACGACCGAACCATCGATACGCATATGAAAAATCTGCGAAAGAAAATCTGAGATGCTGCCAATATAGAAACAATCCGATGAATCGGATATAGAATTATCCAGAAATAACATTTACGGAACCCTCATGAAATTTTCTGAAAAATTCCTCATTTACATATTCCTCGTTCTCACAATGACGATTGGAATAAATATTTTTTCGCTCAAATACTTTGCGACAGAATACTTTGCAGAATATCTTACAAGCATAAAACAAGAGGTTCCGGATATCAATTTTGACCTTATTTCCATCTTCACAAAGACAAAGAATCTCGATGATGCAATCATAGAAGAATATAGAAAAACTTTGTCTGATCTCTCGGGAATTTCTACATCCTTGGAGAATTTTTCAGCTAATCCGAGAACCTATGCTCCATCCGTCATTGATTCACTGCAAAAGATAGGAGTAAGCGAGAATTCAATCGAACAAGTGCTTTTCGTCAAAGCCATCGATTCTTTTTTCTCAGGAATGTTCAATTTTTCATTCCTTCACAACACTACACCAGAGGGGCAGTTTATATTGAAAGTCATTAAAGCAATGTCTCTTGTAAATATTTTTATAATCATATTTACTTTAATTATTTCATGGATTTGGATTCGTTTTTCTTTCCGTCCCATTCAGTTTATTATAGAAAATCTTTCCCATATCATTTCCCGAAAAGGATACAAACAGATTGAATATACTAAAAAGGATGAATTTGGAGCACTTATAAATACTATCAATGCTCTGAATAAGAATCTCTCCCATCAACAAAAAATCCGATCGGATCTCCTATCGGACTTGAGTCACGAAATAAAAACACCCATTACTGCTATAAAATGCTATCTTGAAGGAATGGACGACGGTGTCATAGAGACGAGCCCAAAGACTTATATGCTTCTTCATAAAGAAATAAATCGTTTGATAGAGATTACAGGATCTATTATGGAGTATGAGAAGCTTGAACAAATAAATAGAGAATCTCTGAATATTTCGCCAGTTAATTTCGAGGAAATCATAAAACATATACAAGAAGAATATCTTCCGCTTCTCGCGAAAGAACAACAACAAATCATTTTGGTAAAAAACAGGATTCCTTTTATTCTCAATTTTGATGAAAGTAAATTTATCCAACTTCTCCATAATATCTTTTCGAATTTTATAAAATATGCAGGAAATGGGAAAAGTCTCACTATAAAAAGCATGGAAAGAAATGGAAAAATCACTCTCATTTTCCGAGATGATGGAAACGGTATTCCGAAGAAAGAAATAATGTTTGTTCGAGAGAAATTCTATCAGGTGGATAAATCAAGAAGTTCTTCAAATGACCGAGGAATTGGAATAGGGCTTTCTATAATAGAAAAAATTATTTCTCTTCATAAAGGAGTACTTTCCATCGAGAGCGATTCCGGAAAATGATTTTGTCTCAAGATGAGCTTCGTAAAGTAAAATCTCTTCACAAATTCTTCACCTTGACGATTTTGTTTTTTTAGAAAAAAGAATACATTGAAAGTCAAATATCTTATTCTCTCATACGTTTTCTCGTGCGTTTCTCTTTAAAGGCTCTTGTTCTTATAGTATCCATCGGATTTTCTATGGGTATTTTTACTCTAGTCCATGCCTCTAATCTCGAAACTTCTCAAGAATCGGTTTCAACTGGAAGTATGTTTATCGTTCTCGGTACAAATACCAGTACAACTACAAGTGACTTGAATAGTGAAAATGAAGATACTTCTCTTAAACAAGAGACAGAGGAAGAAAGAAAAGACAAAGAAAAAACCATTAACGATATCAATACTTTTCTTATCGAATCATATAAGCTCAAGATCGATAGAATACTTGCAAATCTTAACATAAGCATAGAGCGTATTACCAACAACGATACTACGGCTCAAGCAAGACTTCTCGAAAAAATTCGAGGCGATGTCTCTTCGAAGATTGAAGTTATCAATTCTCGAAGTATTTCCGAGAACCGAAAAAAGATTCTTTCTTCCATATTTTCCTATATCCAAGAAAACTTGGATGCGAAGATTTCGAAGCTCGTACGACAAAAATAATCTCCTTTTGCTTTTTCCCTTCTTTTTACTATACTCATCAACATATTAATTAAAAATGCTATATAATTAGCATTTTTTAACTTTAGAACTCTCTTCTATGATTGCACGAATCACTATCGTCGGACGTCCGAATGTCGGAAAATCCAGTCTTTTCAATGTCCTTTCTGGACATAAAATCGCTATCGTTTCCGATATCGAAAATACTACTC
>Ga0210051_1004372_pt1 | contig 13841 bp, 8 predicted proteins | sample CryGey092014_all_FD_185464 | JGI IMG/M metagenome (GOLD analysis project Ga0210051, IMG submission 185464) | Groundwater microbial communities from aquifer - Crystal Geyser CG23_combo_of_CG06-09_8/20/14_all (SPAdes) (version 2) | ecosystem: Environmental > Aquatic > Deep subsurface > Groundwater ...
GAGGCTGAGGGCCGTGGTGGGCGTGTACGCATAGGTGACCGCGCCGGCGGGGACCGCGCCGTCCTGGGCCGTGGAGAAGAGCAGCACCCGGTTCTGCCCCGGATCGGCGATGTGGACGCCGGCCATGCCGCCCGTCGCCGGGATGGCCGTGGCCGGGGACATGGGCGCATCGTTCACGTGGGCCGGCTGCAGCACGGTCAGGAAGTTATGATAGAGCGCCGTATCGGCCGGCTCGATCTCCAGCCGCCACTCGCCGTAGGGGGTCTCCTCGAAGTCGTTGAGGGGGCGGGGCTGGGGTTCGTTCGCGGCCCAGTGCCAGTCGTAGTTCTCGCCAAAAGACCAGAACGCCTTCTGCCCCCGCCCGCCGACCACGCGCAGGTTGTGAGCTTCCGGCAGCAGCACGTCAACCGTCAGCCTGCCTTCGCCTGAGACCGCTGTGGTCCGATCCGCCCCGGCGAAAAGGGTTTCGCCGGGGGAGATGGCCGTCCCCGTGCCGCTGACCGTGGGCTGGTTCAACGTATGGATCAGCAGCTTGGTGTTGGCCGCGCTGAAAGCCGCCTGGGTCACGCCCACCCGGTCGAAGAGCACCACGTACTCCCCCACGGCCTGGGTGCTGGGGCGCATATAGACCAACTCCCGCTGGAAACGGCTGACCTTGGGCAGGTTGGCGCTGAAGGCGGTGTCCAGGGCCTGATAGTAGGTCGGATTGTTGTAGGCTTTGGTGGCGTCGCCCAGGGCGTAGGTGTATTCGCTGGCGTCCGCATAGCGCAGGATGTCGCCCGTGTCGTACTGGGTGGCATGCAGATCCCAGCCGTCCGCGCCCTGGGGAGCGCGGCTGCCGGGGGACATGCTGCGCTGGCCGCCGTCGTTGCCCGTGGCGTCGGGCCGGGCGCTGGAAAAGTCCTCGGCCGGGTTGTAGACCGCCAGGGTGTTGTGGGCGATGGTACGCACATAGTAGTTGATGTCGTGATTCGATAGGCCGTCTCCGCTGTAGACGCCGCTGTCCACGGCCAGATCGCCGTATTTGAAGAGGGTAAAGCTGTTCTGGTCGTAGTGCTGGTGATAGGAGAAGTGGTCCCCGCTCTGGAAGGTGAGGTAGGTGGCGGCGGGGTCCGTGTCCGCCGGGCCGCCGGGCCAGCCGGAGCGTATGAAGAGCGTGCCCGTGCCAGCGGCGTAGTGGGCGTCCTGGCCGCTGGGGTCAAGGGTATCGGCCTGGGGATCGAACCACAGGAACTCCTCGTGGAAGAGGAAACTCATGGAGTTGTCCGTGGGCGGCGCAGCCAGATAGCTTTGCAGCCGCCGGGCGTTATACTGAGTTGGCCTTCCCCAGAAAAGCGTGTTACGCTTCTGGGCACATCTAATGAGAGGTCAACCATGGACGAACCCGATCGCCTGGCACAGTTTGCGCAATACTTGGAGCGGCGCGCGCCAGGCCGCCGCACGACACTCCTCTACGTCAGCGATGTGCGCCAGTTCGCGGCAGTGCTCAGCAAACCCTGGCGCGAGATCACGATGCAAGATATCGATCGTTTTGTCGATCAGCAACGGCAAGCCGGGCTGAGTGCCGCGACGGTCAAGCGCCGGGTGGCCGCCCTGAAGGTCTTCTTCGACTTCCTCGCCGAGGAGACGGGCGACTTGAGTTGGGCTAACCCCGTGCGTTTCAAGCGCCATGCCGGTAAGCAGCCCCGGCGGCTGCCGCGGGATCTCAAAGACGACGCCGTGGCGCAAGTCTGGGCCGTCATCGGCAGCCCGCGCGACCGCGCCTGGTTCGCCCTGCTGTGGCGCGCGGGGCTGCGCGTGGGCGAGTTGGTGGGCTTGCGGCGCGCCGACCTGCTGGCGGCGCCGACCGACACCCAACCGGCCCGGCTGCGCGTGCTGGGCAAGGGCCAGAAAGAGCGCCTGGTGCTGCTGACCGCCGATGCCTATGCGGTGTTGACGGCTTGGTTAGCTGAACGGCCTGCCAGCGACCACCCCCACATCTTTCTCAACGACCGGGGTCAACCGCTGACCGTGAACGGCATCGAGTGGCTGCTGCACCAGTATGGCCAGCAGGCGGGCGTGCCGCTCACGCCGCATCAGTTACGCCACACCTTCGCCCGTCAGGTCACCGAAGCGGGTATGCCCATCACCAGCCTGAGCAAGTTGCTGGGCCATGCGCAGATCACCACCACGCAGATCTACACCGCGGGGGCGGATCCGCAACTGGCGGCGGCCTATCAGCAGGCCATGGCCCGCGTGGCGCCCGCCGTCTCCCCACCGGACCCGGTTGCGCCCCAGCCCCCCAGCGCACCGCTGGATACCACGATTGCCCCGTTGGCGCCGCCGGCGCTGCCCGAGTGGGCCGCCTGGGGCGCCCACTTGGCCCCGGCGCTGCGCACAGCCAGCCTGGACTTCGTGCGCAGCCGGCTGGCGCACTGGAAACCCCAACACCAGCGACACCGCGCGCTCCAGGTGCTCGGCGAACTGCGCCGCTTCTGGGATTGGTTGGCAGCCCGGCGGCCCGGGTGCAGCTTGGCCGCGATCCAGTTGGCCGACCTGCAGACCTATCGCAGCGAACGCATCGCCAGTGGCTGCACCGCCCACACTCCGGATGTGACGTTATCCTATGTGGTCGCCCTCCTACGCGACCAGGCCGATCGGGACCAAGCCGTTGACGCCAGCGTCTTTCGCCTGCAGCCACTGCCCCGGCCGGCTAGCCTGCCCCGCCATCTGAGCGAAAGCGAGCGCCAGTGTCTTGAGCAAGCCATGCAGCCGCGCTTGGCGACCGCTGATGCCACCCAACGCCTGGAAAACGCCTGCTTCTTCGTCTTGGCCCATGGCGGGCTGCGCGCCAGCGAGTGCGTCGAGCTGCAGTTCCAGGATTGCGACTTGCCCGGTCGGCGCCTGCTGATCCGCCAGGGCAAGGGCTTGCGCGACCGCGTCGTCTATCTCAGTGACACGGCCTGTGCCGCCATCCAGTATTATCTGGCTGGGTGGGCCCGCCTACCCACGGCGCCGTTGTTCACGCACCCCAATGGCCGACCCGTTTCTTACGAATGGCTGTGGGCCTGCATCGGTAAGCTGGGCGATACGGCGGGCGTGGCCGGCGTCACCCCCCACCGCTTGCGCCATACGCTGGCCACGCACTTGCTCAACGTCGGCATGGATATCACCCAGATCCAGAAGCTGTTGGGCCACCAGCATCTCGACACGACGATGATCTACGCCCGAGTGCTGGACACCACGCTCGAAGCGCAGTATCGCCGAGCGATGGCCGAAGTCGAATGTCAGCAACCGCCTTTGTCCGACACACCCCTGGCCGTGGACTGGCCCTTCGTCGGACAGCAAGCGCTGAGCCAGCCGGCCGCAACTCACAATAACCAACTTGACAACTCAGTATAACCTACGTCGGCATCCGCCGGGAACTGTTCGATCAGCATCAGCCCCATGATGCGCTCGTAGTTGGCGATACTGCCCCGGTTGCGCTCCGTGTCCCCGGTGGAGACATAGGGATGGTAGACATAGCCGTACTGCTGCGCCGTCCCCGGCCAGCGGTGGAGCAGCAGATAGCCCAGCCGTTCCCGGAACCAGTCGGTGCTGAGGAAGAGATTTTCCCCGGTGGCCGAGGTCCACGCCTCCACCGCCTTGACGCGGGAAAAGTTGGCGATCCAGTCGTAGATCATGCCCTCGGGCCAGGCGCCCCCGGCGGCGATACGGTCCAGCATGGCCTGGTCCGAGTCCCGATAGCGGCGATAGCGGTATTCGTCCAGCCACTCGGCGGCCCGGGGATTTTCGCCGTAGGTGGCCAGGCCGATCAGGGCGTAACCGTAGCCGAAGCGGGGCCAATAGTTGCCCCAGCCCGGCACATCCTCGCCCTTGGGCGTGTCGTCCCCCCAGGCGTTGAAATAGGCGATGAACGTAGCGCGCTGGGCCGGGCTGAGCCGGGCATAGCACCAATCATAGATCAGGGCCAGATCCCCGGCCTTGGTGGACCACTCCCCCGGCCCGGCGATCTGGGCCAGGGCCGTGGCCGCGGCGCTGTCGCAATAACTGCCGTCCCCGGTCACCTGGGCGACCAGGGCCTGGGCCATCATCTCGCCGTCGTTTTGATCCGCCTCGGCCAGGAGTTGGGTCCAGCGCGAGTTGGTGGAGACAGCCCGCGCCCGCAGATCGGCCAGCTTCTCCGACGTCAAATGGATGCGGGGATGGCCCGTCGGGATCTGGAGCAGGCGCAGGTGGACCGTGTCCGTGGCGCTCTCCCCCACATCGTTGGTGACCGTGAGGCGCACAGTCCACTCGCCAGGCCATTCCGGGGTGAACTGGAGGATCGGATTGTGGGACGGTGAGGCGATTTCCCAGGGCAACGTCGCTGCGAAACCGGCCCGCTCCACGATCCAGTCGTAGATGAGGGTGGCGTCGTTGCCCCCGGGCCGATCGTGGCTGCCGGATCCGTCCAGGGTGAGCGCGCCCCCGTCCCAGCTCAGGTTCGCCTGATCCGGTCCGGCGTCGGCGAAGGGCACGTCCGGGTTGAAGGTGACGGTGAGCTTGGGGCGCAGGGACGGGTCCGCCGCCTGGCCGGAGAGGAAGATGCGCTGGTCGTTGTGGTCATCCGCGTAGCCCGTGGCGTCCCGCAAGACCAGGCCGAAGTTGGGCTGTTCCCCCCGCACCCAGGCCCGCACCAGAGCGATCACGTCCCAGGTGTACCAGCCGGGGTTGACCACGTCCGCGCTGGCGATGGGCGCAGCGGCGTAGTCCACGCCCGCGGCCATGCCCCGCCCGGCCCAGGGGACGTCGGTACCCTGGCCGGTGAAGTAGTCGAAGGCGTTGTCCCCGGTGGCCCCGTGCTTGTCCGCCCCGTCGATGGGCGAGTCGATCTGGTTGCCCTCGTCCCAATCCCGCAGCACGGCGAAGGCCTTCACCCGGCGGGCGAAGGCCTTGGTTCCGCTGAGACTGGACTGGCTGGTGTTGTAGAGGGAGAGGGTAGCGGTGAGGATGGCGCTGTTGGCAGGGATGGCGCTTAGGTCGTAGCGCAGGAGCGGGTTGTCGTCCCCGTCCCGGCTCAGGGTCAGGGCCGGGTTGATGCCGTAGTTGACCGTGTGCTGGGGCGGCGCGGCCCAGTCGCTGGCGCTGACCCAGGTGTCCCGCAGGCCGGCGTAGCCGTCCGCGCCTTGCTGAAAGATCCGGGTCTGCACGCCCAGTATCTGGCTTGGCCCCGAAGGCGCAGCGACTACGTCACTGATCGGCATCTGGGAGGGACCGGTCACAAAGGATGACGCGGCCAGGGCGCACAGCACCACTGCCAGGCTTGAACACAGGCGGAAGATGCGAGGAATCATGGCAGGCCCCCTTGGTCCGGGTTGGAATCTTTTCGCCAGTATAGCATAGGATTGACGGTGTTGCCAACACGCCCCCCAAAGTCGGCGCCATGGGATGGCGGTTTGAGGCTGTGGTGGATGCGGCGGAGGACGGACGTTTTGGCGAGGGTGATCCGGTGTGCCTGCACTTTCCGCCGGAGCGAATCTGGCTGCTGCCAGCAGAGCCTGGTCAGTCCAGGGCTGAGATCCAGGAAGGGGGACGGACTGTGCCTCTCGATGGCCTGCGACCTGTTTAGGCTGGCACCAGCTCGCCGACGGCATCCAACTGCGTGCCGATGATCGCCTCGGCTTTTTTCAGGTCGTAGGCCGCTTGGAGGTTGAGCCAGTATTGGGGCGTTTGCCGCAAGGCGCGTCCGAACAACAGGGCCAAGTCTGCTGTAACCGGGCGCGTGCCTTTGATCACATGTGAAATGCGCATGGGTGATACCCCAATGGCACCGGCGAACTGCGCCTGGGAAATACCCAGCTCGCTCAGCGTCTCGAGAAGAAACTCGCCCGGATGGATGGCCGGCAAACGACTCTGAATCATGGCAACCTCGACTCAATGATAATCAACAATCTCAACGTCCAGGGCATCGCCGCGCTCGAAGCGAAAGCAGATCCGCCATTGCTGATTGATGCGGATACTCCATTGCCCAGTGCGGTCATGTTTCAGCGCCTCCAACCGGTTTGACGGCGGTAAGCGCAGATCTTCGATCGTTATGGCCGCATCCAACTGCGTCAGTCGCATTGCTGCACGCCGTTGGATATCACCGGGCAGACGCCGCGATGTGCCGGTCGTGTAGAAGCGTTCTGTCTCATCATCGGCAAACGAGCGTATCATGGGTTGATTGTAAACAGAATGTTTACAGATGTCAAGCCTGCCCTTTTCGTCTTGCCACAGCGATCAATGTGTGTTGGCGCGAATGGGGTAAGAATACCCTGATGAGGCGCGTCTAGAAGTTCAACGCATTGGGATTTTCCTGTACAGCGGAGCAACTGATGACGCTATTTGATACTACCGAAGGCCGCCGCCTGGCCGACTCCGAAGCGCGGCGGGCCGATTGGAAGCACTGGGGGCCGTACGTCAGTGACCGCGCCTGGGGCACGGTGCGCGAGGATTATAGCCCGGGCGGCACGGCGTGGGAGTACTTTCCCCACGATCACGCCCGCAGCCGCGCCTATCGCTGGAACGAGGACGGCCTGGCCGGCTTCAGCAACCGTTTCCAGAACCTGGCGCTGGCCGTGGGCCTCTGGAACGAGCGCGACCCGATCCTCAAGGAGCGCCTGTTCGGCGTCACCGGCAACGAGGGCAACCACGGCGAGGACGTCAAAGAATACTACTTCTACCTGGACGGCACGCCCACGCACAGCTACCAGAAGATGCTCTACAAGTATCCGCAGGTCGCTTACCCCTACGGACGCCTGGTGGACGAGAACCGGCGGCGGGGCAAGGGCGAGCCGGAGTTCGAGCTGATCGACGCACTGCGGGAGGCGTTCGCGGCAGGCCGCTATTTCGATGTCTTCATCGAGTACGCCAAGGCCAACGAAGAGGACCTCCTGTGCCGCATCACCGCCGTCAACCGCGGGCCAGATCCCACCCCGATCCACATCCTGCCCCACCTGTGGTTCCGCAACACCTGGTCGTGGCGCCCCGATAAGGCGCGGCCCGAGCTGCGCGCGGTCGCTGAGAACACCGTCCAGGCCGTGGATCCGCACCTCGGGCCGCGCTGGTGGTACGTCCGTCGGGGCGATCCCTCTGTGGTCACCCTGGCTGGGGTGAGCACGCCGACCGGGGCGGGCACGGAGGCGCCGCCCCTACTGTTCACTGAAAACGAGACCAACGCGGCGCGCCTGTTCGGGGCGCCCAACGCGTCCCCCTACGTGAAGGACGGCATCCATGAGGCCGTCGTACATGGCCGGGCCGAGGCGGTCAATCCTGCGCAGGTCGGCTCCAAGGTGGCGGCGCACTTCCGGGCCGTGGTCCCGCCGGGTGAGGCGTGTACGGTGCAGGTGCGGTTCACGAACACCCCCGCCGATGCGCCCTTCGCCGACTTCGACGCGATCTTCGCCCGGCGCATCAGCGAGGCGGACGAATTCTACGCGGCCATCGCCGGCCCGAATCTGAGCGCCGACGAGCGCCTGGTACAACGCCAGGCCTTGGCCGGACTCACCTGGAACAAGCAGTTTTATCACTACAGCGTCGAGCGTTGGCTGGACGGCGACCCCGGCCAGCCAACGCCGCCGGCCGGCCGCCGCGCTGGCCGCAACGCCGGGTGGCGGCACCTCTACGCGCTGGATGTGCTGTCAATGCCCGACAAGTGGGAGTACCCCTGGTTCGCGGCCTGGGACCTGGCGTTTCACACCGTGCCCATCGCCATGATTGATCCGGAGTGGGCCAAGCGCCAGCTCATCCTGCTGCTGCGTGAGTGGTACATGCACCCCAACGGGCAGATTCCCGGCTACGAGTGGAAATTCAGCGATGTGAACCCCCCGGTGCACGCCTGGGCTGCCCTCCAAGTCTACCGGATTGACAAGGAGCAGCGGGGCGAGGGGGACTCCGACTTCCTGGAACGCATCTTCCACAAGCTGCTGCTGAACTTCACCTGGTGGGTCAACCGGGTGGACGCGGACGGCCACAACGTATTCCAGGGCGGCTTCCTCGGCCTGGACAACATCGGCCTGTTCGACCGCAGCGCGCCGCTGCCCACAGGCGGCCACATCGAGCAGGCGGACGGCACGGCCTGGATGGCGATGTACAGCCTGAACATGCTGGCGATCGCCCTCGAGCTGGCGCGCACCCGGCCGGCCTACGAGGACGTGACCACCAAGTTCTTCGAGCACTTCATCACCATCGCCGATGCCTTCTATCACATGGGCGACGCCGATGTCAGCCTGTGGGACGAGGAGGATGGCTTCTTCTACAACGTGCTCCACACACCCGATGGCCGCTTCACCCCGGTCAAGGTGCGCTCGTTCGTGGGACTGCTGCCCCTGTTGGCCGTGGAGACGCTGGAACCCGAGCTCCTGGAGCGGTTGCCGCGCTTCCGCAGCCGGCTGGAGTGGTTTCTCAAGTACCGCCCTGGCTTGATTGCGAACGTCGCATCCCTCACCGAGGCGGGCGCACATGACCACTACCAGTTGTCCATCCTGAGCCGCGACAAGCTGACCCGCATCCTGGGCCGGGTTTTCGACTCCGGCGAGTTCCTGTCCGACTACGGCCTGCGCGCGCTCTCGCGGCATCACGCGGAGCATCCCTACGAGTTGCGCGTGAATGGCCAGACCTACCGGGTGGACTATCAGCCGGCCGAATCGAACTCTGGTCTGTTCGGCGGCAACTCCAACTGGCGCGGGCCGATCTGGTTCCCGCTGAACACCCTGATGGTCGAGGCGCTGCGCAAGCACGGTCACCACTACGGTGACTCGCTCAAGGTCGAACTTCCGACCGGCTCGGGCTCGCAGGTAACTCTGGACGAGGCAGCCGACGCGCTGTGCCGGCGGCTGGCGCGCATCTTCCTGCGGGACGCAGATGCTGGTGGTCGCCGGCCGGTCTTCGGCGGCGAGGCGCTCTTCCAGGCCGACCCCAACTGGCGCGACTACGTGCTGTTCTACGAGTACTTCCACGGTGACACCGGCGCCGGCGTGGGCGCCAGCCACCAGACCGGCTGGACCGCGCTGGTGGCCAAGTTGATGCAAGATGCAGCGTAGACGCAATACCGCAAAAATCACTACCCGCCGCCTGTCACGCTTTGCGTGAGCGGGTCTGCCCCTAAACTCTCGTAACGGCGAGAATCCAGCGAAGCCTGCCCTGAGGCCCCTCCTGAGACCCCTCCCGAGGCCCCTCCCGAGGCCCCTCCCGAGTTCATCGAGGGGTTTATCGAAGGGCCAGGCCGAAGGGAATCTCGTGCCGCGACGAGACCCCCTTCGACTTCACCCTTCGACCAGCTCAGGACATTGCTCAGGACATGCTTCGCTGGATTCTCGCCGCGCCGAACCTCGCGGGGCTGATCCGCTCAGAGCCTGCCCTGAGGCTCCTCCCGAGTGCATCCTGAGCCTGTCGAAGGGTACATCGAGGGGTGCAGCGAAGGGGTGACAATAGCGAGTTTTGCGGTATTGCAAAAAAGCGCCTCGACATGGGGTTTCTCGTCGAGGCGCAGGATGGGGGGGCTTTGTCGCTGGAGGGGATTACTCGACGACCTCCCAGTGACCGCCTTTGTCCGGGCCGATACGACGGATGCGCCCTTGTACCTTCAGCTTCTCGATCTGTTTCTTGATAGCTCGGTCTGTGATGCCGACGCTGCGTACAAGGTCCGCAATGGTGATCGCCGGATCAGCCTGCATGAGTTCCTCGATTTTCTGTGAACTTTTCTGTGAACTTTTCGTTGTCTCCGAACTTTTCTCCGAACCAGTCTCAGGTTCCACCGAACCGATTAGCTCTTTTCGGTGAACTGTTGCAGTGAACAAACACCCTTCGCGATCGTCGGTAAAGTCGATCTCGGGCCAGTCTTCCAGCGCCCGCTTGATGCCTGAGCCAAGGCCGCGGTAGGGGAGCAGCCCCTTGGCGATATATGACACCAGGATCGGGTTGCGGATGATGGAATTGCCAGCCCGAATCTTGGCTACCGTCAGGTTGTTGGGCAGATGGCCAGGGCTGACGATCTCGATGCGGTTGTCGAAGATGAACAGCCGGATCGGCGCGCTGATCAGGTAGTCGCGATGCGCCAGGGCGTTGACCAGGAGCTCCTCGAAGACCGAGGGTGGGATCTCCGGTGTGCCGGGCGCATTGACGCCCTGTCCGGCCTGCACCTTGCGCAGATTGCGCATCACAAAGGCCATGGCGCCGGCAAACATCTGGGGCAGCGGCCCGGCAAAGTCCTCGCTGTCCAGATACTCGCTGACGTGAATGGCATTGCCAGGATAACGGATAGCTTTGACAATGAACTGCGGCTTAATCCACTCCGGCCGCTCGGCAAAGAGCAGCACCCCGGTCAGGTTGAGGACGCCGCTGTCGGTGGCTAGATTCATGTTCTGCAACAGCGTCAGGCGTTCCTCGGCCGCATCGGGGAACTCCTGCTTGTAGACATCGCGCAGGAAATCGCGGAAGCGCAGCTTGTCCAGCTTGTCAATGCCCGCTTTGGTCGGCAGTTCGTCGGCATGAAACTGGTCAACGCTTTGGAACAGGCGATGCAGCTCTTCCTTGGAATTCACGCACCGCTTATCCGCGCCGCTCTTCAGCCAGATGACGCCGTTCTTGTCGAAGTAGGGCTTGTCAATCCCCCTGGGCACGGTCAGCACAATCACCAGCCGCCCGTTGTCCAGCTCCAGGTTTTCGGTCTGCACCGTGATCGGGCTGCGGATGTGCTGCGCGGCCGCGTTGCCGATCAACTGGTTGATGCGCGCGACATCGGCCCGGCTCAAGCCAGGCAGCCCACCATCGTCGGCCACGCCCAGGTATAGTAGTTCCGATAAAGTTTCGGGGAACGGCTAGACCGCCGTTCCGAGCGATTCGCAGTAGAGGCCCATCAAGCCCAGGATCTCTTGGGGCAGGGCGGTCAACTGCTGCAAAGTATTGTCGACCTTCTGCTTGAGGTCTGCAAAGTCTGCGAAGTACTTCAAGTGCGTCGCATCTTTTTTGACGTTGCGCCACAGATACTCAATCGGATTGAAGTCCGGCGAGTAGGAGGGTAACTGGTACTTGGTCAGGCGGTCGGCATGGGCCGCAAAGAAGTCTTGCATGGCCTTGCTGGTATGATAGCGGGCACCATCTTGGACGAGCAAGAGATGCTGCTGGGTCTGGGTCAGCACTTCTTCCAGAAACGTCCTATAACTTTCGGCGTTGAAACGGTCGGTTTGCCCTTTCCAGAACAAGCGTCCCGAGCCGAAGGCGATCAAGCCAAAGACCTTGTAGCCTTTGCGTTTACCGCTGGTCTTGACGGTGGGTTGGTGCCCCTTGGGCGCCCAAGTATAGCTCAAGGAGCCCCATTGGGCAAAGCTGGCTTCATCGCCGAAGAGGATCATGGCCTGTTTCGCTTGCGCGACCCGCCGAATCTCGGGCCAGGTCTCCGTTAACCACTGTTGGCGCGCCGCTTCATCGAGATGATCCGACACAAACCGGGCTTTCGGAAAGGAGAAACCCAACTCATCCAATAACTCGCACAGGTAATGTGGGTGGTACTCCACGCCAAAGCGATCCAGAATCCAGTCCCGAATCATGACCGTACTCCAGCACGCCGAAGTATAGCCAGCCGCTTCTGGGCCAGCCGTGATCAAGTCCGCCAACTCCTTTCGTTGGGTCTTGGTGAGCTTGGCCGGGCGCCCGGAGGGGCGTTTGTAGCTCAGGCTGTCCACGCCTATACGGATGAAGGCGCAGATGTAGTCACGCACGGTTTGTTCACCCAGGTGGAGTAGTGCCGCCACCTCCGCCACCGCCTTGCCCTCAACGATAGCGAGCAAGGCGTGGATACGCTTGACCAACCGCAACTGGCCATGCTCGTAAGCCCACTGAAGACGTGCCACCATGGCTTGCCGCAGATTATCGGTCAGACGTATCCTGATGCGCATGAGCGATGCCTCCTGATCGCGCAGATTGTGCTACGCTATAGGATGACACCGCTTGCCGATTTTGTCCAGCCGCAGGGCGCCCAGAATCACGAAACTTTATCTGAACATCTATAGATCGCGCCGCCCTCAGAGTTTGAGAAAGCTGCCATCTCCGCAGCCAGGGCATCGGCGTTGGTCACGTCCTGCTTGAACTGGCGGTGGCTGTCTTCGCCCAGCGCTACCTGCGACTTCAGCTCGTTCAGATTCATGGCTCAAGTTCCTCTTGGTTGCTCGACAACCTTGTGTCTACGGTCATTTTACTTGATCCTGGCGCGCCTGGCAAACAGATCACTTCGCAGCATATCAGGAGTAACCGCCCAGGTAAGCAATTGCCGGCTCGCAGCGTCTAATACTAAGGAACAAACAATCCAACCTATCTGGAGCAAATTCATCATGACCCCTACCGAACCGCGAAAGAAAGCGACAGCGTCAGCTAACGACGCGGCTGATACCGTCCACCAGTCGGTGATCGTACCGCCCATGGACGAGTACAACCGCAGGCTGGTGGCCAACGCCCACCCGGCGGACTGGCGCAATCCCAGGGCCGACGGCCGCTACAACCTGGTCGTCATCGGCGCGGGCGCCGCGGGGCTGGTCGGCGCGCTGGGGACGGCCGGTCTGGGCGGCAAGGCCGCTTTGATCGAGCGCCATCTGCTGGGCGGCGACTGCCTCAACTTCGGCTGCGTGCCCTCCAAGAGCATCATCCGCTCGGCGAAGGTGATCGGCGAACTGCGCCGGGCGGCCGAGCTGGGGGTCACCGTGCCGGCGGGCGTCCAGGTGGATTTCGGCGCGATCATGGCGCGGATGCGGGACCTGCGCGCCGACATCAGCCATGATGATTCGATGGGAAGGCTGGTGCGCGACGGCGTCGAGGTCTTCCTGGGCGAGGCTCGCTTCACGGGCCCCGACACGGTCGAGGTCTTCGACGGGGTGGAACGGCAGACGCTGCGCTTCGCCAAAGCCCTGATCGCCACCGGCGGCCGGGCGCGCACCCTGCCGCTCCCCGGCCTGGCCGAGGCCGGCTCTGCGATGACCAACGAAACGCTCTTCCAACTGACCGAACAGCCGCGGCGGCTGGCGGTGATCGGCGGCGGCCCCATCGGCGCGGAGATGGCGCAGACTTTTGCGCGCTTCGGCACTGAGGTGACGGTGTTCATCAAGGATAACCACTTCTTGCCCAAGGAAGATCGTGAGGCCGCCGCTATCGTTGAGCAGGCGTTTCGGCGCGATGGCGTGCGATTCATCTGCGGCGCAGACCTGCAGGAGGTCACGTTGACCGAGACGGGAAGGGTACTGCATTATGAGCAGGAAGGCCAGCCCGGCCAACTGGAAGTAGATGCCATTCTGGTCTCCATCGGCCGCGTGCCCAACATCGAGGGCCTCAACCTGGAGGCGGCCGGCGTGGCCTACACCGAGCGAGGCGTGACGGTGGACGACGGCCTGCGCACCAGAAATCCGCGCATCTACGCAGCCGGCGACGTGGCGATGAAGTACCAGTTCACGCACATGGCCGACGCGGCCGCGCGCATCGTCCTGCAGAACGCGCTCTTCCCCGGCCCGCAGAAGAAGCTGAGCAATCTGGTCGTGCCGTGGACCACCTACACCGACCCCGAAGTGGCGCACGTGGGCCTGTACACCCACGATGCCGAAGCTGCGGGCATCGAGTTCGATACCTACGTCAAGTCCTTGAGCGAGGTGGATCGCGCCCGCACCGACGGCGAGACGGCAGGCTTCGTCAAGGTGCTGGTCAAGCGGGGGACGGACAAGATCCTGGGGGCGACGATCGTGGCCAGTGAGGCCGGCGAGATGCTCAACGAGATCACCCTGGCGATGGTGGCGGGCCTGGGCCTGAAGACGCTTTCCACAGTCATTCACCCCTACCCGACCCAAGCGGAGGCCATCAAGAAG
>Ga0210051_1004373_pt1 | contig 13838 bp, 10 predicted proteins | sample CryGey092014_all_FD_185464 | JGI IMG/M metagenome (GOLD analysis project Ga0210051, IMG submission 185464) | Groundwater microbial communities from aquifer - Crystal Geyser CG23_combo_of_CG06-09_8/20/14_all (SPAdes) (version 2) | ecosystem: Environmental > Aquatic > Deep subsurface > Groundwater...
TACAAAAATTCCTTAACCCTTTTATTTTTTGACATAAAATTTGTCAGATAGTATAAAATAATAATATGAATGCTTTTGCTATTTCAGGATTATTGATTGGTATCTCCAGTTTATTATTTGGATTTTTTGTCTTTGTTAAAAATAGGAAAAGTAAAATCAATCAACTCTGGGCAATTTTTGCCACAGCCGTGGCTATTTGGGGGTTCGGGAGCTACAAGATAGGACTAATTACAGACCTATCAGAGGCTCTTTTTTGGTGGAGATTGGCTCATATTGGAGTTATTTTTATCCCCATCTTTTTTATTCATTTTGTTTATCTTTTTTTGGGAATTAAAAGAAAAAAGACAATTATTGCTGTTTATTTAACAGGGATTTTCTTTTTAATTGTCAATTTCTTTACCGATTCGTTTATTAGTCAAACACACTGGGTTTTCAATTCTTTTTACTGGGATATCCATTATCAGCCTGATTTATATTGGCCATTTGTTCTTCTTTGGTCTGGAGCGATTTTATATGCTCATTATGAATTATTGAAAGCTTACAAAAAATCTTTGGGACCAAGACGAAGTCAAATAAAGTATTTCTTCTTAGCTACGGCTATTGGATTCTCCGGTGGTGGCACCTGTTTTTTACCTTGTTTTGGGATTAATTTATATCCCATTTTTAATTTTACTGTTCCTTTATACCCGGCTATTATGACCTACGCTATTGTGAAATATCGTCTGATGGATATTCGGTTCGTGATAGGCAGGGGAGCGGTGTATTTTCTTTCTTTCACCACAGTAGTTTCCTTAGCCCTCGGGCTGATATATTTGAATGAAAAACTGCCCCAGCCATTATCATTTAATACTGCCGGAGCTCTAATTGTAATTTTTAGTATTTTATTGTTTCAGTTTATCTTCAGGCTTTTTGAAAAGTTTGCTTCTAAGTATTTTTATTACACTTTTTATTCTTCTCAGCAGGTTTTAGCTGAGCTGGGGAAGAGATTAACTCAAGTTTTAGAACTGGATAAACTTTCCTCTTTAATTGTTAGTACTTTAATGGAAACAATGAAATTAGATAGAACAGTGATTCTTTTGCAAGAGCCAGAGACCGGAGATTATCAAATTCAGAAGAACATTGGTTTTCGAGAAGAAAATGGAATTTCTTTAGTCAAAGACAATTTTTTAACTTTTTATTTAGAAAAAAATAGAAAGCCAGTAGTGGCGGAGGAGCTTTTCTTGGCGATTAGGGATAACCAAGAGTTAGAGGAGAAAGGGAAATTGGAAAATCTCCAGGCCAATATGAAAAGAATAGAAGCGGCTCTTTGCCTCCCTCTTTTTATTGAAGAAAAAATTATTGGAATGATTGTTTTGGGGAATAAAATTTCCAAAGAACCTTATTCAGCGCAAGATATTGAACTTTTAACTACCCTTGCTAATCAATCCTCAATTGCTTTTCAAAATGCCAAATTATATTCTCAGGTTGAGAATCTATCAGAGAATCTTCAAGAAAAAGTAGATGAACAGACTAAAGAATTAAGAAAAGCTTACGAGGATTTAAAGGTTTTAGACAAAGCCAAGTCAGAATTTATTTCAATGGCGTCGCATCAGTTGAGAACGCCCTTATCTGCCATTAAAGGATATATCTCAATGCTGGTTGACGGTTCCTACGGCAAACTGCCGGAAAAAGCCAGAGGAAAACTGAAAAATGTTTTTGAATCAAATGAGAGGTTAATCAGGGTTGTTAATGATTTACTGGATATTTCCAAGATTGAAATGGGCAAAATGGAATTGGAAAAAGAGCCGACCCAAATTGAAGATTTGCTTCAATCCTGTTATGAAGAAATGAAGATTGGGGCGGACAAAAAAGGACTAAAATTCATTTTTGAAAAACCAAAATATCCTTTAGCGAAAACTGGATTAGACCCTTTGAAATTTAGACAAGCTATCTTAAATCTGATTGATAATGCCATCAGGTACACTCAAAAAGGAGAAATTGAATTGAAGGTAGAAAAAGTTGGTTCTGCTGTTAGGATTTCGGTCAAAGACACGGGCGAGGGGCTAAGCGCCGAAGAGCAGAGAGCTGCTTTCGTAGGCTTTACCAGGGGTTCAGCCGGCATTGCTCATTTCGTTGAAGGAGCAGGGCTGGGATTATATGTTGCCAAGAAATTCTTGGAGCTTCATCGCGCCAAAATCTGGGTGGAATCCGAAGGCAAAGGCAAAGGGAGTACTTTTTATGTGGAACTGCCGATAAAATAATTCCTTCAAAGGAAGCCGAAATGGTTAAATATTTTAGCAATTTTTAAATAATAAAACTCATGGCAACAATTTTAATTTTTGGAGATAGTATTGTTTGGGGTGTTGCTGATCCTAAGTATGGCGGTTGGGTTAGCAGATTAAAAACTTTCATAAAGACTGAAAGAAATTTTGAATTTGATGTATATAATCTTGGAATTTCTGGAGATAAAACACCGAGTTTATTAGAAAGGTTTGAATCTGAAACAAAAGCCCGAATAGAAGAAAATGAGGAACTAATTATTATTTCCGCTATCGGAATTAATGATTCCTATTTCGTTCATAGTAAAAATGACCTTATGACTCCACCTGAAAAATTTAAAGCCAACATCCAAAAATTGATAGCCCTTGCTCAAAAATTTTCCTCAAAGATTATTTTTGTTGGCTTAACTCCTGTTGATGAATCAAAAACCACACCAATTCCTTGGAATACAGATAAATCCCACAAGAATAAGTATGTTAAACAATATAATGGAATTATATCTTCTATTTGTAAGAATAAAAATATTCCCTTTGTTGATATTTTTAATAAATGGATAGAATCTGATTATCAAAATTTATTAGAAGATGGTTTACACCCAAATTCAGAAGGTCACAAAAAGATATTCGAGGCTGTTAAGGAATATTTGGTAAAGAATAAGATAGTCTAATCGGTTCGACAACGGAAAACTTCTCCCAAAACCAAGCTCGAACTATGTCTCATCCCCGCAGGTGTTACCTTTTGGTTAATAGAGCTTGGTTTAAAAACACAAATAGAGGAGGAACTCACTCGTTCCTACGAGAGATACCAACAGCTTGGTTTCAATGCTGTTACAACACTCCCATTCTATTTAGGCCAAAGATATATTGAGATTGGTCGCCTAAAGGGGGACAAATATGTAGAGAGAGGAAAAGAGTTCTTTGGGTATGTTTCGAAGGTTAGTTCTTTGAAAGAGTTCATTGAAGCGATCACCTTCCAAGCAATCACAAAAGGGTGATTTAAATCACCCCTTTTTGTTTATGGGAAAATTATATTTCAAACGGTTTAACATGATTTTGTAACCATCCGAAAATTTTATCTAAATTTTAAACCATTCAATCCGCAATATGCATAATGCCAGATACATATTAGACTCCATCAGGCCATAAAGCCTATGGAGTTTTTTAATCATATTCACTGCAAATATACCGGTATTAAAGGTTTTTTGACTGTCTACAATGATGGTTTAAGATATCGGTATATGATTACAGAAAGAGCCAAATACAAGGCCAAGGTATTAATATTCTGGGAAAAGCATGGCCTTGAGGCTAGTTTAGACGCTTTTCTCGAAAGAAGATCAACCATCTTTCTCTGGAAAAACAAGCTCAAGGAAGGAGGTGGTAAGTTAGAGGCCCTTAACGATAAAAAACGGGTTCCTTTAACAAGGCGCAGAAGAATCTGGCCGTTTGAGATAAGGCAGAAGATTAAGAGCATCAGAGACAGAGAAGAACATCCCAACTTGGGTCCTGAAAAAATTTATCCTCTGTTATCGTCTTTCTACAAGGCGGGCAATTTAAAGTGTCCTCAGCCGAGAACCATTGCCCGGATTATCGCTGACGCCCCGGACAAAATGAGGATATTCCCCCGGAAGATATCCCACTTTGGCAAGATAAAGCCAATCAAACGTCAAAAGGTATTAAGGAAGCCAAAAGACTTAAAACCTGAATACCCAGGTCATTTAATCGCTTTAGACACAATAGAGAAGATCATCAACGGCTGCCGAAGATATGTGATTACTTTTGAGGATATCTATACTCGTTTTAGCTTTGCCTGGGCAACCAAATCTCATGCCTCCAAGGCAGCTGAAGAATTCTTTGAACTATGTCTTAAAGTATTTCCCTATTCGTTTAACTTCCTTTGGGTTTTAACTGACAACGGCTCCGAATTCAAGAAATATTTCACAGAGAAATTAAAAGAACTTCACCTTATTCATTGCCACACCTATCTTCAATGTCCTCAAATGAATACTCACTTGGAAAGATTTAACCGAAGCATCCAGGAAGAATTCATTGATTACTTTGGTTATCTTCTAATCAACCCCGATGATTTCAACCGAAAGCTCGTTGATTACTTGATATTTTACAATACTGAGAGGGTTCACTGCGCTTTCCAAAACAAAGTAACTCCGGTACAATTTATGGTAGAGTGGCAGGAGCAAAAATTACTCCAGGAGCAATTACAAAATCAATCTGTTAATCAACTATTAAAAATGCCTGTGGAGTCCAAAATAGGGTGGCATTATACAAAACCTTGACAATTTTTTATAGTGGTGGTAATAGTAAAATAGTACCTTAAAACCTAAAGAAGCGTAAAGTAAAGGAGGTGTTCAATATGAGACGAGATACTGTAATTCTGTATCAGCCGAAAGTTAATTTTTTGCCGTATTATCCTTGTTTCTGGGCTCCTTTATCAATTTTATCTGTGGCGGCTCCATTGGTTGAAAAAGGAATCAAGGTGATTATTCTTGATGGGAACCTAGAGGAGCAGACAAAAGACAGGGCTATTGTTGCAGAAAATGTATCAAGATGCATTTGTGTTGGTATAACATCAATGATTGGCGGTCGTCAACTTGAAAAAGGTTTGGATTTCGCGGCTTATGTAAAATCTCTTTTAGTAGATCTTCCTATAGTATTTGGCGGATCATTAGCTAGTGTAATTCCCGATCAACTTATAACTGCTCCAGAAATAGATTTCATAATTCGAGGACAAGGAGAAAAACCCTTTTCCGATTTGGTTGATAATTTAGTGGTGGGAGAAGATGGTAATTATATTCCAGGCGTTATATCACGGTTCACTGATAACCTAGGAAGTATTCCAATGGTTCTTTTGGATAAGAATGTTTTCCCACCATATCCATGGCATTTAATTAATGTTGAGAAATATATCCGACAAGATCGTTATCTCGGCCAGAGAGTTTTAAACACTGTCTCAAGTCAGGGGTGTCCTTACGGCTGTGGCTATTGTAGCGAAGTTGCGGTTTACCATCGTCGTTGGACAGCACTTACCGCGAAAAGAACTTTTGAGGAAGTCAAGTATTTAGCTAAGACATTTGCTCTAGAAGGTGTCAAATTCTATGATGCAAACTTTTTTGTTAATTCCAAGCGAGTCATGGAATTTGCAGGCTATTTACTAAATGATGGTCTCAACATTAAATGGGGTGCCTCTGCTCATCCTAGAGATATCCTAAGACTGTCAAGTCAGCTGGAAGATATAAAACGTTCGGGGTTAAGCAGACTTTTGATAGGAGCGGAATCGGGCTCGCCGGAAGCTTTAGTGTATATTGGCAAAGGTTGCACAACCGAAGAAATTCTATCGGTGGCTGAACTCTGTTCTAAATTTCGAATCGTTACAGCTTTTACATTTATTGTAGGTATTCCGGGCACAGAAGAGGACATAAATGTGACCTTAAATATGGTATTGAGAATAAAGAAGATAAGTGGAGACTTCGACATAAAAATTCATTTTTACGCTCCTTTTCCTGGTACGCCCCTCTATCGAGAGACGGAGGAAAAAGGATACCATGCTCCGACTTCTCTGAGGGATTGGTCCGTATACGATTATTATCTTATACAAACCCCTTGGGTATCTAAGAGAGAAGAGAGAAAAGTGAGAGTGTTTGGCGATTTCTATTGCGATTTTCTTTATCCTCCATCTTGGTTTCTTGATTTTATATCCGAGAAACCATTGGTGCGTTGGATTTACACTTACCTGCGCAGGCTGGTGGAACTTCGATGTAAATTTCATTTTTATAGAGTCCCTTTGGAAAGAACGTGGTTTAAGATGTTGATGGGGAAAGATATTTTCTAACGAACTAACCATGAAAGGAGATAACTATGAAAATCGGCACCAAGAAAACGCCGCATCTGAGAATATGTGTTACAGAAAGATGTCCGATTAGTTGTTTTTATTGCCGACCCGGCGGCGAAGCATGTAGGGTTTCAAATAAAAAGGAAATGACCCTCCGCCAAATATACCAGTTGGTTAAGATATTGGCCGATCAAGGAATTACCCATTTAAAGCTTACTGGAGGAGAACCGTTATTGAGGAATGATATTCCAAAAATGACTTCGGCGCTTAAGTCCTTAAAAGGCATAGCAGATATTCAGTTAGTGACTCGAAGCCCTAAAGCAGGAAAGATAGCCGAACAACTCAAAGATTCAGGACTTGACTCTATCACTTTCAGCTTGGATACCTTGGATCCTTTTAACTTTTTCCGTATTACACGCAACGGTCGTTTGGATCTTCTACTAAAGGCTGTCAGAAAAGTATATCGTGCTGGTCTAAGTTTAAAATTTAACATGGTTGTGATGCGAGGTGTTAATGACCACGAAATACCTAAGATGATTGAGTTTACCGGTCACTACAGTGCTACTCTGAAACTTCTGGATCTTATGAATATGCCTGGAGATCCCAAGTTTTTAGAGTATTATTACATGCCTCTAGATAGTATTGTTCCCGACCTAGGCGAAAAGGCAAAAAGTTTCAGTATAGAGACTCCACCTGGCGGTGTCGGAACGCCTATGCCGAAATTTTTAATGCCAAACGGCGCCACTGTGCTTGTGAAAGACGCAAGAGTTGGCACTTGGTATGGGGATGTTTGTAAAGAATGTAAAAATTTTCCCTGTCAGGATGCAATAATGGCTCTTCGCTTGACTGCTGACGGTTGTTTGCAAAGATGTCTTTTGCGTCAGGGTAATCTGGTGGATCTGCTTTCGATGGTAGAAAATCTTGAACCAGAAGACAAAATAAAACAGGCCATCGATTCGGTTTTAGATACTTTTCGGAAAGCCATCTATCATGAAAAAGCTTGGAGACCAGAAAATTAAGGGTGGGAGTTGTTTATCTAAAACAACTTCCACCCATCCATTTTTTTATTAACAAATGGTTATCAGTTAATTATTTGTTAGTAAGAAAGTACCTTAACAAATAAAAAAGGAGGTGTATGCGATGAAAATTCTTGTTTTGGGTGGAACTTATTTTATCGGAAAGGTTTTGACACAGAAGCTTATTGAGACAGGAAATTATGAAATCACTTTTCTCAATCGCGGGACTAAAGAGCGAAAGATTGAGTCTTTGCCGCTGAAACTTATCAAAGCTGATCGAACCGATACCGAAGGCATGCGGAAGGCGCTAAACAACAAGATTTTCGATGTGGTATTTGATATATCGGGTTACAATGAAAGAGATATAAGGTTGGCTGTGTCAGCATTGAACAAAGGAGTAGGTCAATATATCTTTTGCAGTAGCGTTGCCGTATGCCGGCAACCGCCGGATTTTTGGCCTCTTACTGAGGATTATCCGAAGTGCATTTCTGTTGAGGATAGTGAATATGGTTTCAATAAATGGCAGGCTGAAAGTTTTCTTTGGGATAAATGGCGAAAGAGGAAATTAAATGTGACAGTTGTCCGACCAGTTTATGTTTATGGCCCTTATAACTATCATAAACGTGAGGCTTTAATATTTGAAAAAGCCCTAGAAGGATTACCTTTTAATGTTTGTGGTAGTGGAGAAAACATTGTCCAATTCGGTTTTGTTGAAGATTTGGCTGAGGCGATGTTAGTTATGGCAAATAATAAGTTAGCCTACGGTGAAGTATTTAATGTTAGCGGAAACGAACTAGTAACTGTGGATACTTTCATACACTTAGCGGCTAATGCAGTAGGGAAAAGTATTAGCATAATTCACGGATCTGAAGATATGCCCGGCGAATCCGATCTTTTCCCAAAGATTCATCGTTTTGCTGACATTTCGAAGGCAAAAACTATACTTGGCATTGAACCGAAAGTTTTTCTTCGCGAAGGTTTAAAAAGAACTGCCGAATGGTTTCTCAAATCAACTGGAAAGGAGGCAATACCATGAAAAGAGAAAGTAGAGGTGTATTTTTGAAAAGTCGACCAAAACTGGTCGATCTTATCAGAAAACGCTCGGAGATAATAAGTATCATGAGAAGACATTTAAACGCTAAAGGACTAGTAGAAGTAGAAACACCGATTCTAACCACATATCGAGAGGGCGGTCCGTTTGTTCAGTTTGAAACCACTCATTTTATAACGGGCCGGAAATTCTTTTTGTCGTTTTGTCCAGAGGATAGATTAAAACGCATCTGCTGTCTTTTTCCCGAAGGAGTTTACGAAATTGCTCGATGTTTTCGGCCCGAAATGGACGATGATTCACATTTAAGCGAGTTTTCCATGCTCGAAGTTAAACAACCAAATAAGAATCTGGAACAGGAAATCGAATTAGCTTTTAGTTTGATTCAGAGCTGCGCCCTGGAATGTTGCGGTAGTCTGAAAACCGGGAAATATGATTTTAGCCAATATAACCGGGTTACTTGCGAGGAAGCGGTTAGAGAAACGGTCGGCATAAACATCTTTGAGGAAGATGCAGTATTAAAAGCATTATCAATTCTAGATAGGGTTGATAGCGTAAAAATCAAAGACAGGACAAGTGATTGGGAAATAATGGATAATCTGTTTAAATACTTCGTTGAACCACAATTCCGTGAGTTAACGTTTTTGACAGATTTTCCTCTGGCTCTCTCAACGATCTCCAGAGTTGATCCCAACTCAAAGACAGCAAAGCGCTTTACGATCGTGCTTGATGGAGTAGAAATTGGCGATGGTGGGGAGAAAATAATTGGTTCTCCTGGATACAGAAAGCTTTATGAACAAAATGCGGTTTACAGAAAGGATGTGCTGGGTATAGCTGACCATAATGAAATCTGCGAAGATTTTCTAGCAGATATCGATATTTCTGATCCGGTCGCCGGTTTTGGCATAGGAGTTGACCGCTTTGTTGCAATTCTGTGTGAGGCAAAGTTACAAGATGTTGTTTTGTTCCCTAAATCTTTCGATTATTGATGAAGATAGCTGTACAGTGGAGCTTGCGCGAAGCTACCAAATAAGATAAAATCAAGAAAGGAGGAAAATACTATGAAAAAGGGTAGAAGAATCGTAATAGATAAACCCGTTGTTGGGATTGTGGGGCTTTCTGCTCCTGATGCTTTTTGGCATCCGGATTTTTATGCCACCGGTAAATCCGAACTAGAAAAGAGGGGTATACGGATTATTGAAGGGAGGACCGTTCACACTCACCGTTTCTATATGGCTGAAGATCTTGAGGTCATCGCTGATGGTTTCCACAAGATGGTTTTGAGAAAGGACATCGATGTTATTATGTGTGCGGGTGGAGGTACCTGTGTCAATAAGATACTCCCCTTTTTGGATTTTGACCTTATGAAAGAAAATTGGAAACCCTTTATCGGAATCAGTAACATTGTTGCTTTAATGACAGCAATGTTGCAAAACGGCATGGTGAGTTTCCATGGACCTTTTAGCATCTGGAGTTATGGTTTACCGGGTACACCAACAGAATATACTCACAATAACTGGATTAATATTCTGAAGGGATATACCGGTAAGCTGCCCGCGGCTTCTGAGTGGAAAGTTTATCGTGAAGGTCAAGCCGAAGGTCAATTGATTGGAGGAAATATCTGGACAATGGGTACGGTTGCGGGTACAAAATATTGTCCCCCAAATCTTTTTGATGGTAAGATATTGATTCTCGAGGATATCGAGAAAACCTACGATCGTCTGGATGCCACCCTTACCCATATGAAGTTACTGGGAGCATTCGAAAACTTGCGCGGTGTGATAATAGGTAAACTTACTGATTGTAAACCACCAGAAAAAGTTCAGATGAGTATCGAAGACTTCTTAGGAGAAGTTTTCGACGATTACAATTTCCCAATCATTTATGATTGTGATTTTGGTCACGTTCCTGATAATCTCTGTTTGCCGATTGGCTGCAAGCTGAAAATGGTTGCTGATAAAAAACAACCAGAGCTTATTTTACTTGAACCAGGTGTAGAGTAAAAATTAACTTAAAGGCCCTTCTTGAAAACAAGAAGGGCTATTTTTATAGATTGACATAAATTATAAAATTTGATATTATGATAAAAGTTCATTAACAAATAATCAAGGAGGTGGAAAAAATGATGAAATTTGATCTTCATGTGCATACTTTAGCCAGCGGTCATGCTTTTAACACAATCTGGGAACTGACATTATATGCGAAAAAAAACAATATGGAGGTTATTGGAATAACAGATCATGGGCCAAGCATGGAGGGCGCCCCTCACTTAGGGTATTTTGAGATGTTAACAAGGTTGCCCGAAAAGATAGAAGGTGTTAGAATAATTCCAGGCTGCGAAGCCAATGTTATTGATTTGAAAGGCAATATAGACTTGCCTGTATCTATCCAGAATGAACTTAGCTTTATTGTAGTGGGCCTGCATGAAAGAACGCCTTTCCCGAAGAGAACAAATATTGAACAAAACACTGAAGCATTAATCCAGGCTATTCAAAAGAATCGTATACATGTGATTGCCCATCCGTATCGTCTTAATTTCCCTATCGATGTGGAACAGGTTTACAAGGTAGCCAAAGAGTATAAAGTTTTGTTTGAACTAAATTTGTCTCTATTGATTCAGAATGGCGATTCTAAAGAGTTGCTTAGACAAATCTTTTTGATGCTTGATCTAATCGAGTCAAGCCACAACAAAATTGTTGTAGTTAGCGATGCACACATTGCCACCGAGATGGGAGACGATTCCATTTTAAAAAAGTTAGGCATCGATCTTCCTGCTAATTTAGTTTTGGGCGCGGCCGGCGGCTATCAAGAAATCGCAAAAATGTTAAAAAGGAGGTGAACCAATGACTAAGACAATAAAGTTTTCCAGATGCAATAGCTTCTTTATTTATCCGAAGAGACCTTTCAATTTCCAAGGGACATTTTTTAAGCCTTCTCATTTTCCCTCAAAATTGGTTGTTTACGACAAAGGAAAGTTGATACAGGGAATTCGGATAAACAGCGAGCTTTTTGGTCTAGTTATCACGAATGCTGGTACCAAAAGAACTCCACGTATTAGGATTAAAGTATATTCTTCAAATGGCGCATCTACAGAGGTACAGAACAAAATAAGAGATGAATTGACTGTTAGATATAATCTTGATGCTGATATATCAGATTTTGGAAAGCACTTTAAATCGGATGAAATATTTGCTGAATCTCTAAAAAAATGGGAAGGTATGAGGTCTTCAACCGCTTACTCATTGTATGGTTTTCTGATGGTGGCAACTGTTTTGCAAAATGCGACTGTGGGACGTAGTATTAAGATGATGGATTCGCTTTTGCAGAAATATGGAGTGAAACTTGTATTTCAAGGTTATGAGGTATTCGAAATTTGGAAGCCAGAGGATATAGATAAAGTCACGGAAGAGGAACTAAGAAGTTTACGGATCGGCTATAGAGCAAAGATTATAAAAAGAATTTCTCATGTCTTTGCATCTGGTGAAATTAACGAAGAAGATTTAAGAGAGACAAAGGATAAAGAAATTGTTGCCAAGAAACTCCTCTCGCTTTATGGAGTTGGCCCGCAATCTGTTTCTTACATCCTTTTCGAGGTCTTTCATTTTTACGATGCGCTTGACCATCTTTCTCCCTGGGAAGGAAAAATTTTGTCAATGTTGCTTTTTGGCAAGAAAACGGTTCCGGTAGAACGTATTATTGCTTTTGCTAAAAAGCGCTGGGGTCAATGGAGCATGTTGGCCGTTCATTATCTTTTCGAGAATCTTTTCTGGAAGAGAGAAAAAGAACGAATTTCTTGGCTCGAAGAGGAAATAAGGAAATAAGCGCCGAGTGTTTTAAAAATCGGCGCTTTTTATTTTATCGAGGCTCTACATTAATACTCAAATACTCACAAGTTTATAATTCAAATTAAATTAAAATGATAAAATTGAATTATTTTTTAAACAAAAAATTTTCTGAAAGCGAACCCGCCTGCCTTCGGCAGGCGGGTGAGCGAAATGATTTGGATTTGTCCTCCGAAGGCGGACTTTCAGCAGGTGGGGCAAAGCCCCACCTGCTGAATTTCATATTTTAAGATTTTTTCTCCTTGATTTATGAATTAAATTTGGTAAGATGATAGAGAAAGTTTGAATTGGTTTATTTTGAGCACCAAAGGTTGCTAACGGCGGTTTGCATAATGCCAGATACATATTAGACTCCATCAGGCCATAAAGCCTATGGAGTTTTTTAATCATATTCACTGCAAATATACCGGTATTAAAGGTTTTTTGACTGTCTACAATGATGGTTTAAGATATCGGTATATGATTACAGAAAGAGCCAAATACAAGGCCAAGGTATTAATATTCTGGGAAAAGCATGGCCTTGAGGCTAGTTTAGACGCTTTTCTCGAAAGAAGATCAACCATCTTTCTCTGGAAAAACAAGCTCAAGGAAGGAGGTGGTAAGTTAGAGGCCCTTAACGATAAAAAACGGGTTCCTTTAACAAGGCGCAGAAGAATCTGGCCGTTTGAGATAAGGCAGAAGATTAAGAGCATCAGAGACAGAGAAGAACATCCCAACTTGGGTCCTGAAAAAATTTATCCTCTGTTATCGTCTTTCTACAAGGCGGGCAATTTAAAGTGTCCTCAGCCGAGAACCATTGCCCGGATTATCGCTGACGCCCCGGACAAAATGAGGATATTCCCCCGGAAGATATCCCACTTTGGCAAGATAAAGCCAATCAAACGTCAAAAGGTATTAAGGAAGCCAAAAGACTTAAAACCTGAATACCCAGGTCATTTAATCGCTTTAGACACAATAGAGAAGATCATCAACGGCTGCCGAAGATATGTGATTACTTTTGAGGATATCTATACTCGTTTTAGCTTTGCCTGGGCAACCAAATCTCATGCCTCCAAGGCAGCTGAAGAATTCTTTGAACTATGTCTTAAAGTATTTCCCTATTCGTTTAACTTCCTTTGGGTTTTAACTGACAACGGCTCCGAATTCAAGAAATATTTCACAGAGAAATTAAAAGAACTTCACCTTATTCATTGCCACACCTATCTTCAATGTCCTCAAATGAATACTCACTTGGAAAGATTTAACCGAAGCATCCAGGAAGAATTCATTGATTACTTTGGTTATCTTCTAATCAACCCCGATGATTTCAACCGAAAGCTCGTTGATTACTTGATATTTTACAATACTGAGAGGGTTCACTGCGCTTTCCAAAACAAAGTAACTCCGGTACAATTTATGGTAGAGTGGCAGGAGCAAAAATTACTCCAGGAGCAATTACAAAATCAATCTGTTAATCAACTATTAAAAATGCCTGTGGAGTCCAAAATAGGGTGGCATTATACACAATATTGCTGTTTTTCACTAAATTTAGTAAAATGAAATATGGAATTTAAACCTATACTCATGACCAAAGTCCTTAAATCTAACTCCGGAAAGAATAAGGAAAAAATGTTTGTGATAAAATAAAGGAATATAAAAGCGTGTATGCCAAGAAATTCTTGGAGCTTCATCACGCCAAAATCCGGGTGGAATCTGCAGGCAAAGGCAGGGGCAGTATTTTTTACGTAGAGTTGCCTATTGAATAACCTGTTTATAAAAAATTTGACATTTTATCGAGAAATGGTACTCTTAGCTTAGCAAGCTAAGAGTTTTTTCTTCAGCTTTTAAAAT
>Ga0210051_1004382_pt1 | contig 13817 bp, 9 predicted proteins | sample CryGey092014_all_FD_185464 | JGI IMG/M metagenome (GOLD analysis project Ga0210051, IMG submission 185464) | Groundwater microbial communities from aquifer - Crystal Geyser CG23_combo_of_CG06-09_8/20/14_all (SPAdes) (version 2) | ecosystem: Environmental > Aquatic > Deep subsurface > Groundwater ...
GGCAAAGCGACCGTCCATAGTGGCTTGTTTGACATTGGTGACAAAGCCGGACAGTAATTTAATCTCTCCCAGGACCGGCAGATAATGTTCTTTGCTTAAACGTAGCATGTCATGCATCACCCCATCAATTCGCAGCCGAATCTTGACATCAGTTTCCGTCGGTTCAATATGCAAATCTCCGGCCTCGCTCTTCACCGCCAAAGAAATGATAATCGTAATTAAATCTTTGACCGGAATATTCTTAATTAATTCGCTAATCATCTCCGGAGTCTTGAGCAAGTCAAAGGCGCGAGCCAAATCAGCTTCATTAATTTTAATGCCCCGACCCATAGTTTGCGACACGACGATATCATATAATTCATTGACATAATCAAAGTCGCCGATGACTCGATAAATTTCATCCAAAGTAGTCATCCCGTCCATTGCTTTTAACACGCCGTCTTGCAGCATGGTGATCATGCCGTTTTCAATGGCTTGCTGTAGAATCTTAAAAGCAGGGGCGTTATCAATCGTGAGCTGCTTAATCTTTTCGTCCATGGTAAATATTTCATAAATACCAATCCGACTCTTATAACCGATTCCGGCGCAATAATCACAGCCGGCTCCGGCTTTAAATATTTTTGGCAAGGTGGTCGGAATATTAATTCCCGACTTGGGCGAAATAACCGCCAGAATCTTTTGCAATTGTTCTTTTTCCGCTTCGGTTAAAATATGTTCCACGCGACATTGCGGGCAAACTTTCCGCACTAAGCGTTGGCCGATAACCACATTAATGGACGGCACTAAAAAATAAGGTTTAACTCCCATGTCAATCATCCGCGGAATAACCCCGGCCGCATCATTGGTATGTAAAGTGGACAAAACCAAGTGACCGGTGAGTGAAGCCTGGACGGCAATCTCAGCCGTTTCCAAATCACGAATTTCTCCCACCATTACAATGTTCGGATCTTGGCGCAAAATAGAACGAAGACCATCGGCAAAATTATAACCCTTTTTGGCGTTAATCTGACTTTGGCTGATACCTTTTAATTGATATTCAATCGGGTCTTCAAGCGTAATAATCTTGGTGCCGGGTTCATTTAATTTATTTAAAATCGCATATAAAGTGGTGGTTTTACCGGATCCAGTCGGGCCGGTAGTTAAAACTAAACCATTAGGCTTGGCGATACCGGCCCGCAAAACTTCAAAAACTTCCGGGCGCAAACCCAATTCCTCAAACGACAAACCGACTGAGCTGGAACGGAGCAAGCGCATGACAACGCTTTCGCCATAAGCGGTAGGCAAAAAGGAAGAGCGGACATCAATTTTTTCATTGGTCAAAAAAATAGAGTAACGGCCGTCTTGTGGCTGGTCTTCAATATTAATCTTAACCCCCGCCAAGATTTTCATCCGGGAAACAATTTTTTTCCATTTTAAACGATCAATCGAGGCCGCTTCTTGGAGCACGCCATCAATCCGTAAACGAATAGCCACGCTGGCCGCTTCCGCCTCAATATGAATATCCGAAGCCCCGGTCTTCATCGCCGTCGCTAAAATTAAAGTCACAATATCCGAAATATTAACTTTATTAATTTGCTCGTTTAAATTCTTATAACTCAAAATTGCGTTTTTGAATTTTTCCAAATCCTCTTCTTTGATCTCCACGCCGGAATCATATTTCTTGACCTTCGGCAGATTTTTATAAAACTCCCAGGCATTTTCCAGACTGCTCGGAGAAATAGCATAGAGACGACTCTTGGTAAAATATTGGGTATTGATCCGAGTGATTATCTCTTGAATCTTCGGTTCCTCCGGAGTAGTAGTTCCCATCCGAATATTTTCACCGTCATAATAAAAACAAACTAAATTATATCGGCGCGACTCCTCTTCCGGAATTAATCCAATCGCTTCCGGGCTGATCGGAAAACCGAAAAGATTGACATAATCCAAACCCAAAAACGTCGCCCGAGTTTCAGTCTGCCGTTCAATTTTTTTTAATTGAATTTCTTGCTGTTTAGCTATCAGTTTGCCTTGAGGAGTATTATCATCCGAGGGCGCCGCAGTCTTGCTCAACAAACTGGAAATGGAGTCAAATCCGCTCATAAAAAGGAGAAATTATTTAAAACTAATTGGCTTATTTCTAATGCTTTCCGGCGCTAATCGTTCCAGCTTGCTCTCAATGCCCCGGCCCAAATGATTGAACAAATTAGTCCAAGCCACCACCTGGAAAGTACTCAAAATTGAACCGCAGAGAATAATAAAGACGACCAAAATAATGGTACCTAAAATCACGACGCTCCAGAAAGCTAAGGCCGTAAACATTGATAAGAGGGCTAGGGCCAAGAAGAAAAAAGGAATGACTAAAATTAAGACGGCGGTCAGAATAACAAAAGTGGCGAAAAAACTAATAGCGAAAAGCAAGAAAGCCAACTCTAAACTGACAATCCAATTTTCTCGAAAAAGTTTCCCGGCGCTTCTCAGGGCCGACCGAAAATTAGCCTTCTGCAAAACGATAAAAGCGATGGCATATTTAATCATCAAAGAAAAGGCCACGGCTAAAGGAATAAATAAAACAAATAACAAAATGTAAAGAGCGCCCGAAAAGATTTTATTCCAAAATAAGAATACCAGAGGCAGGCTGACCAGTATCACTAACATATTAATGACAACCTTGGAAATGATATTAAGTCCCAAGACCGGCCAAAAGCTCTTGACCCCGGCCGCCACTCCCACATGCAAACTTAAATCAGCCACCTCTTTTTTGCTCTTGAGAATCTGATTGGAATTATTGACAATGGCAATTTGAGAAATGACAGCCAACCAAATCAATAATAAAAAGGCGGCCAGAATTATTAAAGCAATGACCAGGATTAACGACATAAAAAACGGATCCTGGCTAAACATACTAAAAATTTTAGGAAAAAATCCCCAACTAAAAAAACCGGAATGGAAAAAATTACTCCAATTATACCACCACTCCAAGGAAGCATTACGGCTCATAGCTCGAGTTAAGATCTGATATTCAGCTCCGATGCTTAAAAGAGACGCAAATAAACCGAAAAACCACAAATACCGGTTTTTCCAAGTAATTTTGAAAGATTGCAAAAGCATTTGGCGATATGAAAACATAAAATTGAAAAGCCTAATTTAAGGCTTATTAATTTAAATTAAAGTTGAAAAACTTCTAATAGTTTGGTACTATTATAACATACTAAATAATTCTAAACAAATGATATGGCTAAAGTAATTACGGACAAAAAACTGGTGGATGAGCTGTTAAGCCGAGGAGTGGAGAAAATCTACCCCAATCGGGAATTACTCGAAAAAAAGCTATTAAGTGGTGCCAAGATTCGTCTGTATTGCGGTTATGACCCCAGTGCCAACGCTCTCCACATTGGCAATGCCATCTCCATTAATAAACTGGCCCAATTCCAAAAACTGGGCCATGAAGTTATTTTTTTGATAGGCGACTTTACCGGCATGATTGGCGATCCGACCGACAAAAAAGCGACCCGCCAGAAATTAACCAGAAAAGAGGTTTTGACCAATTCTCGACATTATCAAGCTCAAGCCTCGGCTTATCTGGATTTTGATGGCGGGAACCCCGCCCAAGTTCTATACAACAGCGCCTGGAATGATAAATTAACTTTTAAAGACCTGATTGAACTCTCCTCTAACTTTACCGTCCAACAAATGATTCAGCGCGATATGTTTCAAGATCGTCTCAAGGAAGCCAGGCCGATTTATCTCCACGAATTTCTCTACCCCCTGGCTCAAGCTTATGACAGCGTAACCATGGATGTTGATTTGGAAATTGGCGGCAACGACCAGATGTTTAACATGATGTGCGGTCGGGACTTAATGAAATCTCTAAAAAATAAAGAAAAATTCGTTTTGACTCTTAAACTTCTGACCGATGATGCCGGTAGCAAAATGGGCAAGTCGGAAGGCAACGCCGTTTTCTTGGATGCCAAACCTAATGATATGTATGGCATTATTATGTCCTGGCCGGACGGAACTATCCCGACCGCTTTTGAACTTTGCACTAATGTCCCCTACGAAGAAGTCAAAAAAATTACGAGCAATTTAAAAACTTCTCGAGCCAACCCCCGCGACTTAAAAATGCATCTAGCTTTTGAAATCACTAAAATTTATCATGGCGAAAAATTAGCTTTAGAAGCTCAGGAGAACTTTATCAAAACCGTCCAGAATAAAGAAATGCCCGATGAGATTCCCGGCCACAAAACTAATTCTAGCTCCATAAATATTGTTGACCTTTTGGTGGAGAGCAAACTCGCTCCCAGCAAAAATGAAGCTCGCAGACTGATTGAACAGGGCGGCATTAAAATTAAAGAAGGTAATAATGATTTTGCCGTCGTTAAAAATGCCAATCTGACTATAGAAATAAAGAAAGGAATTATCGTCCAACGAGGCAAAAGACAATATCTAAAAATAACCAAATAAATGGCTATTCTCCAAAAAATTAAAGCGGAAATCAAAAAAGCGGCAGGAGCTGATCTGGATATCAGCTATCCGCCCAACTCTGAGTTAGGCGATCTGAGCCTGGCTGTTTTTGCCGTCGCCCAAGGCAAAAACCCAGTAGAGGTGGCGCAAAAAATCAGTCAGAGTCTAAATCAAAACAAAAAACTCAAAACTTTAGTTGCGGAAATTAAAGCGGTCGGCCCTTACGTCAATTTTTTTCTAAACTATGATAATCTGGGTAACCAGGTGCTAACTGCCATTAAAAAGGAGAAAGATAAATATGGGCAAAATAATTCCGGTCAAAGAGCCGGGGTAATGATTGAGTTCTCCAATGGCAACACCCACAAAGAAGTTCATATCGGGCATCTCCGTAATATTTGTTTTGGCGACAGCGTCACCAAATTATTAGCGGAAAGCGGCTACAAAGCTATCCCCGTGTCCTACATCAACGACTTTGGCATCTTCGTGGCCAAAACTCTTTGGCAGTATAAAAAAAATGAGGCTCATTATCAATCAATGAAAGGTGGCCAGGGCTATATTCTAGGGACTTGTTATAAAGACGCCGTGAGTGCCTTAGAAAATAATGACGACACCAAAGCCGAAGTAACTCAAATCATGAAAGAGATTGAAAGCCGCCGAGGTAATTATTACCGGCTCTGGCGGAAAACTAGACTCTGGAGTATTGCCTACCTCAAAGAAATTTATCAAGAACTGGAAATTAAATTTAAAAAAACTTTCTACGAAAGCAAAGTGATTGCCGATGGGCTAAAAATTGTCAATCAATTAATCCGGAAAAAGATATTAATTAAAAGCGAGGGCGCCATCATCGCCGACCTAGAAAAATATAATTTAGGCGTTTTGCCGATTATCCGTTCCGACGGTACCGCTCTTTATCCCGTGGCTGATCTGGCCTTAGCGGTCAAAAAATTCCAAACCAATAAAATTACCGAGTCAATTCATGTGGTGGATGTTCGCCAAGGATTATATTTCAAACAAATCTTCAAGATTCTGGAATTAATGGGCTACCAACAAAAAATGACTCATCTGGCCTATGACTTTGTCACTCTGCCCTCGGGTATGATATCTTCACGCAGTGGCAATGTCATCACTTATCGCGAATTATTAGACGAAGCCAGAGAACAGGCCATCACCGAAACTAAAGCCAAGAGAATTGATTGGAGCGACAAAAAAATCAAACAAGTGGCCACTGAAATTGCTCTGTCCACTATCAAATTTGAGATGCTCAAAGTTTCCTCCCAGAAAACCATTACCTTTGATATCAAAGAAGCTTTAAAATTTGAAGGTTATACCGCTACTTATCTCCAATATACTCATGCTCGGATTACAAGCCTGGCCAAAAAAGGTGGCGGCAAAAAAGTTAAAGCTGATTACAAATTATTGTCAGAACCGTTTGAGAAAACTTTGATTATCAAAATGGCCAAATACCCAGAAGTTGTCCTGCGCGCCGCTGGTAGTTATGCCCCTTCCGAAATTACCAAATATTTATTTGAACTGGGCCAAGATTTCAATGACTATTATCACAATATTCAGATCATCAAGAGCGACCCCAAAACCAAGGCGGCCCGCCTGGAATTAACCGGAGCGGTTGGACAAATAATCAAAAATGGCCTAAAGTTATTGGGCCTTAAAGCAATTAACGAAATCTAACCTAAAAATATGGAACAGACTGATAACCTCATGGAAAAATTAGTTTCCCTGTGCAAACGCCGGGGCTTTATTTTCCCTTCCTCGGAAATCTACGGTGGCTTTTCGGCTATTTATGACTACGGCCATTACGGTACCCTGCTCAAAAATAATATCCGCGACTCTTGGTGGAAAAACATGATTCAAGAACGAGACGATATTGTGGGCCTGGACGGCGCCATTTTTATGAACCCCAAAACCTGGGAGGCCTCCGGCCACTTAAGCAGTTTTGACGATCCGCAAGTGGATTGTAAAAAATGTCAGAGCCGTTTCCGTGCCGATCATCTGCTGGAAGATCACGGAATTAATGCCGACAAAGCCGGTTTGGAGTTTATCAATGAAGAATTAAATAAATTGAAAGAGGCCGGGAAATTAAAATGCCCGACTTGCGGCGCCAAAGATCTGACTGAAGCCAAAAGATTTTCCCTGATGGTTAAATCCAACCTGGGTTCTCCCACCGATGAACTGAGCGAAGAAAATGTCGTTTACCTCCGTCCCGAAACTTGTGGCAATATTTTCTTACAATATAAAAATACGTTAGATTCCAGTTCCCATAAATTACCTTTTGGTATCGCTCAAATCGGCAAAGCTTTCCGTAATGAAATTGTCGCTCGCCAATTTATTTTTCGCACTCGAGAATTTGAGCAAATGGAAATGCAATACTTTCTCTTCCCGCAAGACGTTAAAGAGAAGTTTGAGGATTGGAAAAAAGCTCGGTGGAGCTGGTACTTAGCCAATGGCATCAAGGAATCCGAGATCAGATGGTATAAGCATGAAAAGCTGGCTCACTATGCGAGCAATGCCTATGACATTGAATATAATTTCAAATCTTTGGGGGGCTTTAAAGAAGTGGAAGGCATTCATGCTCGGGGTGATTTTGACTTGACCCAACACAGTAAATTTTCCGGCATAGATTTAAGCTATTTTGACGAAGCCACCAAAACTCGCTTCATGCCCCACGTCGTGGAAACTTCCGCCGGTTTAGGCCGCCTGTTATTTATGATGATTGATAAAGCTTACACCGAAGAAACTTTAGCCAACGGCGAGGCCAGAACTGTCTTAAAATTCCCACCCAAATTAGCTCCGATTAAAGTCGCTATTTTCCCGCTCCTCAAAAATAAACCGGGACTGGTCAATAAAGCCCGCGAAGTTTATCATTCCCTCAAATCAGAATTTATGTGTGAATTTGATGATAATGGTAATATTGGCAAGCGTTATCGGTGCCAAGATGAAATCGGCACCCCCTTTTGCCTGACCATTGACTTTGACAGTTTGGAAAATGATGATGTCACCGTCCGAGACCGAGATAGCAGGGAGCAGGCCAGAATCAAAATTACCGAATTAAAAAACTACTTGAAGGCGCGACTCTAAATTCATTTTTGGATAAAAAAATAGACTCCTGTTTCTTTGGTAGAAACGAGGAGTCTTTTTTTATATTTTTCCGGCTTTAAACGGAACAAATTCCAAACATTTGTCGGTCATCGGAATGACGAACAAATTGGAACTAGCCGAGTCTTCGGGCTTCATTGGCCTCATCACCATTTTGAATTCCGGAGTTGGCGGAAGCAGGCTAACAAATCTGCCTTTTTGGGTTCTTTTGCTAACACTCCTGATCTCGAATATGTTAATTGCAAGTAGCCCATTGCTGTTCTTTAAAACTTTTACTGTGGCCACAATTTTCTTTCCTAAATTTTTTGGTCGGACAAAAAAATGGCGGGTAACGGCGCAACGTTTTAAATCGGCGATTAAGAAATCACCACGACGATAATGATCCGAAACCAGCATGAGCAGATTGGCGATTGTCAAATAATGCTCTGGGATAAATTTTAAATGAATGTCGCCGGTATTGGCAACTTCATCCCGAGCCGGAGGCACAGTAATTAACACCGATTCAAATTCACCCAATTTTTCAGGGGCGAGACCGGCAACTTTTTTAACTTCCAATGCTGGATCCAATAGGACATCTGTAATAGGAGGTATCATAATATATCTGTATTAAAGGTTAATATTAAAAATTGTTAAAAAACATTCTATTACTGTAACATATTTATATAGTTATGTCAACGCCAACAGTTTAACTTAATTTTACCGCTATTTTAGGCTCATTTTAGACTGTTTCAGCTATAATTAAAACATGAAAATCAAACGAATTTTCTTAATCCTTCTACTCCTACTTCTCCCTGCCCTTGTCCTTGAATACACCTCTAAACCATCTCTATCCGGCCTGGAAGTATATTTCTTGGATGTGGGCCAAGGGGACGCTATTTTAATTAGAAATAGTTTCGGCCAGAATATCTTGATCGACGGCGGACCGGACGAATTAATTTTAGAAAAAATCGGTCGGATTTTGCCCTACACCGATCGCCAAATTGATGTTATGATCTTGACTCATCCCCATGCCGATCATCTCATCGGGCTGATAGCCGTTTTGAAGCGGTATCAAGTTGATAATGTTATTTACACTGGGGCCAATTACAGCAATGCCAGTTATCGCTATTTTAGGGAGCTAATCAGTCAAAAAGTCCCCCGGATAACCCTGGCTGAATCCAATATTTCCTTGGATTTAGGTGACGATTGTTATCTGAACATTCTTTTTCCTTTTACCAATATCTCCGGTCAAGATTTTAAAAATATCAATAACAGCTCTATTGTTTCCGAACTCGGCTGCGGTGCCAACAAAATACTGCTGACGGGCGATGCCGAAAAAGAAGTGGAGAAAGATCTGTTGGAAAATTATCCCGACCTCCAAGCTCAGGTTCTGAAATTAGGTCACCACGGTTCTAAAACCGCCAGCACTCTAGAATTTTTGGAACAAGTTAATCCCAGTCTGGCCATTATCCTGGTCGGGAAAGATAACAAATACAATTTACCCTCGCCCGAAACTCTGGAAAATTTAAAAGAATTGGGGTTAAAAGTTATCCGCACCGACATCGACGGCGGGCTTAAAATATGGCTAACGGAAACTGGCCTAAATTACCAGAAACTCTGATTTTAAAGGCTTTTTATCAACTTTGCCCCCGGGTTAAAATCTGTGGATAAGCTGTGTATTGACAAAACTTTTTTTATATGATACAGTCATAAGTCATTAACAATGAGAGCAAAAAATAAGGTCGTTTGAAACGGGTCAGGCACGACAAGCATGGGATTTTTTTCCACGGTTTTAGGGCTCACGCTCACGAATTCGTAGAAAAAAACTTTCTTGCCTATCCCGTTTTAACTGATCTTTTTTTATGTCTTTAAATTATTTTTATTATTGGCTGGGCGTCGAAGTGGCCGTACTGGTGGCCGTTGTTAACTGAGCCACACCCAACAAACAAACTTCCTGCCAAGGGACATAATGAGAACTGAATCTTCTTTCTTCCTTCTTTTCATCAACCGATCCGGGGTTGTAGACCACAGAATAATCAAAGTAAGCGTCAGCTCCATTATGGGCCCTCTCCGTGCACTTCTTTTTGCCTGGAGCTAAATCTAAGGTTTCCACGATCTTAGTCGGAGCCGGCTTAACGATATTGTAAACCACTGGCTTGGTAACTGTAATTTCCCTATTATCCTTCACGCCCCAAAAATCAAAATAGAAATCATCGCCTTCAATGCGAGACTGAATCAAAATGTAATTGGCTGTATCATTTATAAAACGAACATCGGGATTAGGGATATAAACCGCTGCATCCATGCCGGCCGGTTCGTAATAAGCGACGCGATAAGAATGATTACGACGGGCGGTAATCGGCAAACCGGAATTCAAAGCGGCCCGAAAAACGGTTGTTCCCACCTGGCATAAACCTCCGCCATATTCCGGAATAGTTTTATTCTCTTTAATCACCAACTCCGGCAGATAACCGGTACTGGCATCAACTGCCCCCAAAGTTTTAACTAGGGAAAATTCTTCTCCCGGTTTAATCAACAAGCCATTGAGAGCGGCCGCTCCCACGGCAATATTATAACGACGATTTTTCGGTGAACCGGCAAAATTAGAGTGACCGGTTCCCACGATTTCTTTAATGCCTAAATTATCAACATCGGATTCAGCTATTTTATCGTCAGCAATAACATCAACTACTAAAATCACGGAACTAGTGGCTCGGTTATCCAAATGATTCTTGATATTTTTAATTGATTCGTCAATATTTAATTTTAGACCGTCAGAACTGACTTGAAAATTATCCACCTTGCCGTCCTTAATCTCAAATCGAGCCTTGGTCGGGGCTTTGTCCACTTTCGGAACTATTTCCGCTTCTAAAAATTTTTGCACCAATTCACTGAAAAGAACGACTTTAACGCCGCCATTTCTGGCCAGGCCCAAAAGAGTCGCTAACTTAGCTTTATTAACCTCAAACTTAAAAATCAATTTATCAGAAGAACTGGCCCGGTATTCCAGAATCAGAGGCGCCAGCGTCAAAAGATTGTCAGCTTCAACTTGAAAATTACCGACATCGCCCCTAAGAATAGCGGGGAGGTCAATTTTAGAAGTTAAGGTGATAGGTTTAATTTCTCCGCCGACCAAATTATTTTTTAATTCATTAATGGCTCGGTCATAGTCAATTGTTTCTCCGTTGGCGGCCTCTTTAACATTAAAAATAAAAGAACTGGATGCCATCTCCAGCTCCGCATTTTTAACTGGAATTTCTAAATCGCCAAACTTGCTTTTTAATTCCTCCTTAACGCCATCTTCATTTAGACGATAAACAAAATTAATCTTCTTGGAATTAAACCTTAACTTCATCTGGCTCCAAATATTAACCCAAAAATTTTCTGCTCGGCCGACCTGATAAGCATTTTTGACAGTCGCCTCAGAATCAAAATCCCACATAAACGCCGACAAATCAATATCAAAGGATGATTTGGTGGAAGCGATCCTGACTATTCTGTTTTTATAAATGAATGGTAATTCTTGACTGGCCAAATTATCACTTTGGTCTTTTACTATCTTGGTCGCTTCGGCCAAAGGCAGACCGCCTAAATTTAAAGAATCAACCATCACCCCAGGATAGATTTTATTGTCATAAACTTTAGCCGATACCAAATAAGCCCCTAAAATAAGAGCCACCAAAGCGGCTCCAATAGCGAGAGATAAAAATAAGGTGCGCTTAACGCGAGCAGATATCATGAGATTTAAGAAATATTTAAAATTTCATTTAAAATGGTTTTGGCTAATTGCGGTTCGTCGGCGGCTAAATTTTTCTGATTATGAATAGTAAAATATAAACTAGAGCCAAGATTAATATTCTTCGGTAATTTATTTTTGGGCCAGACGACTATTTCACCGGATTCATCTTTTAAAATCGCTTCGTCATTTTCCCAACCGGCCACGATAAAACGATACATCATATTATTCTTTGACAGTAATTTTTATACTTTGGGCGTCCCCCACCCGATCCAGAACCACGGTCAAAACGCCATTTTCCAGGAAGGCTTGGATCTTTTTAGAGTCAACTTCGTAGGGCAGAACCAATGATCGGGAAAACGAGCCCCAATAACACTCACGATAGATGTATTCGGAATCTTGAGAATTTTTAGCCTCTTCTCTTTTCCCTTTAACGGTCAAAAGGTCATTGTGCAAAGAGATGTTTAAATTCTCCGGCTTTACCCCGGCCATCGCCGCCTTCACGATGATTTGTTTGTCGGTCGAAAAAACGTCAACCAAAAGCTGGCCTTCGCTGGCGGAGTCATCCAGCCAACGATCGGTTAAATCCGACAAACTGCCGGGAGTAATTTGGTATTGCTGCTTGTCTCGATTAGAAAAAATGTTAAACATAAATGTAAATAAAGAATAAGGATGTGGGCCCGACTGGATTCGAACCAGTGACCTCTACAATGTCAATGTAGCGCTCTAACCAACTGAGCTACGAGCCCTCTTATTTAAAAATACTAATAATAATTTAGCAATATTATGAGAAAAAGTAAATAAGATTAAAATCAACCAATAATCTTGAAAAAGGCCCAATATTAGCCAACTTTACAAAGCTAAAAAACTATGCTAAGGTTGTTTGGTAAATCCTTAATAATTAATTAAAGTTTTTAGGAAAGTTGCGGTTGTTACAGATACCATAAATTCAAAACATTAACTCGTTAAATACCCAAAAATCTCATAAAATATTATCATCGAGCCATAGGCAAAATTCTTTTGAGCTGAAATGGTCCGAGAATTAGAGATTACCTCACTTCCTAAAATCTAACCATAAAAATATGCAGTACGCTCTGTATATTGTTATTTTAGCTGCTGGCTTTACCGCCGGTTATTTTGTTTATCGTAAACGTTCCGCTATCAAAATCGGCACCGCCGAAAACAAGGCGGAAAGAATCTTAAGCGATGCCAAAGCTAAATACAAAAAAACTGAATTAGACACCCAAGAAAAAGCCCTGAAAATCATTGACGAGGCTAAAAAAGAAGAAAATGAACGTCGCAAAGAAATCAATTCCCTCCAACAACGTTTGGAACAACGAGAAACTGCTTTTTCGCAAAAATTATTGGATCTTCAAGAAAAACAACAGAAACTTTATGACAAAGTTAATGAGGTCCAAGAAATTAAAGAAAAAATTAAAGAGATTAAAGAAGAGCAATTGGCCAAACTGGAAAAGATTTCCGGTTTTAACAAAGAAGAGGCTAAAGATGTCTTGCTAAAAAATATTGAAAACCAATACAAAGAAGATATCCTCGCTCGCATCAACAAGCTCCAGCTGGAAAACGACGATAGCTTTGATGAGAAGGCTAAGAATCTAATCGCCGGCGCCATGCAGCGCTTAGTTTCGACTTATACCCCGGAACTTTCCACCACTACCGTTGATCTTCCGAGCGATGAAATGAAGGGCCGAATCATCGGCCGGGAAGGTCGGAATATCAAATCCCTGGAACAAATGACCGGTGTCGAAATTATTGTCGATGACACCCCCAACGCCATTACCATTTCCGGTTTTTCCCTGATTCGTCGTCATATCGCTAAAAAAGCTTTAGACTACCTCATTAAAGATGGCCGCATTCATCCCACTAAAATTGAAGATGCGGTAGAAAATGCCAAAAAAGACATCGCTCTGGATATTAAAAAGGCTGGAGAAGAAGCCATGTATGATGTCGGCGTGGCCGGTTTTGATCCTAAATTAGTCCAAATTCTAGGCCGCCTTAAATACCGCACTAGCTTTGGTCAAAACGCACTAAGACACTCCATTGAAGTGGCTCACCTTTCCGCGCTGTTAGCCGAAGAGTTAGGCGCTGATGTCACCATTGCCAAAAAAGGCGGTCTGCTTCATGATATCGGCAAAGCCGTTGATCATGAAATTCAAGGTAACCATAATGAGATTGGTCGTGATATTGCCAAGAAATTTAATCTACCGCCTGAAATTATTGCTCCGATTGAAACCCACCACGACGACCATCCTTCCACTCTGATTTCCGTGATCGTCAAAGTGGCCGATGCCATTTCCTCCGCTCGTCCGGGAGCCAGAAGCGATACCCGCGAAAACTATTTACAACGTTTAGAGGAATTGGAAAAAATCGCCCTCTCTTTTGAAGGCGTGGAGAAAACCTATGTCATTCAGGCCGGACGCGAGGTTCGTATCTTCGTTCAATCCGACATTATCGATGATTTGAAATCCCATAACTTAGCCCGAGAAATTGCCGACAAGATTGAGAAAGAATTAAAATATCCCGGCGAAAT
>Ga0210051_1004390_pt1 | contig 13798 bp, 14 predicted proteins | sample CryGey092014_all_FD_185464 | JGI IMG/M metagenome (GOLD analysis project Ga0210051, IMG submission 185464) | Groundwater microbial communities from aquifer - Crystal Geyser CG23_combo_of_CG06-09_8/20/14_all (SPAdes) (version 2) | ecosystem: Environmental > Aquatic > Deep subsurface > Groundwater...
TATATCCATAGTCGATGCTCCTTCTTGGCTTGTTGCCAAAGCCTCTTTATAGAAGGAACACCGGCTCTTCTCAACCATTCCGGCAATAAATTATCACCCTGGTAACGATCTCCTGGCGCAAAAACTATTAGGAATTGACAGGAATATTTTATTTGGTATATACATCGGACTGCGCTACATTGAGCAACAAGACTAAGGAAGCTAATATGAACAAGGTGGCAATCATGACTGATTCCGTCGCTTCAGTTCCACATGAACTAGCGCAGAAACATGATATCCTAGTAATTCCCATTCTATATTATTATGGATGGCAAAAGTTATCTTGAAACGAAGCTAGACATGGATCAACTCTATGCTCGGCTTAAGGAAAGGGAAAACCTGCCTACAACCTCAGCCCCTTCCGTGGGGGAATTCCTGGAAGCATACCAAGAGTTAAGTCGAAGAGCAGAAGCTATCTTACATATCTCTATGACCTCAAGTTTTACCATGGCATATGGGGCAGCGATAGAGGCTGTTGTTGATGTCCCCCCAATAGCAGCGGTTCATAACGGTGAAGGGCTTATTTCGTTTGGATTCTACGGCAGCGATTGATTAGAACAGCTTTCCCACTAATGAGGCTGTTTAAAAATATAGTGCGCGGCTTTAGCCTCGTGCACGACCCTAAAGGGTCGCACTACGAGAATCTTGGAGGTGAAGCGTATTAAAATTGGATGAGGCAAAATTAAACGGCCTCACTAATGATAAGGAGGTTAATATGAAAAAGGTAGCCGTAATGACTGATTCAGTTTCCCTTTTGACACAAGAAATAGCAGAAGCTCATGGTATTAAAGTGATACCAACCCATATTACGATGGATGGCAAAGATTATCTGGACACAGATATAAATCTAAGTGAGTTTTATGCTCAATTACCTCAATTAAGGGAGGCGGAAAAATTCCCCACAACTTCGTCTCCCTCTATATCAGATTATTTGGAGGCTTATCGAGAGCTAGGCAAGAAAGTAAAGTCCATTTTGTGTGTAACTTATAGCCCAAGATTAGGCATGGCATATAATGCTGCAACGCAAGCTAAAGAGATGGTCCGAGGTGAGTTAGGCAAAGTCGCCATTGAAATAATTAATAGTGGCACCTGTTGTGGAGCTCAAATGCTCATTGCTCTGGAAGCAGCGAAGGCGGCTGCCAAGGGAAAAAGCCTCTCCGAAATAACCGAGATAGCTAACAATATGGTAACGCAAGTAAGCCAGATCTTCATAGTCGAAGACCTTTATTACCTGGCAAAGGGAGGCAGAATAGGCAAAGCTCGCCATTGGGCTAGTTCCACAATCTCCACGAAGTCACTCTTAGGACTAGATGCTTCCACCGGAGGAGTGATAGTACCATTAACAAGAGCTAAAACTAAAACCAAGCTGATGGAAAAGATGCTGGAGATAGTGAAGGAGAGAAACGGAAATAAAAAACTGCATGCTGTAATAAATCACGCCAATGTGCCTGATGAGGCAGAGGAACTAAAGAGAAGGCTTTTATCCCGCTTCGATTGCGCCGAGCTCTATGTCACTCCAGTCTTGCCACTGATAGCAATTCACAATGGGCCGGGGTGTATCTGGCTCGCATGGTATGGTGAGGATTAAGCCATAATACAACTAAGCTTGCGCTCCCTTCTGCAAGCCCAGCCACCCAAAACCTATATTGCTAACCAAGCCTTAGATGGATTTATTGAATCTTTTAGATGGTCTTATCCCAGCTTCAATGTGATGAACTTTATGTTAATGAAGCCTCAGCAGCAACCGCAGTTCATAACGGTGAAGGGCTTATTTCGTTTGGATTCTACGGCAGTGATTGATTAAGTCGCTGCCCTCACCCCATGGCACAAAACGCCCACTCCTAAATAGAAGGGTCTAATAGGAGGTTAACCCACTAATACCGACCCAAAATTGGGGTGCTACTGTATTTTCTTAGCAACCTTACGGAAGTGAAATCCATAGACGGTAAGAGTTATGAATAAAGGGAAAAACCGGGGTTTTTTGAACAAGGTGGAACCAAAAAGCCTCCAGTAATATCTCCTTCCTTTTTCTTTGACACCCAAAAACCACATGGATTTAACAACCGCTCTAAGCTGGTAAAAGTGGAGTTTGGCCTTCCTCACTCTTCGAGGTTTATATTCTTTTAGAAATGTTTTAATCCGCTCGTAATGATGTCTGGATGAATAGATTGTCTTTACGATATTCTTATAGCCATTGATGAGAGTTTCATAGTCCATCTTAGGGATGAAGTTGATTGTACCATCTGTATTGTCGCCAGAACCGCCCGGCAATAAACGCTTTTCCTTTTTCAGTCGTTGGTATAGTCTTGTGCCAGGCGGAGCAATTAGCAAACCAACCATTGCAGTAACAATTCCACTCCTCTGAATGAAATTGATTTGACTTTTAAAAATTGAAGGTGGGTCGCTGTCAAAGCCCACAATAAACCCCCCTTGTACCTGTAGTCCATAGTTTTGCATCTTCTTAACTGAGGCTATCAAATCACGATTCACATTTTGAAGCTTGCTACATTCGGCTAGGCTCTCCTCATTTGGAGTTTCAATGCCAACAAATACCGTGTCAAACCCTGCTTTGGTCATCAATTGCATTAGCTCTTCATCATCAGCAAGATTTATAGATGCCTCGGTAAGAAACCCAAAAGGGTATTTTCTCTCCTGTGACCATTTAATTATCGCTGGTAGCGTTTCTGCCTTTAACTTCCTCTTATTTCCTATAAAATTGTCATCAACAATAAATACGCCATCCCGCCATCCTTGACAATATAATGCCTCAAGTTCAGCTACTAGCTGGTCTTTATCCTTTGTCCGTGGCCTGTGCCCGTCTAAGATAATAATGTCACAAAATTCACAATTGAAAGGACAGCCTCGAGAATACTGGACATTCATTGAAGCATATTTTTTCATGTCAATAAGCTCCCAAAGTGGGATAGGTGTTTTTGTTATATCAGGGTGCTCGTTAGATGTGTAAATATGTTGAGCACGTCCCTTCTGTAAGTCTTCTAAGAAGAGTGGAAGTGTAGCTTCGGCCTCACCAAGCACAAAATGGTCTACATCACTAAGATCAAACTGTTCATATAGCGCAAATTGTTTATATGCCGTGGTAAAAAGGGGACCACCGGCAACTATTTTAGTATTGAATTTCTTACATCTGGCAATAACTTCCTTCACCGATTCTTTTTGCACAATCATAGCACTGATAAATACATAATCAGCCCATTTAATGTTTTCCTCGCTTAAGGTTGTTGTGTTCATATCTACAAGCTTTTTCTGCCACTCGTTAGGAAGCATGGCAGCTACCGTTAGTAATCCCAAAGGAGGGAAAGCCGCCTTTTTTGAAATGAATCTCAAAGCGTACTTAAAACTCCAGAAGGCATCTGGGTATTGTGGATAAACAAGAAGTATTTTCAAATTATGCTCTCTCCATGATTAAGGACTGGATGCATAAAGCTAAGCAAGCAACGCTAGCAAATGGGGTTACTATTGTCAATATCTATTTCGAAGTCAAATAACCAAAGCCCAGGCGTTACCAGTCGCAGCGCTCTAGTTCAAGCTAATTCTAGAATTGCATCCCCCCTTTGAGTCGCTGTCTATCAATCTTTCCTGAGCCAGTCTTGGGTATACTACCCACAAACTCAAATTTCTTAGGCAACTTAAAGTCAGCTAGGTTTTGGCAGCAAAAACTGGACATTTCCTCTGCAGTAGCACTTTGCCTTCCCTTAAGTACTATAAAAGCTGTAGGAATCTGCCCACCTCGTACATCTTTAACTCCGACATAGGCTGCCTCAGCTACACCGGGATGTCTCAAAAGCACCTCCTCAACCTCCCAGGGAGAAATTTTAAGTCCCGATGAGGTCACTATTATGAAAGATTTCTTCTCCACATACTCAAGGTAACCATCTTCATCCATCCTGACCAAATCACCGGTATAAAACCAGCCATCTTTAAGGACCTGAGCCGTGAGGTCAGGCGCCTTATAGTACTCTTTCATCACCCAGGGGACTTTGAAGACAGCCTCCCCTATCTCGCCTTGCGTAACTTCCTTACCACCGTCATCTATTACCTTGAGGTCACAAATAGGCTTGCCAACTGTCCCCAGCTTGTGGTTATCAAGAGTGCTCATAGAAACAACGAAAAGTTCCGAAAGACCATATGTCTCACAGAGAGTTAAATTGAACTTATCCTCCAGCATCTTCATAAGGCGAGGAGAGGATTTTGCTCCAGCGGTAGAGCCCACCTTCAAGGAACTAAGGTCATAGCTCTTGATGACCTCATCCCGCAACATAGCTAAGGCATTATGTATTGCTGGAACCCCAAAAAGGATGCTCCCTCTTTCCTTCTGTATAACCTCTAAACAAGCCCTGGGGGTAAACTGTGGGATGATTACCACAGTGCACCCCTTTATAACGGAACCAAGAAGAACCTCGCCCAAGCCGAAAAGGTAGAAGAAGGGAACAGTATCTATAATCACATCTTCTTTGCCTCGCTCTATGCCTGCGGAAATTATGCTAAGGGGACCCGAAAGGGAAGCATGGGTATGCACCACACCCTTTTGCTTCCCTAACACGCCAGAGGTATATATGATAGTAGCCTCATCCACATCGTCTATATCAACATCAGGCGATGCCGCAGAACTACCAGCTGCCATTGTTTTATAAGAGTCTCCATCGACTTCTAGAACCGGCCTTAGTAAGGGGATGCCAGACAAAACAGCAGAGAGCATCTGGGAGAATTTCTTCTCAGTTAGGAGGATTTTAGCATCAGAATCACGCAATAAAGAATCGAGCTCAGGTGCTTTGAGCATAGAACTCAGAAGCACGGCTACGCCCCCAGCCTTAATAACTCCGAAATAATTGATAACCCATTCAGGGCTATGTGATATTAAAATAGCCACATGGTCACCCTTCTCCAATCTTAGCCCTATAAGGGCGTTGGCTGTCTTGTTAGAAGCTTCCTCCAATTCTCTATAAGTAATCCTTTGAGAACCAAGGATGATAGCTTCCTTTTGCGGCACCTCACTAGCAGTTTTCTCCAATATCTGTTTAATATTCATCCTTTTATTTGCACGAAAGTAGAGCCTCGCCTACCTCCAAGAGATATTTGCCAGAGGTATATCACTCGGTCAATACTTGACAGGCAGTATTGACAATCTTTTCTCGTATATCATAACATATGTAATATATTGCTGTCCCATATATCGTTCCTCCAACAGCGGGAAAGGGTAACTATTGCAAATCTCCTATAACTCGTGCTAACATCAGCAAGCAAGTGAAATAACATGCGATTATTAGCACCAACGAATTGGGATGAGGACCTGATAGCGCCGTTAAGCCAGATGGGGGCAGATATCCAGATATATGGTGTTTTGCCCACAACAATGATAGGTAGTGGTGGAGCAGGACCCGATATCCCCAAAATGACAAGAAAAAAAGCGGAAGAGTATATCAAGCTAGCTCGTTCCGCAGGTTTAACCTTCGATTATCTCCTGAACGCTCCGTGTATGAACAACATGGAATGGGATGAGAATACCCATCGAGAATTGCTAAAACATCTGGAGTGGATCAGTAGCGCTGGAGTAGATAACGTTACGGTGGCTATTCCATACTTGCTAGAGCTGATAAAAAAACAGTTCCCTCATCTAAATGTGAGAGTGTCAACTATAGCCAAGGTGAATAGCGTGGCTAGAGCCCAAATGTTTGAATCGTTAGGCGCCGATTCCATTACCCTGGATGCCAATATAAATCGAGATTTTAAACTACTCAAGGCTATTAAAGGCGCAGTAAAGTGTGAACTCAGCGTACTGATGAACAATCTCTGCCTATATCAGTGCCCCTACGAATACTACCACTACAATACCCTGGGGCATGCTAGTCAAAGCTATAACCCGCTTAATGGATTCCACATGGACTACTGTGTACTTCATTGTACCATAGACAGGCTCAGTGATACCTCTCAAATTATCAAGGCCCGCTGGATAAGACCTGAGGACATACATGTTTATGAGGAAATAGGCATTGAGCTCTTTAAAATCAGCGGCAGATCAATGCCCACCGAGTCCATCTTAAACGCTGCCGCGGCATACTCATCACGTCAGTATCAAGGAAACCTATACGATATCTTGAACGCTCTTGATCCCACAATTAAATGTGCCAGCCCTACTCCATCCAACATACAAATCAGCCAGATAAGCTCGCCGCCCAAGGTCTACATTGATAACCAGGCTCTAGAAGGTTTTATTGATTTCTTCAAGAAACAAGATTGCCTCTCTGGATGCGCTCATTGCAATTATTGTCAGAAAATAGCCGACAAAGTGGTGAGACTTGAGCGCCGTGAAGTAGATGAATATGTAGCTGGGCTCAAGAATTTCCTGAATGAGCTAACCAGCAGCAGGATATTCCACCCTGGAAAATCAAAAATAAAAAATTAAAATGCAAAAAAACTATGGAAATTCTAAATTCTAAGCTCTAAATCCTAAACAACATCTAAATCCAAAATTCAAATACCAAAAACTCATTTTGCTTTGAACTTCACTTCTTTCGAGGACAAGTTTTGGTCATTAGTGCTTTGAATTTGTTTAGAATTTCGAATTTCGTGCTTAGGATTTATCATAAATTCTGCCCTTTGATTTTTGATTTTAGTTGAATGGTCAAGTAGATACGCCACCATCTATGGCAATGACTTGCCCTGTGATATAGCTAGCTCTATCACTAGCTAAGAAAGCTACCAGCTCAGCCACCTCTTCTGGCTCGCCAAAGCGCTGCAGCAATGTCATCGATAAAATAGATTTCTTTATCTCTTCAGGCAGCTTTTCCGTCATCTTAGTCTTGATGAAACCTGGCGCCACAGCATTTGCGGTTATACTCCGCGAGCCTACCTCCCGAGCTACACTCTTGGTAAAGGCAATCAACCCGCCCTTAGATGCGGCATAATTAGTTTGCCCGACATTGCCTATCAATCCAGCAATGGAGGCAATGTTAACAATGCGCCCCCACCCTTGCCTTATCATAGACCTCAAGGCAAACTTAGTGCACAAATAGGCCCCTCGTAAATTAGTATTGACTACATCATCCCAGGCTTCGTCAGACATCCGCAGCAACAAATTATCCCTGGTAATGCCAGCATTATTTACCAAAATATCAATCTTGCCCCATTTGTCAATCACTTGTTGTACCATAGCTTTAACCGCGTTGCCATCCCGAACATCAGCTTCGACTGACACAGCTTCTCCACCCTGGCGGATTATAGCTTCCACCACACTATCAGCATCAGACTTATTATCAGCCTCAATCCCGACATAATTAACTGCCACCTTAGAACCAAGGCTGGAAAGCTTTAAGGCAATGGCTCTACCCATACCTCGAGAGGCACCGGTTACCAGGGCTACTTTACCTTCTAGTTCCATGTCATCCTACTAAGCTTTCAGTTTTCAGCTACCGTAGTGCGACCCTTTAGGGTCGTGCACGAGGCTAAAGCCTCGCACTACTGAATGCTGACTGCTCCTCAATCGCTAAACCTTTTAAGTACCAAACAGCAATTTTCCCCACCAAGACCAAAACTATTCTTCAAACAAACATTCACTTGTGCCCGGCGGGCCACATTGGGAACGTAATCCAAGTCGCACTCCGGGTCAGGTGTTTCATAATTTATGGTGGGATGGATGATCCCCTTATTCATAATTAATATAGCGGCAATAGTTTCGATAGCGCCGGCAGCCGTTACTATATGACCGATCATGGACTTGGTGGAACTTACCGGGACTTTATAAGCGTAGTCTCCAAGAGCCATCTTAATGGCTTTAGTTTCATTGGAATCGTTTAACCTGGTGCTGGTGCCATGAGCATTGATATAATCAACCTCTTCCGGTTTTACCCCGGCATTTTGCAGAGCGGCCTTCATAGCGTAAGCCTCCGCTTCAGGGGTAGGGGCAGTGGCATCATGAGCATCAAAAGACCAACTGGCACCGGCTAATTCAGCCAGGATTGGCGCACCCCTCTTTCTGGCATGTTCATAGCTTTCCAAAACAACTAGCCCTGCTCCCTCACCATAAATAAAGCCACTGCGCCTAAGGTCAAAGGGACGGCAAGCCTTAGCTGGGTCTGGCTCACGAGAAAGAGCTCCCACAATATCAATGCCAGCCATAGAAACAGGGTCTAAACTGGAATCAGCCCCTCCAGCTATCATTACATCAGCATAGTCCAAGCGAATGAAATTTAGGGCCGTTCCTATAGCATCAGCTCCAGTAGCACAAAGGCTATTCACACTAGAATTAGGTCCTCTAGCTCCCAGGAACATCCCTATCTGCATTGACGCTGCGCTGGGACCTGATTTGGCGATAAAAAGAGGGTCAGCTCTTCTCGGTCCACGCTTATTAATCAACTCACTTTGCCTGACAATATAGCTACTTTCTACCATACAGCCAGCACTAACACCTACCCGCTCAGGACATTCTTTAGTCATATCTAATTCGGCTGATTTTATTGCTTCCTTAGCCGCAGCAATAGCAAATTGAACCGCCCTAGTAGAGCGATCAATCGCCTTTGGGTTCATGTATTTCGTGGGGTCAAAATTCTTTACCTCAGCATCTACCTTCACATAGAAGTTGCTAGCGTCAAAGCGAGTAATAAGATCGATTCCCGACTTTCCAGCTACTAATCCTTGCCAAAATTCCTCTACATCCAAGCCTAGAGGATTAACAGTGCCCATACCGGTAACTACAACACGCGGCATGCTCATCATCTTTCCTCCTTTCCCGCAGCCATGAACAGTGCTACAGAAGTGCCTCCATCAACGATAATTGTTTGCCCTCTTATCATAAAAGCTTCCTCACTGCATAGAAAAGCCACCACGTTGGCTACATCCTCAGGAATGACCATCCTTCCCGCTGGGGTTGCTTGACGAATATCTTTCATCAGCCCCTCTCTAATGTAGAACTTCAGTGCCTCCGTCTCCACAGCAGAGGCAGCCACGGCATTAACACAGATGCCTTTAGGAGCCAGCTCTATCGCCAGGTAACGAGTTAAGGCCTCCAAAGCAGCCTTAGATATTCCTACAACGGCGTAGGTAGGTAACACGAAGGAGGAACCCAAGCTAGTGATGCTGACCATTTTACCACCCCTTCCCTCCATCAGCTTAGCTGCCCTTTGGGCACAGAGCAAAAAAGCTCTGGCATTGATGTTCATAGTCCAATCCCAAGCCTTGATATCAACATCCAGGACTGAGCGACCTACGCCTGAAGCAGCGTTATTAATCAAAATATCCAGGTGACCAAACTTAGTGGCAATCGTGTCAAACATTTCATCGAGCTTCGCTGGGTCTCCCACATTAGCTCTGATGACCTCAGCTTTCACTCCCAGGGCTTCAATATCTTTGGCTGTCTTCTCGGCAGCCTCGCGGCGGCGGAAGAAATTGACAATAATATCACTGCCTTGCGAGGCAAGCTTTAGAGCAATGGCTCTGCCAATACCTCGTCCACTGCCGGTGACCAAAGTTAGTTTGCCTTTAAGAGGCACGGCTAAACTTTCTCCTTTTCTGCCACACGTCTTTCCACATAATCAACAAAATCGCCGAAGTTTTGAAATTTCTGGGCCTCCTCATCAGGGATCTCAATATCAAATTTATCCTCCACTGCCACTAACGCCTGCACTATATCCAAGGAATCTGCCTTTATATCCTTACGTAAAGAGCCCTCCCGCGTGAGGATGCTCTTATCAACATGAACAATCCCGGCCACTATTTCCTTTATTTCCTCTTCAACAGACATTTGCACCTCCTTTATAATTTGCCTGCTTTTTGGAATTTTGCCAATTCCGACTTCAAACAGCCAACGATATCAGCCTCCACAGCCTTTCTGGCGCTTGCTATGGCATGGGCCATGTGTGGAGCTCGACAAGCCCCGTGTGCTATTCGGACAACACCATTAACACCCCATAGAATACCGCCACCTTTCTCCTCACCCTCATAAGACATTTTGGTTACCGGGAACAATCTATTAAACAATAACTCAGCTATGCCGCTCAACGGGGGATATTTCTTCAGTTTCCGCTTCATGTAATTTAAGGCATGGTCTCCCAAGCTTTCATAGAATTTCAAAAGTACATTGCCCACAAATCCGTCACAGACTATCACATTGGCCTTCCCGCTTAAGATATCGCTACCCTCTATGTTGCCAATAAAATTTAAACCGCTGTTTTTAAGGAGGGGATAAGCCTCACGAACTGCCTCATTTCCTTTACCCTCCTCAGCACCAGTGCTTAACAAGCCCACTGTGGGATTGGCAATATTGAAAAACTTTTTGGCGAAGACAGAACCAGCAATAGCAAAGGTCAAAAGATGATATGGCTTACAATCCACATTAGCTCCAAGATCCATTAATACTATGTTAGGAGCAAAGCTGCCAAAAGTCCCCCCGATTGCTGGGCGCTCTAACCCCTCAATCATGCCCAGATACTGAATGGCGCTAACAGCCACTGCTCCTGAATAGCCAGCACCAACCATGGCATCCGCCTCTCCTGCTTTTACCAGCTTTGTAGCCACAGCTATAGAACTATTGGGCTTGCGACGAACTGCTAAGGCAGGTGGCTCACCTTCCTTTATAACATCACTTGCCTGAACGTAACGGATAGGCAAACTAGCAGAAGAATTACACCTGGCTATCTCTTTTTTCAATATGTCTACCGGGCCAACCAAGGCAATTTCTACATCGCCTTTCTGAGCGGCAAGAACTGCCCCCTTGATTATCTCCTCGGGAGCATAATCACCACCCATAGCATCAACTGCTATTCTTACTTTCCTATCACCTTGAGCCATGTGCCTCTCCTCAAAAGTTTGCCCGTGTCATCTCAAGCCCCTCGCTTCCTGTCATTCTGAGCCCTTCACGGAGTTTACCCTGAGCGCAAACGAGATTGCTTCGCTTCGCTCGCAATGACAAGAGGCGAAGGGTTCAGGGTCAGGGTGACAAAAAGGGATGTTATTCACAAGCCTAACCACCGCCCCACCGACAACTATTGTCTCATCCTTTTGATTACAGCATTCAAGGCTACAATTAGCATATGATATACCATTCTTATGCTCAATGGAATCAATTTTTCCACTGACAGTCACAGTATCTCCAGGGCGCGCTGGTGTTTTAAACCTCGCAGAAAGCTTGCCTCCCGAAAACCAACTTTGGCCAAAAGCCAGCGCCATCATCTCTGAGACATAAGCCAAAATAAGCATGCCATGGGCAATGGTGCCGCCCAGAGGTGTTCCAGCGGCAAAAGATTCATCCACATGAATAGGATTAAAATCCCCAGAAGCCTCAGCATAGAGGTTGATCTTCTCCTGAGTAATATGTTTTACCACTTGAGGAAGGGATTTACCCTGACAAATTTCACTCAGCATTTGCCCACTTAGACTGGCAACACAATAGTTGCCTTTCCCGATTGCACCCTTTCGCTATTTTGGTCCAAAACATCGAGTTCCAATACTAACATATGCATGGTAGCACGAGCTAGCTTCCGCGCCACTTTTGCCTGACAATTTATTGTGGCGCCAATAGGTACTAATTTGAAAAACTCAAACTCCTGGGAAGCGTGTATGGTACCCGGGGGTAATGAAAGTGACCCCGCCATAGTAGCCATAGCATATGCTGCTATAGCTAGAGGAGGGACAAATCCTCCCAAAACTTTTAATTCATCCGCACAATCCACTGCTTCTAGATACTTGGAGATAAGCGAGGCGCTTAATTCATAGCTAGCCGGAGGGAACTCATAACCAGGGGTTAATTCCTCATAACCTATCATGGCCTTGTTTCTCACTTTTCCTGACACCCAGCAAACTCCCCTTAGCCATCATGGCAAATGCATCGACTTACCAGGCACAACTAATATAGTTACATCCATGTCCCTGCTTGTCAATATCTATCAGCATAATCAAGGCTGAGATTTTAATATAAGCAATTATGACCATCCACGTAATCCAGCCATCTGAGAAGCGCTTAGGATGCGGAATAACTGACCTAGTTCAGCTAGATGGGTGATACCTAGGTAGTTCTTATGCCATTGTGAGAATAAGGTGGGGATGAACCCCGCCATTACGGCTACATTTCGTAGGGTCGGGGCTTGTCCCCGACCAGGATATGGCGGTGTGGCAACCTTTGCGGGAATTCCTCTCATGTAATGATTTTTTCTTCCTTACAAGAGAGGATAGGTGAGGATGAATCCCCCCTCCCTTTATCTCCCTCCCGCCAGGGGAGGGAGAATCAAAATAGATTGCTTTGTAATGACAATAAGGGAGGTGTCAATAATCATATGAACGAGTACAACACATTGAATTGCTAGATGGCCTTAATCTATAATTGACCCAATGAGAAACTATAGCACACACAACCTGAATGCCATCTGGTTCTTAATAATCGCAAATGTCTTAATCTTCATAGTCACTCTAGTGAGGCCAGATGCAATCTACCTTCTAGGCTTAGCACCGGCAAATTTTCTGCACCAGCCCTGGACCATTATAACCAATCTCTTCATCCACGGAGGCTTCGGCCATGTCCTATTCAACATGATAAGCCTGTATTTCCTGGGGAGTTTCTTGTTCAGGCTAGTCGGGGAAAGAAAGTTTCTAATAACGTATTTCCTCGGAGGCATAGCTGGAAACATCCTCTTCATCCTTCTGGCATCCCCTTTCTCAATAGGAATAGGAGCTTCAGGGGCTATCTTCGCCCTTGGTGGAGCACTGGCAATAATGGCTCCCAAAATACCCGTTTTTATATTCTTTATCCCAGTTCCGGTTCCCCTTTGGGCGGCTATGGCACTCTTTCTTATAATTTCCTTCCTCTTCCGAGGAATAGCCTGGCAAGCTCACCTTGGAGGTCTTATCTTAGGCCTGGTAGCAGGCTACTTCTTTGAGAAGAAAAGGCGAGCCTTCTACATTTGAAACTCTGGGGATGACCTCAAAAACCATTTACTTAAGAAGCGATGGACTTGAGCTTGCCGGCGAAGTTTATATTCCCCCAGAAAGCAAGGTTTACCCCGCTTTATGCATCTGCCATGGCATTCCCGCCACTCCTTACAACCCTCAAGATAGAGGCTACGCTGTGCTGGCACAAAGATTTTGTGCCGCTGGCTTTGCCACTCTGATCTTCAACTTCCGTGGTGCCGGAATGAGCCAGGGTAACCTAGACCTTCTAGGCTGGAGCCAAGATTTAGGAACTGCTATTGATTTTCTCTGCCACCTCGAAAAAACAGATAAAACTCGCCTTTGCCTCCTCGGCTTTAGCGGTGGAGCGGCTGTCAGCGTTTACATTGCCGCTCATGACACCAGGATATCCTCACTAGTAGCTTGCGCCTGCCCGGCTGACTTCGGCTCTCCTACCGGCAAAGAAACAGCCCCATCCGCCATCCAGCACTTTCGCGATATCGGAGTCATTAGAGACAAGAATTTCCCACCTTCGATTGAGGAATGGCTCAGGGGCTTTGAAGTTATCTCTCCAATTCACTGGATAGACAAGATTTCTCCCCGACCTCTGCTTCTGGTTCATGGAGATGCCGATGAAGTAGTGCCTCTGGAACAGGCACACAGACTTTATCAAAAAGCTAAAGAACCCAAAGAGCTAGCCATAATTCCAAGTGCCAAGCACAAGTTGCGCCTCGAAGAATCTGCAATAGCTACTGTGCTTAGCTGGCTAAAGGCTAGATGCTAAAAGTCTGGCTTGACACTTAACAATTTGCACTATAAAATTCATACCTGCGGCTGTTTAGAAATGTAGTGCGAGGCTTTAGCCTCG
>Ga0210051_1004391_pt1 | contig 13795 bp, 9 predicted proteins | sample CryGey092014_all_FD_185464 | JGI IMG/M metagenome (GOLD analysis project Ga0210051, IMG submission 185464) | Groundwater microbial communities from aquifer - Crystal Geyser CG23_combo_of_CG06-09_8/20/14_all (SPAdes) (version 2) | ecosystem: Environmental > Aquatic > Deep subsurface > Groundwater ...
GCAGCCAATCATTATAGCATTAGCCCGTGGATTAAAAGAAAAAATTGAGCCAGAACTTATAAAACCATTAGAACAAGGGAGAATTTTAATTATAAGCCCTTTTGACAAAACAGTAAAACGAGTAACCGAACAAACAGCCGAAATCAGAAACAAAATGATGATAGAACTTGCGGACAATATTACCATTGGCTTTGCAAGTAAAGGAGGAAAACTTGAAACATTATTAAAGACAACAGAAAAACCAATAACCAAATTAGTATGACCCTACGCAGCAGCCACACACATTGTCAAGCCCCGCAAGCCCAAGCTCAAACCAAAGCTTGCCAAAGAGTGTGTCTCCCCCAACCCGAAAAGAATTTCAAAATTTTTCTTCCCCTTTTTAAAGAAAAAATTAAAACTTTGTATAATTGAACCCTTCAACTTAACTTATGAAAAACTTAACTGTATAATTGAAACTTTTAACTTAACTTATGAAAAACTTAACTGTATAATTGAAACTTTTAACTTAACTTATGAAAAACTCAACTGCAAAGTAGAAACAAGCAACTGCGAAGTGTAAAAACTTAACTGCAGAAAGTACTTCATTTTTGGTAAAAGAATATAAGTATATCAATAAAGATGGAACTTCTTCGGGAGTCGCTTCTTACAAACCACGGTTGGGTGGCAACGAAATACCACAACATTTACACTATACATATAACATAACTTCTAATACAAATGTATTAAACTCATGGGCAAAAAATTTAGTTCCCCCTCCTGAATATATGAGCTTTTATCTCATTGCCGAAAGCGCTTTCCCTTCTCCTGCAGAATTTATTTTCTTTAACCTTTTATCTTTGCACTTTTACCTTTATTGTAGTAATTACCTGCGGATATTGAGAAGTTACGAAAAAAGTCAACCTATTTTGAACAACTTCAAAGTCCCGAATTTAACCCTGAACTTGATTCAGAATTGATTCAGGACAGCATGACGAATTGAGTATTTTTTGAAACCCCCATAATTATAAAATGTAACAATTTATCCTGTTTCATGTAAAACTATATCAAATAAAAATACATTTTCAGCAATCACCATTTCCTTGTATCTTTGCAATATTATGAATATGAATTTCGATATAATTGTTGTTGGTGCCGGACATGCCGGGTGCGAAGCTGCTGCGGCTGCAGCAACATTAGGCTCTAAAACATTGCTTATCACTCACGATATGACCAAAATGGCGCAAATGTCATGCAATCCTTCAATGGGAGGCATTGCAAAAGGTCAAATAATTCGTGAAATTGATGCTTTGGGTGGACGTGCCGGAATTATTACAGACAAAACTACAATTCAGTTTAGAATGTTAAATCACTCTAAAGGTCCTGCAATGTGGAGTCCACGTGCACAATGCGACAGAACTCTTTTTTCTTTTGAGTGGCGAAAAGAATTAGAATCAATTTTTAATTTAAGTTTTTGGCAAGATGATGTAACCGAACTTATCATAAGAAATAAACATGTCTGTGGCGTTAAAACCCGCATGGGAATTGAGTTTTCATGCGGCGCTGTTATTCTTGCAAATGGAACTTTTTTAAACGGATTAATACATATCGGGAAAAAAAGTATTTCGGGCGGTAGAATTTCCGAACCCGCATCTTATGGTTTAACAAAGCAACTTTCGGAACTTGGTTTTTCTACAGGCAGAATGAAAACCGGCACTCCCGCTCGTCTCGATGGACGAACCATCAATTTTAATAAAATGATTGAACAAAAAGCCGATGAAATATCCAGCAAATTCAGCTTTTTACCCGGTATAAAATCAAAATTAACACAGCGCAGTTGTTTTATAACACACACAAATAAAGAAGTTCACAAAATTCTTGAAAGCGGATTTTCCGATTCACCGCTATTTAACGGTACTATTAATAGTATTGGTCCTCGTTACTGCCCAAGTATAGAAACAAAACTTATTACATTCACCGATAAAAAAAGCCACCAGCTTTTTATTGAACCTGAAGGTGTAAATACTGAAGAATATTACGTAAACGGATTTTCGAGCAGTTTGCCTTGGGATGTGCAATATGCTGCTTTACAGAAGGTTAAAGGATTAGAAAATGTTCGTATTTTCCGTCCAGGTTATGCTATTGAATATGATTATTTTGACCCTACCCAATTGCAATCTTCTCTTGAAACCAAAATTATTAAAAATTTATTTTTAGCAGGACAAATAAACGGAACCACCGGTTACGAGGAAGCAGGCGCACAAGGTTTAATGGCTGCTTTAAATGCTCATCAAAAAATTAACAACTCACATAGTATTGTCTTAAACAGAAACGATGCTTACATAGGCGTTTTAATTGACGATTTAGTTACTAAAGGAGTTGATGAACCATACAGAATGTTCACTTCACGGGCAGAATACAGGATTTTACTTCGTCAGGATAATGCCGATTCCCGTTTAACTAAAATCGGATTTAAACTTGGGCTTGCATCTAAAGAACGTTTTAACTTACTAAAAACTAAAGAAAATAATATTGCAATAATCACCGATTTTTTAAAAGATTTTTCTGTTGAACCGTCATTAATAAATCAAATGCTTGAGCAATCAGGTACTGCAATCATTAATCAAAAAGTTAAAGCGATAGATTTATTATCGCGTCCTCAAATAAATATTAACGAGTTAATAAAAAATATTCCTGAGTTTAATTCTATTGAAAATAATATTCCTTCGGCATTAAAGACTGAAATATTGGAACACTGCGAAATAGAAATAAAATACTCAGGCTATATAGAGCGGGAAAAACAAATTGCTGCAAAACTCTTAAAATTTGAAAATTTAACTATTCCAGCTAAGTTCGATTACTTAAAAATTTCATCGCTTTCTACAGAAGCAAGGCAAAAATTAATTAAAATAAAACCTAAAACTCTTGGACAAGCATTAAGAATTCCCGGGGTTTCACCATCTGATATTAATATACTTTTAATCTATATGGGCAGGTAATGTTTCACGTGAAACAAAAAAAACATGAAAACAATAAAAGGAAACATAGTAGATGTTGTAAATAAAGAAATTTTTAAAGGTGAAATTTATTTTACCAATAAAATTGAAAAAATCGTAAGAAAAAACGTTGACGAAAATCAATTTATTTTACCCGGATTTGTTAACGCACATGTGCATATTGAAAGCAGCATGCTCTGTCCGTCAGAGTTTTCAAAACAGGTAGTAAAACATGGAACCGTAGCGGTAGTTACCGATCCGCATGAAATTGCAAATGTGCTTGGAGTTAAGGGTATTAATTTTATGATTAATGACGCTGAAAATGGTCCCGTAAAAGTATTTTTTGGAGCACCTTCATGTGTTCCTGCAACTTCTTTTGAAACCTCGGGATGCACCATAAATTCCGATGAAATTAAGCGACTTTTATCAAAAAAGGAAATTTATTTTCTTAGCGAAATGATGAACTTTCCAGGAGTAATTTTTAATGATACAGAAGTAAATGCAAAACTTAAGTTAGCTAAATATTTCAATAAACCTATTGACGGACATGCTCCGGGATTAAAAGGAAAAGATTTAAAAAAATATGTTTCAAGCGGAATTTCTGCTGACCATGAATGCTTTGACATTTCTGAAGCGTTGGAAAAAATTAAGTTAGGAATGAAAATTCAAATTCGAGAAGGAAGCGCAGCAAAAAATTTCGAGGCTCTTTACCCTCTTATTGATTCTCACCCTGATATGGTTATGTTTTGCACAGATGATTCTCATCCTGATGATTTAATAAATGGTCATATTAATTTAATCGCTAAAAAGGCATTTGCTAAAAAATTAAATTATTTTAATATTCTTCGGGCATGTTCTTATAATCCTGTTAAACATTACAACCTGCCCGTTGGTCTGTTGCAAACCAATGACCCTGCTGATTTTGTTGTTGCAAATAACAAATTTTTTTCTCATATAATTTCAGTTTACATAAACGGTGATGATAAATTAAATAATGTTTCATCTTTTAAATCTGCATTATCTCCAAATAATTTTAATACTTCTTTTATAAACAAAAAGGATATCTCTTTTAAAAATAATGGTAATTTCTGTAATGTGATATCGGTTTTAGACGGTGAATTAATAACCAAAAGGGAACGTCTAAATTACACTGAAGTATTTGAAAAAGATGATAAACTTAAATCGGGTTTTAATAAAATTGTTGTTAAAAACAGGTATAATAAATCGGCAAAACCTATTATTGGAATAGTAAAAAACTTTAATATTAAAACAGGTGCAATAGCAAGTACAATTGCTCACGACAGTCATAATATAATTTCTATAGGTGCTTCGGATAAAGAAATAATTAAAGCAATAAATATGGTTATAAAAACCAAAGGTGGAATTTCGGCGTGCAATAATAATTTGTCAGAGATTTTACCATTAGAAATTGCCGGATTAATGACTTCAAAAAACGGAAATTGGGTAGCAAAAAAATATAAATCTATTTCAGACTTTGCAAAGACAAAATTAGGCTCAACTCTTCATGCACCATTTATGACAATGTCATTTTTAGCACTGCTTGTAATTCCGGAATTAAAAATTGGCGATAAAGGATTATTTGACATTAGGACTTTGCAATTTGTAAATCTTTTCGAAAATTGATTGTTTCACGTGGAACAAATAAATAAAAATATTCCAAACATAGCAGGAAATTTTCCGACTAAACCGGGAGTTTACAAATTCATTGATAAAAATGGAAAAATTATTTATATAGGTAAAGCAAAAAATTTAAAGAAAAGAATAAGTTCATATTTTTCAAAAAAACATTTAGATTCTAAAACCAGAATACTTGTTTCTAAAATAGAAACCATTGATTATGTGGCAGTTGACTCTGAATCCGATGCGTTACTACTTGAAAATAACTTAATTAAGGAATATCAGCCAAAATATAACATTCTGCTTAAAGATGATAAAACTTATCCATGGATTTGTATAACTAATGAACCCTTTACGAAAGTTTACAAAACAAGACAAAAAAATAATAAAGGTTCCCAATATTTTGGTCCTTACTCATCGGGTTACTTTTTAAAAACCATTTTGGAACTTATAAAACAATTATTTCCGTTAAGAAATTGTAATTTGAATCTTACAAACCAAAACATTTTAAAAAATAAATTTAAAACCTGCCTTGAGTTTGATATTGGAAATTGCCTGGCTCCATGTGTCGGTTTACAAAGTACAAGCAATTATAACGATTCAATAAATCAAATTGTTAAGATTTTAAAAGGCGATATAAAAAATTTAAAGGTTTCGTTAAAACAAAAAATGCTGTTACTTTCATCAGAATTGAAATTTGAAGAAGCACAGGAAGTTAAAAATAAATTATTGGCTCTTGAAAACTTTCAGTCTAAATCTGTTATAGTTAGTCCAACAATAAGCAATATTGATGTCTTTTCATTTATTAACGATACGGATACCGCTTATGTTAATTATCTGAAAATTGTTAATGGTGCAATAATTCAAACCCATAACATACTGCTTAAAAAGGCACTTAATGAAAGCTCATCAGATTTAATTTTGCATGCTGTACAACGAACCCGCGAAATGTTTTTATCAACTTCAAAAGAAATTATTTTGCCCTTTGTTCCCGAGTATAATCTGCAGGATGTAAAAATATTAGTTCCAAAACGGGGAGAAAAATTAAAACTCCTTGAATTATCTCAGAAAAATGTTAAACAATTCCGTCACGATTCTTTGTTAAATCAGCTAAAAGCCGACTACGGAAAAGTGAATGTTCGTCTGCTTGCCGAAGTTCAACATGCCTTGCGATTACCTGATTTGCCTGTGCATATCGAGTGCTTTGATAATTCTAATATTCAAGGCTCTTTTGCCGTAGCTTCGTGCGTTGTGTTTATTAACGCAAAACCAAACAAAAAAGATTACAGACATTTTAATATTAAAACTGTTTCGGGACCCGATGATTTTGCATCTATGTCAGAAATTATTGAGAGGCGATATAAGCGGTTAATTGAAGAAAAAGCGCACTTACCCCAACTTATAATAGTAGATGGCGGTAAAGGGCAGCTTAGTGCGGCATTATCGGCATTAAACAAATTAGGAATAGCCGGTAAAGTAGGTCTCATTTCAATTGCTAAAAAACTTGAAGAGATATTTATTCCAAATGATACTCTACCTCTGTACCTTGATAAACGCTCGGAAGTTTTAAAACTTATACAACAAATGCGCGACGAGGCTCACAGATTTGGAATAACATTTCACCGAAACGAGCGATCAAAGGCTTTTATACATTCCGAATTACAAAATATTGATGGTATTGGCAATAAAACCATTGAACTACTTTTGAAAGAATTTAAAAGCATTGAAAATATTAAAAATGCATCGGCAAATGAACTTGAAAAATTGATAGGAAAATCAAAAACCAGGATATTGCAGAAATATTTTGGGATTGGTGAATAAGTCAGGTGCCCATTGTAATCAAAATTATTTTTTTGCAATTAATCGGACAATAATAAGTTTCTATACTATAAACGGGATAAATTGTCACATTTTATGATTACAATAAAGGTATAGAGGTATATGGTATAAAGGTATAAGGTGGTGCATATTATACCTTATTTCCTTATACCTGAATCCCAAATGTAAGAATTTACCACGTAGGATATATTTTATAAGTTCATCTATCGTTATTCAACAGGATTATCCAACGTGGTGAACACCATTCAAAGTATACGAACCACTTTTTCAGCATTTTTATAAAACCTAATTGATTGTTGAAAAATTTCAAATTCTCAACTCTCAACTCTCAATGTTCAATGTACAACGGCTTGAATGAGTTTTATTATTTGAATATTAAGCATTAAATATTTGAACATTTCTGTTGTCAATTTCTATCCTGATAAAATAGTCGTTTTTATGCCGTTCGCAGTATAAAAATCTTATTTTTCCCCGGAATTATAAAGTAATTGGTTAGTGGGGTTTTATACTGTATAAGGACGTTCCCTTGCTTTTTATAAAATTGAACATAACGGTTTGGCGGTATGTTTTTGTTGCCGATTTCGAAGCACTGTACTGTCAAGTTACAAGAAAGTTTATTAGATGCAGAAACGCTGGAATCCGCACTGTATCGGCAATTGCACTAACCCCATGTTAGGCACAGGGTTTTATTAAATTTTCAGGTTTTCTTTTTTAAAATACTCAATAATTTCTTCTTTTGTCATTTTAGACAAAATCTCAGTCAACCTCTTTCTTTGCTCACGCATAAAATAACTGCGTCAAATATTTTTTCAGATGTTTTCTTCATAAATCATAAAATCTCTTGGTGAACGAATTTCTAATTGTTTGTAACCATTCTTGATATTGATAGAATTGTATCCTTGAATTCTTCTCATATTAACGATATGTTTAAAATTCCAGCTTATTAAAAAATCAGCTCGATAAATCGTTGCAAGAGCAATATGTAAACAATCAGCAAAACTTGTTTGTCCAACTACTTTTTCTGCAATATATTAATTTGCTAAATCTATGGCTTCATCCGTTGTTTCAATAAATTCAGTATTTTCTACTTTAATTCCTTTTCAACACCCGCATTAATAAGATTTTTTGCAATTTCAATAGCTTTTTCTTTTTTGGCTTTTTTTAGGTTATATTCCCGATCAAATTTAATAGTGTTTACCATGCTCGCTTCATAACTTTTGTTTTCCCAATATCTTTTGTAAGCATTGTGGTCTTCTTCATTGATCTTATCAATTTTCAATAACTCTTTTGCTTCTGCTAAACCCTTTGCCCTGAAATCGTCTTTTATCTCGTCATTTTTTAAATAGTATATCCATTCGTCTAAGGTACTTTTGGCATAGTTGTCAAAACGGTTTACCTTGATTATATAATATTCAGGATATATTTTTGAAATATTTTCAGTTTTGTAAAGTAGTTGTTGGTCTTAAGATAGTTTTGTAGAATTATGATAAGGTTTTTTGTAAAAAATATCATTTTACTAATTTTTAAGATTGGGTACAATATTTTTGTGATTGCATATAAAAACATTAATTTTGAAAAATAAAAATTAGTTTAAACAACATTTAATTTCTTGAATATGACAAAGATAAAAGTAGCAATCAACGGATTTGGGCGAATTGGACGTAACGTTTTAAAAATTTCATTAAACCGTTCGGACATCGAAATTGTATGTATTAACGATATTACAGATACGAAAACTCTGGCGCATCTGTTAAAGTACGATTCAACACAGGGTAAATTTGATGGAACCATTTCATTCGATAATGAAAATATTATAGTGAACGGCATCAAAATAAAAGTTTGCGCCGAAAGAATTCCTGCAAATATAAAATGGCATTCAACTCCCGATGTTGTAATTGAATCAACGGGGAAATTTGTAAATAAAATAAGCGATAAAGGCGGATACGGCGACCACTTAAAAAACGGCGCCAAAAAAGTTATACTTACCGTTCCCGCCAAGGATGAAATTGACAGAATGATAGTTATTGGAGTAAACAATGACCATTTGCAAGCTACCGACCAGTGCGTTTCAAACGCCAGTTGCACTACAAATTGTCTTGCCCCCGTTGTAAAAGTGCTTAATGATAATTTTGGCATTGAAAACGGTTTTATGACTACCGTTCATTCATATACCAACGACCAGATTATACTTGATTCTCCGCATAAAGATTTACGCAGAGCAAGGTCGGCTGCTGTTTCGCAAATACCTACAACAACGGGTGCAGCTAAAGCGGTTGGAAAAGTTATTCCCGAATTAAAAGGAAAAATTGATGGCATGGCTATTCGCGTACCAACCCCAACAGGTTCATTAGTTGATTTTGTTGCTAATTTAAAAACAGAAGTTACTAAAGAACAAATTAATGCGGCTTTTAAAAAAGCTGCCGAAACTACAATGAAAGGTATTCTTGAATACACCGAAGACCCAATTGTATCGGTTGATGTTATTCATAATCCGCATTCAAGCATTTTTGATGCACTTAGTACCATGGTTATTGGAAAAACCGTAAAAGTACTTTCGTGGTACGATAACGAATGGGGTTACTCAAGCCGGGTAGTTGATTTAATTCCATTACTTTTCAAATAAAAAAGAACCGGCGATGAGCCGGTTTTTTAATTTTTACTTACTTTTGAAAAAAAATACAGATTATGGAAGATATAGAAAAATACAAACGTGCAAAAGAACGTCTCGAAGAACTTAAAGGTTTGTATATTCATGCTATAATTTACGTTCTTGTAAATACGGCTATGATTATATTTAACCTTATTTCTACACCTGATAATTATTGGTTTATTTGGCCACTTATCGGTTGGGGAACAGGCTTAACTATTCATGCTTTCGGAGTTTATTCAAAAGGCAGGATATTCGGTTCTAACTGGGAAGAAAAGAAAATAAAGCAAATAATGGAAAAAGACAAACGATAAACAATAAGCAATGAAATAATGAAATAATGAAACAATGAGCAATAGGCAATAAGCAATGAAACAATGAACAATAAACAATATCCAACGGGGTAAATTATCTTAATAATTAACTTTGTTATTATGGTTAATTTAGATTTTTTAAGCATAAGTAATAATGCAGATTTTGAGAATATTGCTTTTAAAACATTTTGGTATCAGGTTAAAAATAATTTTGTTTACAAAAAATATCTTGAATTACTGAAAATTAAACCTGAGTCGGTAAATAGCATTTCAAAAATCCCATTTTTACCGGTTGAATTTTTTAAATCGCATAAAGTAACAACGTTCACCGAAAAAGCTGAAACCGTTTTTACAAGTAGCGGTTCAACAGGCAAGGAAACATCAAAACATTATGTACATAAATTATCTGTTTACAGAAAAAGTTTTATACAAAGTTTTCAATTGTTTTATGGCGCTCCGCAGGAATATTGTTTTTTTGCTTTACTGCCATTATATCTCGAAAGAGAAGGTTCATCATTAGTTTATATGGTAAATGAACTGATAAAACTCAGCGATTGCAAGGATAGTGGTTTTTTTCTGAACAATATTTCCGGATTAAATCAAACCCTGAAGAAATATTATAAAAGCTCACAAAAAGTTATACTTTTGGGAGTTAGTTTTGCTTTATTAGATTTTGCAGATGCTTTACCACAACACCTTTCCGATAATTTCATAGTAATGGAAACCGGCGGCATGAAAGGCAGAAGAAAAGAAATTACACGAACCGAACTACATAAAACATTGTGTAATAAATTAGGTGTTACAACAATTCACAGCGAATATGGAATGACCGAGTTGCTCTCGCAGGCATATTCTATAGGGAATGGTATTTATTACTGTCCGCCATGGATGAAAATTTTTATCCGCGACATTTACGACCCTTTTTCTTTAGCCGCCAAAAGTACCGGTGGAATAAATGTTATTGATCTTGCAAACCAGTATTCATGCTCTTTTATAGAAACGCAGGATTTAGGAAAATTTCACAACAACAGTAGTTTTGAAGTTTTAGGAAGGTTTGATAACAGCCAAATGCGTGGTTGTAACATGTTTATTAGTTGATATTTACGGCAATTCTCCCAATTCCTTTTTAAATAAACCGCATTTTTTATTGTACAATTCTTTTCCTTGTGCAAGTCCTAAAATGGCTGACTTTTTAACATCCTGGCAAGACCCTTTTGTGTATGCAAATCTTGCTTTTGCTATTCCGCGGTTGTAATAAGCTGCGGCAAGAGTAGAATCAATTTTAATGGCTTTGTTATAGTCGCTTATGGCATCGGGGTAAAGTCCTAAATACGCATATTGAACGCCACGGTTTATATACAAAGTAGCATTTTTTGGTTTTGCGTGAATTTGTTGGGAATATTGAAAAATATTGTCTTTTATTTTTACCCTGTCGTTGTCGGTGAGTGTACGGTTAAAGTATAATTCTAAATTAAACGGTTTTTTTTCCTGTGCCTGCAATACCTGTAAGCATAAGCAAATTATTAGTCCATAAATGATACATTTTTTCATTTTTTATCACTGCATATTTTACAATAAACTTCTTTTACTTTAGTGTTTTCGAATGCCTGAATAGTAAGTTTATCTTTATTAAAAAGCTTGCAATATCTTTCTTTATCCAAATCTTTGGCTTTGTTCATGGCAAGAAAAAATCTGGGCGAACCGAATTTGTAAGGCAAATGACTGCAAATTACAATATATGAAAAAATTAATTCGTCATACGGATTATCACTAATAATATAAGGCTCTAAAAGGTTAGCTGCAAATTCATAATCTTTCAGATTAACAAAAATGTACGCTAATTTAAGCGAGTTTTGCCAGTTGGCTTCTGTAAGTTTAGAAATGGAGCGGATGGTATCAAAGCTTGCAAGTAGCAATGGTGATGGAGTTCCCAGAGTATCTAAATACTGAATTATTTTATACTGTAACTCCATATTAAGTAAATCAACAGTTTGCTTTTTTAAGCCTGTTGAATATAAATCACTTATTTCTTTCTGAAAATCAACGATATTTTTATCATCTTTAAATTCTTCGTGCAGTATGCGGCAATAATACCAATTGTAAGTTATATAGAAATTATCTGGTGCCATGTTGTGAAGAGCAGTAATTTTATCGCAATATTCTTCATTAATATCATCGTTATTAATGTATTTTTCGAGCCATAATTTATTCATTAATAACCCCGACAGCCACAGTTTATTTAATAAAAGCCCGGCAAATTCAGGAGTTTCCGGAATTTCTTGTCCTGTTACTGCTTCAGCGGTATATTCTTTCTTTAAAACTTTTCTGAAAATAAATTTCTGAACAGAAAGTGCACGTATTAAGTTATTTTCTTTCACGCTTTTATTAAAACGGCTAAGCACAAAAGCCTGTTCTTTTTTACCTTCAATATCATAAGTAATTTTCATAGTAATTTTTGAGTAACGGTGCTGTTGTAAAATTGGCTCGAGTTTTTCTGCAAGATTATTTTTTCTGATATATTCCTGAATTTCAGAAATTAACATGTTTGCCATATTGTTAAATTCGGTTCCCTGAATGTCGCGTTTAAAATCTTCAATGTTATCACCGGTAGTTATTTTATAAACTATTTTGTGTTTTTGACGAAATTTTAAAGCCTCCACAATGCTTTCGGCACGGTTTTTCTGAAGTATTTTATTTGTTTCGTCGGTACCTTCAATTGAAGAATAAGCATAAATGGAAAGGTCTTTTATAATAAAATCGGGCTCTTTTAGTTTTTTTATAAGAGGTTCAATGTCTTCGGGTTTGTAAGTAAATTTATTTTTCTCAAAAGGAATTATGAACTCAAGAGTTGAATTTTCAGTTGTAGGAATATATTCCGATTCTCCAGTAACAACTGTATCGGCAAGTAATTCAATAACATTTGAATATTCAACACCACCACTTTCGTCAAACGATGGAGAAATTGTGCGACAGACTTTATTGCCAATTACTATCAATAAATTTAATTCATAATTATCGGTAATTCCTTTTGGCAATTTTCCAATTAATACTTCAACTTTATTTTTTTGCTCTTTAGTGTCTTTTACAAGATTTTTCTTTTCAAATTTTGTTGCTTTAAATCTTTTAATCATCACGCCCTTATTCACAAGGTTGTTATTAATAATGTTTTCGCCTTCGCACGGGTATTGCAGGCGTTGTACAACGTCAACTACCAACCCGTCAGAGGGGTCTTTTAAAAGTTTATTAAGTGCTTTAAAATTGTTGTACTTAAAATAAATATCGCCTTCTTTTACGTAAAGTCCCTTTTGTAAATTTTCAATATTTCTGAACTTATCGCAGCCTTTACAAATTTTATCGTCAAATCTTTCGAGTCCGTATTTTTTTGTAGTAAATGGTATTGCAAGTTCTTTGCTCCGTGTACTTCCGGCATTAAACGAACTGTAGTTTCCAAAAACAACTGAAACATAAACTTTATTATGTTCGGCATCAAGGGCGGAACCGATACCAAAAAACATGTATTTGGGGTCGTTAAGTACGAGCAATCCTTTTTTATCCGACAGCCATTTAAACATAATATCATCTGCAACTTTACCGTAAGTATATATTTCGTTCCCTTTGTTAATTGGCATTTTAGCAACTAACTCGTCTCCATTATCGGAGCCGCCGTAAAAAACAATTCTTTTTCCTGTTGTGCTTTTTTCCCCGCTCTGCTCATAAGTGGCATTCATGGTTTGAGCCATAAAAACAGTTTGGTCGTCAGCAGCATTTTTAAGTATTATTTCAAAAGTTAAAGTATCTGCTTTTTGTTTTGTACGATATTTATTTATTTCTTTACGAAGGAGTTCATTTAAAATATCGGCATTATAATCTTCGGAATCAATGTTTCGGGTATAGTTATTGGTATTGGCAGGCAAATTTTCGGTTTGAGCATTCAAAACATTCCACGTAGAACTGCTTATTACAGATAATATCAAAATTAGTAAGCGTAATTTCATGTGTTTATATTTTAGTTACTGTTTCATTATTAATTACTTATATTTTTCAGATTGATGTAGATTGAAGAAGATTGATAGGATTGATGAAGACGTTCTTCAATCTTTCTTCTCAATCTATTCAATCTTGTCTTCTCAATCTTGTCTTCTCAATCTTCTCAATCTTGTCTTCTCAATCTTGCCTTCTCAATCTATTCAATCTTGTTTTCTCAATCTTTTTTCAATCTCATCCCTTAACCTCAACCGCTAATATGAGCATTCCCTTGTGTGTCTTTAAATAGTCATGGATGTTTCATTTAAAATTGTTTAAAAACTAAAAACCTTTCAATAAAATCAGGCGGCAACTAAATCATAATATAGCAATAATGTATCTTCTTTTTTTACTGAAATAGA
>Ga0210051_1004398_pt1 | contig 13783 bp, 15 predicted proteins | sample CryGey092014_all_FD_185464 | JGI IMG/M metagenome (GOLD analysis project Ga0210051, IMG submission 185464) | Groundwater microbial communities from aquifer - Crystal Geyser CG23_combo_of_CG06-09_8/20/14_all (SPAdes) (version 2) | ecosystem: Environmental > Aquatic > Deep subsurface > Groundwater...
GAAGATTTTTTAGCCATTTAAGATTCTTCTCTGTTCCCTCCCGAGAAAGATTATCAAGGATCCTAACCTTTTTCCCTTTTTTAACAAGATACGCCACCAAATTGGTCCCGATAAACCCTGCCCCACCAGTAATTAACATTCTTTTTACCATTTTAGTCTCTCCTTTAGTGCATAGAAGCCAAAGGTAGCCAGAACAATGAGGATCTTTTTATCACTCCCATTTTTTAATTTTTTGGACCTTCACAAAATTAATCCTTAAGCTACCTGAGGTTCCTCTAAACCTATCCCGGATAGGGAGAATCTCTACATTGAACTCTGATCGATCAATCTCCTCAATAACCTTTTTGCACCCAGCATCTTCCCTATTCCAATAGTCGTCAAATATCACAACGGTATGGTTCGCCATAAGCCGTTGGGCATATTTCCAATCATTTTCAATAGTTTCAACACTGTGACCTCCATCGATAAAAATAAAATCCATCCCCGGTAATTTTTCAACTACCTTAGGCAATACTTCCTTTGTATCCCCCCGAAATAATCTTACCCTACAGTCGGTTTTTTGAAGTTCTCTTGCCACTTCCTTTAATTTTGGGGGCCTTTTTGAAAACTCTTTTAAACATAGCCTCTCATCCAAAAACTCAAATAGGTCAAAACCATAATATTCCACACCTCTCCCATGGAATTTTTTCGCTTCTCGGATCATCTGCAAAGCATGCTCCCCATCCCAGGTGCCTATCTCCATAATCTTTCTACATCTATTATTTCTGATGGTTTCGCATAGGTATTTGTACCTTTTGGCTCCAAAGAATTTACTGTAGTAATTTTTGATTATTCTGATTGGCGGAAATATTGATTCAATTGCCTGATAGATTTGGCTGACCATTAGTTTTTCCATTCCTCTAAAATTCTAACTTTTTTCCCTCTTTAAGAAGGAATGCAACCAAATTGGTCCCGATAAACCCTGCTCCGCCACTAATCAATATTTTTTTCATTATATTATCCTAACCAGACCGGTTGACCCCCCAGATATAGACCTTATTGCCATAGAGTTCAAAACTTTTAATCAAGCTGAATCGTTCATCTTTTCCCCACAAGAGTTCCTCAACTAAATGAGGATTAACATACCTTATCCATCGGGGATCCGGAAAGAAAATGTAATCAATTTTTTCTTCCTTACAGAAATTGAATAGATTGTCAGGATTTTGCTTGCTCAGAGCAATCCAGTTTTTCTTACTTGAAACCAATACCCAATCCACGTTTAGTTTATACCGATAGGCATAAAATTCTCGCGGGTCAGGAAAGTCAGGAGCAAGAATTCTGCTGTTTGCCAGTATATTTTTCTTAATGTATATTACCGCTTCTTTATACGGTAGAAAACCGCCTTCCCTGACATAGTTAGGATAACTCGGTTGATAAATAAGGTATTCCTTTGATAATCCGGGAAAAGGCATCATGGTTGAACAGAGAATCAGGAAAAAAATCAGCGAACAATGTGCTATAAAAAGATAGCGTTCAGATATAATTTTCGTCATAACCTGCACTATAAATTGCCCGATAAAAAAGGCAATTAGAGGATACAAAGGAAGCTGCCAGCGAAAATGAACTATTCCCCAAGCTGTAAATGAAAAGGTTAAAGCTACGTACCAGATAATAAAACTTACCAACATCACAAAGAATAGATTATCTTTTTTCTTAAGAAGAGAATAGACAAATCCCGCAATAAACAAAATAAAGCATATACTGGTAATTTGCCCAGGAATATTCAGAAAATAGATAGGTAAGCTCCTCCAAAAACTCATTTTAGTTGCTTGAGTAATCATTATGTATAAGTTGTATTTAACAATAGTGAATTCAATAATTAGAGCAGGAAGAATGGGCACAAAGGAGAACCAGCAGATTTTCAATCGGTCAGAAATTTTGTTCCAGGATAATCTGTCTTTGATAATGTTGAGGAGAATTACAATCCAGAAGATGAATTGAAGGTTTAGAAGTGATTCTTTCCAAAGGAAACCGACGCTAACAAAAAACCCAGATATAATTAAATCCGAGAAATCACCTTTTTTAAGATACCTTAAAAGATAAAAAAGAGCCACGATAAAGAAAAAAATTGTTCCTGATGCCAGTTCAGCATTACCTCCATAGTAGAAGAAATTAGGAAAAAATAGAAACAGGGTAGATGAAAATAATGCTATTTTCTCATTGCGATAAAGCGCTATCAGTCGGAACACAAAAATAGCCGAAAGGCAGGAAAAAAGAAGGGCAGGTAAGCGAACCGCGAATTCGTTTGCTCCAAAAAAACAGGTTATGGCAAGTGATAGGTAGCGACTTAAAGGAGGGGGCTTGAACAGCCATTGGTGAAAAGGGACATTTCGGAGAAAGAAAAAATATCCAGAGAGCATTAGAAGAGAAACAACAGATAAAGATATAACCTTTTTAGCTGAGGAAACTAACCTCAAGAGAAGAGGCAACTGTCCTTTACAAAACTTTCTGTATCCCCAAATTAAAAAAATGCCTATAAAAAAAATGACCTTGATTAGAACTTTCAAGGAGATACCTAATCTTTCTTCAACCATTGGCGAAACTACCTCAAGAATCTGAATACCCGAGGAAGCGTGTGTTGCTTCATCGCCACATGTTCTTATAGGATAAGTCCAATTTGGATAGAGATGAAGAAGGATATAGATAAGGATAAAGAAGAGGAAAGGTTTATTTTTCTTCAGGAGAAGGAGAACCCCATCCTGGGGAATAGTATCTCTTGAGAAAAAAGGGCAATCAACTCTCCCTCTTGTCCAGCGATAAAGTAAGTATCCGTTGAGACTGAAGTAAACAATGTAAAGGACAAATAAAATAGTCCTCGCCAGAACTGAACCTGGAATCATCCAAAAAGGGTAAATAAGATAGCAGGCAACCCAGAGGAATATAAAACTAAATATATAACCCTTGCTATAGTCCATTTTAGAAGAGACTTTATCTTTCATATTTTATTTAACTTTCCCCTATTTTATCTCGACAGAAGTGTGGCCGCAGACTTGGAATCTGTTCGTTTTTATCTTTACATCGCAGGGGTTGCAATGGCCAAAATTAGAGCATTCTCTAAATCTATCCTTAATCTGAAAATTTGGGTCTAAGAGGTAACCAATAGGGTTTATCCCCTTATAAAGGTCATAATGGCAGCGATATATTTTCCCCCTACTATCAATTAAGAGTTCAGTAGTTCTACATTTAACCGTTTTTTTTAATTTTTTACTGGAGGCTCTTTTATATTTATATCTTCCATAAAGTTTCCCTTTATATTCCCCAAGAAACTCCTTAGTTCTAAAATCTATCCCCAAATTTTTGCATTTCTCCTGTGCCTTTAGAATAGCATCCTTCTGCTTCGGGTGTATAACTCCCCATATTCCGATACTGTAACCTTTATTTAGCATTTTTAATACTTTTTCTATTGTTTCCTCAAGTTTCATTACTTCGGGATGGTAACTTACCCGGATTGAAGCATAAGGAGCATTTCTTTTAAGCCTTTCTGGGGGAACCCTCGCCATAAACTTTTTTACATCAAAGTCAACATTGGTTAAGATGTCTACATTTAATTCTGGTTTTAAATGGTTGATGATATAGATAAAGTCAGGATGACAACTTGGCTCCCCTCCCTGTAATGTTACCGGTAAATCTGGGGGAGAAACTAATCTATTTAAACCTTTTACCCAATCTTTTCCTGACCTATTTTTTCTTCTAATAAGATTTTCCTCAAAACGGTTAATACAATAACTACATCTATATCTACAGGTGAAGGTAAGAAAGGCGCCAATATAATTATATCTCCTTGGTATTACTATCGGCTTCATAATCTTTTCAAAAACGGTCACTCAAATTCGCTCTTTTTTCCAAGAAGTATTAATTTCATTCTTACTATAATTCTCGCTATCAACAACATTGTGGAATTGCCAATGTAATATCTTCCATCTTTACATATTATCTGACCGTGATTAATCAATCTACTTAATCTTTTCTCAATAATATCTTTAGCATTATACCGTTCCAGAATTTCCGCCACAGAAAGACCTTCTTTAGAATCACATAACTCCCACAATATTCTGATGCGACGAGCCGTTTCTCCAAGGTTGACAAAATTAAAATAACAATATTCCAATGATATGTATATGACCAAATTTGCAATTAAGATAAATATAAAATTATTGTTTATCAGTATTAATCTTGTAGAAACGATATAGAACTCAATGAGAAAAATGCCGAAAAAACCAGCAACAAATCCCAGGTATACTGATTTTAATAACCCTAATCTTAGAATAAACCTGAAACTAAAAATCTGAACGAATATATCTATAACTAAAGCGATGAGAGAAACAAAAATCTGTAAGTAGCTGAAAGAATACAACTTAACCCCCTTTGGGAAGATTTAATAATTTACGATATAGAATGAACATGCGCACAAATAAAATACCTCTTACAGTAAGTTTGTATTTGTCTCCATCAATATATATCATTTTAGCATTAACAAGATCTCTTATTCTTGGTTTTATCAACAGATCATCGGTCAGCATATCAAATAATTTTTCTTTGCCAAAACCATTGGGGGTTGATTTGGCAATCTTCATCACTATCAGAAGGGAAGGGCTATCAGCCTCCACCCCGGGATAGGTGATAATATATCCCAGGGTAAGGGAGGTAAAGAACAAAAAAATGTGGAAATATTCTGGAAAACTTTTGGGTGAAAGCAAACTAAAACTGGTAATAAGTGATGAGGTAATCCATAAGGTTAGAATACCCATAGTTAAAATACCAAAAAATATTCGTAATAATGCTTTTGTTTGTCTTTGAGGTATATGAACTTTCCAGATGACTAAATGTAATAAGAGAGCCATACAAAATAAAACACTTCCCCAGAACAAAGTTTTCATCTAATAACGTTATAATAAGACTTAATTCTATTCTTTATAATTATTGTTTATTCTGTCGTCGGGTTGCTGTTGCAGAACCTTTTGAAAAACGCAAATTGGAGTTTTTTGCGTTTTTCAAATAGAAGTCCCTCACTAAATGCAGATAACCTTTCATAACCTGGAACAAAGAAGGGAAAGAAATTGCCTTAGATACTCCATCTTTTCTTTTATTAATCTTATAAGGAACTTCAGCAAAGAGATAGCCCTTTTTTACGGCCCTTATCAAGATATCCGTCTGAAAAAAGAAGCTGTTGCTTCTATAATCTAATTCTTTTAAGAGAGATTTCCGATAAAGAACCGTCCCATTGGTATAATTGAGATACACGGCAAAGGTTGAATTAATTATGAAACGATATACAAACGATAGCGCATTCCTGAATAATGACCTTGCTTCTTTATTAAAGATAAAAGGTATAACAATATCCACATGTTCAAGTAACTTATAATAGCGAAAAATTTCCCATGGGTCATTCTCATTATCGCCTGGAAGCATACATACTATATCCCCTTTTGCATTTTTCACTCCATCCCAAAAGCAAGCGCCAATACCCTGGGGTACATTATGGTTAATAATTCTGATTTTATCTGGATGTTGAGAAATCTGCTTTTTTATTATTTCGCCAGTTTTATCTTTGCTTCCATCATTGATAACAATAATTTCACCGTCTATGTTGCAATCTTTAAATACCTTTAAGGTATTGTCAATGGCAAATAGTATATTTGCTTCTTCGTTTAATGCAGGCATGATGATAGTTACAACCATTTTTGTTCTATATTGTTGAATTAAACAAAATTTATGTGCATCGGAGGTTCGTCTTCTGGTTCTTTAAGCGTAGCATTTCCTTGTTTTAAATCCCAGAGGAACTCATTAACTTTGTGTTGAAGACATAATGTTCCGCACATCGTGCGGGAATCAAATTTTTCAGAAGCGATATAATCCATAACCTTCCAATAACGTTTGCTTTGCCAGATTTTTTTGAACGATGTATTCACAATGTTACCGATATGATATTTTTTATATCTATTATTGAAGAACATACCACAGGGAGCAACAAGTCCTGAACCAGAAAGTTGTATAATGAAAGGCGGAGCATAACATTGAGAGTATTTGCGTTTTCCTCCACTCAAAATCTTAGACCATTTTACCTTAACTAAATAATCGTTTGTTGAATGTGTTTCCGCTTCTTTCAAAGTATTAACTAATTTAAAGTATTGAGAATAATCTATTCCTAAACTTCCTTGCTCATCATCACTACAATGTTTGATAATCGCATAGTCAACATCTAACTCCTTGCCCAGATTGACGAATGAAATGATTTGATCAGCAAATCGAGGCATTAAGACCATCTGTATTCCTAAAGTGACGGAGAGATTTTTTTCTTTTTTTATCTCGACGCATCTTTTTATGGTATTTACTACCTTATAGAAACATTCCTCTTTACAGCCCATTATCTGAGCATAACGAGAAGGTTCTCCTGCAGAAACATTGAACCTGAGATAGGTCAGACAGGGTAAGATTTCTTCTAATTTCTCATCCTTTAATAGATAACCATTTGTTCCAAGAGCCATGTCTAAACCATTTGCCTTACCCCTTAAGATAGCATCATAGAGATGCGGGGAGCAGGTACTTTCTCCATCGCTAACAAAACTTATAGCCTTTACACCAATCTCGGCAGCGTCGTCAAAAAATCTAAAGATGACATCCTTGGTCATTCTCTTTTCATCATTAGCCTGTAATTGGCCATAACAATAGATACATCTATAGGTACAGCATCTGGTTAATGAGCAATCGATAGTGATTGGGGCTATTCTTTCCCCCTGCAACCATGTTTCCACACGATCCTTATGCCAATTAAGTTTATGTCCATCAAGTACCAACTGTTTTTCACTCATTGTTTATTTTCAAACCCGTATATATCCTGGTTTATTATCGCTTATCCATTCGTCAACAAGTTCATTAAAGGATTTTCTATTTTTATAAGGGTTATATACCTTCATTTGAATTAGTTCCATTATCCGTATATCATTATCACCGCAACAATGTGAAGAACCAAGGAATTTGAAATAATCATTGACTCCTGTAGCAATAAATTTCACATTAAGATTCTGCAGGACAACATCATTTCTGATCTGTTCTAACGCTCTAAAAACCAGAAAATTCACTATTGAATATACAACAGGTATTAAACCGCTCATACTCATACCGGCAGCAATTCCAACAGTGCTCTGTTCCATTACACCACAGTTAATTATTCGCTCAGGAAATTCCTCTTTCATCCTATCAATAACGCTAAAACCCATATCACATACCAGAAGATAATACCTTTTATCTTTACGAAAATACGGCATAATAGAGTTAATAATTTCCTTCCTGAAATTAGTCATAGGTTTGTTTTTCCCACAGAGAGTTCTTCCTTGGTGGGGATACGAAAATGAAATTTTGGCATATTTTCCATACATTTTAAACCAAATCCTTTCACTGTTTCAGCAATGATTAGATTTGGCCTATTTTCCGATGATGATTTAGCCGTCCGGATACAATTAACCAGCTTGATAACATTATGCCCTGGGCAGACAACAGGGGATAAACCAAAGCCCTGAAGTCTTTTAATTATATCATCTCTTTTTCTATCAAGAATATTAACCACAAAATCCATTGCCTGAAGTCGGTTGCAGTCAATAATAATGGTAAGATTTCCTACTTTATGTTTAACCGCAAATTGTAAAGTTTCCCAAGTTGTTCCCTCCTGTAATTCTCCATCTCCAACAACGCAGAAAGTATGATACTTTTTCCGCTGAATTTTAGCTGCAAAAGCAATGCCAATAGCAATAGGCAATCCGTGTCCAAGAGAACCACACCCGGCCTCAAAACCATATTTAATCTTTCGCTCCACACACCCAGGCAAACAGCTCTCTTTTGTATAAAAATTTTTCCATTCCTTTTTCGGCAGAACACCTTTATCGGCCAAAATTGCATAAAGACCATAACAACCATGCGCTTTGGAAAAAATTAATCTGTCTCTCTCTTCCCATAAAGGTGCCTCTGACTTATATGTCATAACATCATAATAAAGTGCAACAAGAATCTCGATGCAGGATAATGAAGATGCAATGTGGCCGGCCTTATTTTGCACTGCGACCTTTATGACTTCATTTCTGATAGAGTCTGCTTTTTGCTTTAACGATGCTTCTTTATTCCTCATCCACAATTTTTATATAAAATTCACATGCTCAGGTGAATGCTTCAAATTCCACAAGTACCTATTAATTTCATCCAATCTGCATGCTTTTCTGCAGTGAGTGATGTCCAGTTCGGTTTCCACCATTTGCAAAACCTGTTTCCTTTTTGTCCCTTTCCAGATTTCAGAAAAGGAATTCTTATTTATATTCCCGTAGAGAAAGTTAGAGTTTCCTAAGTAAGCACTACAGGCCCATACGTCTCCAGAAGAATCAATGTATGCCCAGAAGGGAAGTCCCAGACAGTGCTTGCAAACTTTTTCTTTATCCTCAATTTTTTTCATCGCCTGAGTGCGAAAAATTATCTTAAAATCATCGGTGGAGAAGTTCTGGAGTTCCTTCTCAAGATAGAGATAATCATTATAGTGAAAATTTTTATCAATCGTATAATGACTTAAGAGATGTTGGGAATAAGGTTTTATTATCAGATAGTCAACTCCTATTTTTTTCAGAAGAGTGGTCGCTTTGATTGTGTCCTGGCAGTTTTCCGGAATCAGAAGAAATTGCACACCAATGGTGCAATCATATTTTTTCTCTTTTTTCAATTTTACAGCGTAGGAAAGGTTTGCAAGAACCTTTGCGAAATCCCCCTTTGAACAGCGATGGACTTTGGCATAGGTTGAACGCATTCCTGCATCTAAACTGAATCTCACCCAAGTAAGTGAACCCAGACATTGTTGGGCAACTTTTTCACTAAAGAATACACCGTTGGTGGTGAGGGCTACATCAATGCCCACCTTTTTGGTATGCAAAATTAACCCACCTATCTCCTTATGCAAAAGGGGCTCCCCCTCCCCGGCATACATTATACTCCTAACTCCGCAGGAAGCCATCTCGGAAACTTTTTTTATCAGAATATCCTTATCAATAAATCTTTTCTGATACTCAAGATAATCAAGGGCACAAAATATACAACGATGGTTGCAGGCTCCAGAAGGACCTATCTCAATATAAATTGGGTAGATATCTTCTCCCTTTAACCATTGGCTCACTCGAGAGGGATGGTAAATCAGTTTGTGGCTGTCTATTCGGTAAGGGTCCATTTTATTTTAATAAAGATTGGATATGCTTAAAAACAACTTCTGGTTGAATCTCATCAATACAACTTTTTTTATACTTACATTTTCCCATAAAACAAGGCATACAGGGTAATCTTTTTTCTGGTTTTAATGCCTTTCCCAAGTTAAATAGATGTATTTCCTTTTCAGAAGTAGGACCAAATAAAGCAACAACCTTCTTTTTAAGAGCTATTGCCAGATGTAATCCTAAACTATCATTGGTAACTAAAAGCCGACAACTGTTAATCCAATCGATATAGCCATAGATGTTGTTTAAGGATTGCTGATGGGATATAGTATACCTATTTCCAACAATCTTTTCTAACTGTTTCCATCTCTCATGTGACCATGCTTTATCTTTCCATTTTTTACCAACTTCGGTATTAAAACCGATGTCAAAGGATTCCCTTGTTTTCGGTTTATATCCTAAAAGATAGCCTTCTCCTTTCCATTTGGTCCCTATCATCTCATAGAGGAGTTCAATCCAATTTTTCTTCATCCTTCTTCTTAGTTTTGGGTCATCGGAATTGGCCAAAGCTTCATAGGCTCCTTCGTAAGCTTCAGCAACCCCTTTTTGCGCATCAAATCTAAACCCATACCTTCTCCAGGCAGTGATTGAATCAGTAAGAGCGCAAATGCCGGGAATTTTCTCCAGATTAATTAAAACATCAAAATATTCCTTCTGAAGTTGCAGGACAGTGGTCAAGTTATAGACAAGGATTCTTTTAAGATAGGGGTTCTCACGAAGCAAGGGAACTCCTTTCTCTGCGGTAAGCCAGGTTACATCATCATCCTTGAATAGATGAAGAATTGTCGTCGTCCGAAATATGTCCCCAAGACTGACATTCTCCTGACTCACCTGATGGTCGATAGTTTCACTAAAACCCAATTTTACAATAAGAACTTTCTGATTCATTTTTTAATTTTAAGCTTAAGATAGATTAGGGGTCTTATTATCCTCCACCAGTCTATGATTGGTCTGATTTTTGTGTATTGCTTTTTAGAAGGATAATACTTTGACACCGGAACCTCTTTGATTCTATAGCCTTTTTTTATAGTCAGGTAATAGAGGTAATATTCCAGTTCATATGTGTCCAGCCATTTCTGAAAAATATTAATATCCTTCAATATTTTTAATTTATATGCTCTAAAGCCATTGGTGGCATCGGTGGCAGAAAATCCGGTTACCAGCCTCCATCCTAATGTAAAAAGTTTTATTGCCAATAGCCTGGGAAAGGGAATATTTCTGTAACCCAAACCTTTTAAGAAACGCGAGCCCTGCACATAATCGTAAGCTTCCTTTATTATCGGGTTAAGAAGATTTGGGATTTCCTTTGGGTCATCTTTGCCATTTCCCGCAAGGACAACGAGGATATCAAAATTATTCTCAATGCCATATCTGGCTGCCTTTTTTATTCCGGCACCAACACCAATCCTTTTTTTATTACTCATTAGTTTAACATTAAATTTTTTTATTATATCTAAACTATTGTCTCTCGAGCCGTCATCGACAACAAGGATCTCATCCACGATCTTGTCAGGAAATCTTCTGAGGACATCCCCAATTCTTTTTTCCTCATTATATACCGGAATAAATGCCAGTATCTTCTGCTTTTTCATGATGAATCTATTTAACCATTATTTTTTTTGAAGAAAGATTTTATTTCTTCGGCCACAAACCTAATTTGCTCTTCCGTCAGTTCAGCAAACATCGGCAACGATAATACTTTTTCTGCACTTTTTTCTGCTATCGGATATGATGCCTTATTTTTTGTTATCTTTTTATAGGGTTCCTGCAGATTTATTGGTAGAGGATAATGAAGTCCTGTTGCTACGCCCTTGGAATTAAGATATTTTCTGAGCCCATCTCGTTTATCTATTCTGACAACATATAAATGATAAACATGCTTGACATAATCAAGCTCTTTTGGAATTACAACTTCTGCATTCTCTAATAGTTTATTGTACAACATCGCATTCTTTCTTCTCATCTCGATCCATTGGTCAAGATATTTTAATTTTACACGCAAAACAGCCCCTTGAAGGCCGCTCATTCGATAATTATATCCCAGGTATTTATGAAGATATCTTTGCGTTTGGCCATGATTCCTTAAGGATCTCATTTTTTCCGCTATTTCTTCATTATCTGTCACTACACCGCCACCTTCACCATAAGCGCCAAGGTTTTTTCCCGGGTAAAAAGAAAAACAGCCCAGATCCGTTACGGGAACCTTTTTATTTTTGTACTCGGCGCCATGTGCCTGACATGCATCTTCTATAATCTTAAGATTATATTTTTCGGCAATTTCAATGATGGGATCCATATCGGCCGGTTGGCCATAGAGATGGACAGGAAGAATTGCTTTTGTTTTCTTAGTTATTGCTCTTTCTATTTTTGTAGGGTCAATGTTATATGTGTTTCTATCAATGTCAACAAATACCGGCTTTGCTCCCGTATATAAAATTGCTTCCACTGTGGCAACAAATGTGTAGGGAACGGTGATGACCTCATCATCCTTTTTAATCCCGCTGGTGATTAAAGCAAGATGCAACGCAGAAGTTCCTGAATTAACGCAAACAGCATATTTTTTATGACAGTAATCGGCAAATTTCTTTTCAAAATTTTTAACCTTACTCCCCAAAATAAATTCCGTATTCTCAAGAACATCATCCATCTCTTTTTTAATCTCTTCTTTAATTGAATTATATTGCGTTTTCAGGTCAACAAAAGGGACATCCATTTATTTTATGCCATCAACTTTTCTTATTATCCTGGCGGGGTTTCCGACAACCACAACATTATCCGGAATATCCCCAGTGACAACAGCACCCGCCCCAACCATTGCATTTTTCCCTATTGTCACCCCACAGAGTATTGTTGCATTTGCTCCGATGCTAGCTCCTTTTTTCACCAAAGTTTTTCTTACTTTCCAGTCTTCAGGCTGTCTTAAGATTCCATTGGGGTTGACCGCCCTGGGATATTTATCATTTATAAAACACGCATGAGGACCTATTAGAACACCATCTTCAATAGTTACGCCTTCCGGTATAAATGCGAATGCCTGTATCTTAACATTATTCCCAATTTTAACATCTCTCCTTATTTCAACAAAGGCCCCTATTTTGCAGTTTTTGCCTATTTTGCATCCATAAAGATTAACCAGATCCGGATGAAAAATTTTAGTTCCTTTGCCAATCTTAACGTCTTCCCTTATCATTTCAGTATTATCTCCTTCCCATTGTTTTTTAATGACTCTTCGGATGCTTCTAATATCTTGACCACATTCAATCCCGATAATCCATTACTTATTGGCTCCTTATTATTTATGATACAGTCAGCGAAATGAGTGCACATCACCCTCATGGACTCTATATTCTTTATGTTTGGGGAATAAATATCTCCATATCTGTAGTTTATCCTTAATTGCCTTATATCTCCTGAAATATTTGTCACATCAACCCCTTTATCATATATTTTTATCTGTTCCTCTTCATTCGTTAAGTCGTAAACCAGCATCTTTTTGTTGCCAACAATTGTGATTCTCCTTGTTTTTCTTGGCTCCAACCAGCTTACCGTCATATAGGCCGTTATATTACGTGGAAATCTAAGATAGATATGCGCAATCTCCGGAATATCTTTTCTCAGATAAGCGCCAGCATTTGCATTAAGGCTCACCGGCTTCATTTCGGATACATAGTTTATTATTGACAAAATGTGTGTCGCAAGATCCCAGATTACATTCACATCTGGCTGCAGAAGCCCAAGATTAAACCATTCTCCCCTTATATAGTAGACTTCTCCTAGCTCACCACTTTTTATAATATCTTTCATTTTATTGATTGCTTGCGCATATTCAAAGGTATGATCAACCATTAGAATTTTGTTTTTTTCTTTTGCTGTTTCTATTAACTCTTTTGCTTCTTTAGTACTTGCCGTCATTGGCTTCTCCACAAGAACATGTTTGTTATTTAGTAATGCCTCTTTTGCCAGTTTAAAGTGGGATGCATGAGGTGTTGCTATCACAACTGCATCTACTTCTGAGTCTTCTATTACACTTCTATAAGTTTTTGTCATCTTGAGAGTAGGATATGTCTTTTTAATAGGCTCCATTCTTTTTTCATCAAGGTCGCAGATATAATCCATATCCGTTGTTTCTATCTGACTGAAATTTCTTACTAAATTAGGACCCCAGTAACCACATCCAATCACTCCTACTTTTACTGTCATATATTTACCTCCCCTTGAAATTTTGAATTATTTTCTCTAACCCTCCTCCGGCGATGGCTAACACCAGAGGCATTATGGGAATTCTGTATCTGGGAATGGCAAAGAGGAGGCTATGGATAAAAGTAAAATAAAAAATCATTAAGAGAGGGATAAACACTTCTTTTCTCTTCTTTTTCAGGCAAAGGTATAATCCCAGAAGAAAGAAAAAGAGAAGACTATAGTGAAAGATGAAAATGATAATCTTCTGCAAATTTTTCCCTTCTAAGACCCTTTTTCCTCCGGGAATCTGCAGCCAGAACCTGCCC
>Ga0210051_1004400_pt1 | contig 13779 bp, 14 predicted proteins | sample CryGey092014_all_FD_185464 | JGI IMG/M metagenome (GOLD analysis project Ga0210051, IMG submission 185464) | Groundwater microbial communities from aquifer - Crystal Geyser CG23_combo_of_CG06-09_8/20/14_all (SPAdes) (version 2) | ecosystem: Environmental > Aquatic > Deep subsurface > Groundwater...
TACTAACTATTTCAAAAGAAAACCAGATACCACCACCTAAAGGGAATTCCCCTTCACACCATACTTCTCTCCAATTAGGAATATCAATAATTGCCCAAAGTGTTTCATAAATATCTTCCATTGCCTTAAATGGTTTTAGATTTTCCTTCGGCGACGTAATTTCTAAAACTGTCCAACTAACTTTTTTGTACCAAAAATCCCATTCTAACCAATGAAGATAAATTTCCGATCTTAAAAAGAAATAAAGAATTATTGGGAAAAAGAACCACCACCAAATTCTTAAAATTGGGAAATAAAAAACAATTGCTAAAGCAAAAACCCACCAAAAATATTGAAAGATAAAAACAATCGGGGCCGACCACCACAATTTTGGGGAAGAATTTAATTTATTTCCTGCGCTTATCATGTTAGAAATTGTTAGCGACCCGAAGGGGAGCGTTACAAGTTCTTACACCCCGCCTTTATTTTGCGCCCAAATTCTGAACAAGGTGGTTATATTAACTTCTATCGGTTTGCTCTCGCGGCGCACGGTGGGCGAATAGCCCAGTCGAGCACATAACACTTTATGTGCTCGACAACACTATTCGTGTTGAGTGCGCCGCCACGAAACTCGGTGGCAAAATAAGGGCGGGGTAAACAATTTTGTAGCGAACTTTATTTCGCTACGCTCATAAATTTCGACAAAATAGGCATAATTACAGAAATTACAGCTAAAATTAAAAAACAATATAAAAAATATTTAAAAACAACCAAACTCGAAATAATAAAACCAGCTCTATAATGTTTTGGGGCGCCGGCGTGGGCACCTGTCCAAATTGAAAGAAACCAAAAAACAATTGGCCAAGCAATAAATGAAATGAGGATTAAAATTTTTGTTCCAATTTCAAAAATGAAAGATGCTTCGGCCATAATTTAGGCTAATTTAATTTTCCTCAAAGTATATTTTCCTTGAGAGTCTCTTATAAAAAAATTTTTGTCATTTAAGCTCATTAAAATTGTATTTTTCTTAACGAGTCTTTGAGATAAAACTTTTTTAACAATCTCATCTTTTGTCAGGGCTTGTTTATTTTCTCTTAAAATTTCTGAAATTACATCTTTTACTGTTCCGGCTGTATATCCCCACTCTTTCAAAGCATAAATGCCTCTGCCAACTAAAACAAATCTTGGGTCTTTGATTAACTCGTTATGGACAGTTTGGACTAAAGTATCAGAACTAATTTTGCTGGCAACTTCCATAAAATGCAAGGGTTTTTTCTCTTTTTTGAAAGTTAAAAAGGCTTTATCTTTTACTCCTCGAGGATGAATTTCTGGCCATTGTTTTAACCCATAAAAACCCTGAGAAGATTTTCCAATTTCTTTTGAAATTTCCAGAAAAGAAAATAACGATTTTGGAGGAATATTTTTGTGCTTTAAAGAGATGTCAGAAACTAATTCTTCAGCTTTCATCAAATCTCCCCTATTTTTTAATTCAGCAACAAATAAACTTAATGTATTCTCGATATCTTTTTGAGAAAATCGATTTACTGACCAAAAAGGGGAATATTCTCTTTTTTCATAAAAACGAAAAAAAAGGTCCCCTAAAGTCAAGAAAAAATAAATGTATCTTTGAAAATTCTCTTTTCCCAAATCGGTTAAAACTATATCTTCTTTTTTTAAATCACCGCATTTTTCAAAATAATTAAAAAAATTTTGATAGATTCCTTCTAAAACAGGTTTATTTTCTCTTTTTATATCTGAGAAGCTTTGCTCTTGAATTTGTCTGACTCTTTCTCTGGTTATCCCAAAATTTTCTCCAACTGATTCTAAGGTCTCGGGTTTTCCCTTCTCAAGCCCAAAACGTTGAGTTAAAACATTTTTTACTCTTTTTGGAAAATTTTTGGTTAAAGCCAAATAAATTTGCCGATAGTTTATTTTATTCATACTGTATTTTATCTTAATTAACTTTGACATATCTAAAAAATTATGTCAATTGCTCAATTTCCTTTCTTTCCACTTTAACCAGCTTACTAACATAGGGGTTACTAAGAACAAAGAAGACCACGTTCCAAAAACTATACCTAAAATTAAAATCAATGAAAAATATTTCAAATCTTTTCCTACCAGAAAAAGCATAGAAAATAGGACAAAAAGAGTTGTTAAAGATGTATTCAGGCATCTAATCAAGGTTTCATTCAAAGCTCTATCAACAGCTAATTCGTAAGTTAAATCTCTTTTCTTTAAGAGATGTTCCCTTACCCTGTCAAAAACCACTACTGTATTGTTAATTGAATAACCAAAAATTGCTAAAAGGGCGCAAATCACCGGTATGTTTATCTCCGCTCCATAAAATTTCCCCAAAACAGAAAAAATTCCCAAAGGTATTAAAACATCGTGACAAAGAACGAAAATGCTACTTAATCCATACTGCCAGGAGGCTATCGGCCGGGAAACTTGTCTAAAAGCAAAAGCAATATAAAAAACAATAATCACCAAACACAAGATTATTATAATTTTAGTTTTGGACTTCAATTCCTGACCAATTACCGAAGAAATTGCTTCAAACCCATCGGATTTTTCTTCAAGTTGATTTATTTCAGCCAGTTTTAGAACAACTTCCTCTTTTAAGGATTCGGAAATATTTTTTCCTTTTATGGTTAAAATAATCCCTTTCTCGTTTGTGAACTGAATGGATAATTTTCCTAAATTAAGAGGTGATAATTTTTCCTGAATTTCTGAGATTTCCGGTCTTTTGTCTTTAAACTCCACCTCTAATAAACTGCCGCCAACAAAATCTACTCCCAGATTTAAACCAAATAAAATCAGAAAAATTACGCTAGCCAGGACCAAAATGCCGGAAATTGCAAAATAAATTTTACGATATTTTAAAAAAGGAATATTCATACCCAGTATATCAACTTCCAGATAGCCAAACACTTGTTCTTGGTTTGGCTAAACTGATTTAATTAACAAATCTTCTTGCCCAGAACTTGCTTCCGTGTTCTTCGTTTGGCTATTTTAACCAAGAACACTGGAAGTTGTATTACTGGGCATAGTTTTAATACTCCTATTATATCTATTTTTCCAAAAAGCTACCACAGCTCCACCCAACCACCTTTAAAAGGAGAATATACAAAAAGCAGTTTTTTAAAACCGCTTTTAAGATTGGAAATTAGAAATTGGAAATTGGAAATTTTCTCTATCAAATCCCTTCTTCTCTAATTCTTACGCTTTTTTTATTTTTGCTGCTGGATGTAATTTTAAAGATTTTTTGTGGACTCTTGCGCCTCTTTTTATTTTCGCCATCATCTTTTTTTTATATTCTTTTAATTCTCTTTGCAACTCATCCTTGACTTCATCAACAGCCAACCTTAAATCTTCCTTTACAGCTACTGATCTTATACTTTTTTTAGGTAATCGCATTTGACACTCTGCTCGGAAAAAAGGTCCTTTTCGGTGGTGTCGAGTTTCTTTTCCAACTTCTACCCAAACTTTAACTATTTCTAAAAACTTCTCTAAAGAATTTATTTTCTCTTCAATATATTGACGTAAAGCAGAAGTTAATTTGATATTTGTCGCTTTAATTACAATTTTCATGTTAGAAGGTAAACCCCCCCCTCTTTTCGATCGAAAAGAGGGGGGGAGAAAGCTATCTTTTTTTGGCTTTCTTTTTGTCCTTTTTTTTCTTTGCCATTTTTTTTAATTTTTAGATTTTTATTTTTGCAAACAACCGACTAATTGTTTGCTCTTAATAATTTTTAATAATCATTATTTTATTATTTCACTTCAAGAAGTATTGTCAAGTTGTGGAAAAGTTCGAACGAGCTTTAAGCGAGTGAGAACCGAGCACATAATTTTATTTAAAGCTATTTTTTAATCTTTCTTTTAATCTTCTCACTGTTTGTCCTCTCTGTTTTAATCTACGTTCTCTTTCTATCGCATCTTTCTTGCTTCTGTATGCCTCGTAGTAAATTAATTCTGAACTTTTACATTTATGCTCTTTTATCCTTCTCTTTAAATCATTTGTGTAACCTATATAAGTGCCGGCTATCTTCGAATTTTTAATTAAATAAACATAATACATAAAATTATGTGCTCGGTCACTATTTTGTTACCAATCGCACTTCACCTTCGGTTCGTGCTCTTGGACAAAATACTGATTTCTTCTTCTAATTTAATTTTAAATTTATTTTTTACTTTTTGTTTTGCTAAATTTATTAATTTTTTCACATCTTTTGCTCGCCCTTGACCTAAATTTACAATAAAATTGGCATGTTTCTCAGAAATCTTAACATTTTCAATCCTTCTTCCTTTTAAATTGCATTTTTCAATCAAAAACCCTGCCGGAATTAATTTTCTTTTATTAAACTCTTTTAACTCTGGAAACTCTTTTAATAATTTTTTATTTTTTATTTTTAATTTTTTATTTTTAAAGATACTTCCGGCCGAGGGAAAACTTAATGGTTGAGTTTTTTTTCTGGAGTCTAAATATTGCTTTATTTTTTTGCTGCTGCTTTTTTTCGGCTTAATTTTTACTGAAAGAATAATTAAATTTTTTTTCTTTCTGAAAATACTATTTCGGTAGGAAAACCGGCAATCTTTGTTTTTGAAAATTTTAACTTTTCCAGTTTTGATATCAAAAACTTCAACACTTTCAACAACGTCTTTCATTGACTTTTTGAAAGCGCCAGCATTGCCCCAAACTGCTCCTTGAATAGTTCCGGGAATACCGACTGCCCATTCCAGGCCTTTTGAAACATAGGCAGAAAGCGGTTGTCCAAATTTTATAACTAAACCGTTAAAGCCTTTATTCGAAACTAAAATGTTACTTCCTCCGCCCAAAATAAAAAACGGCAATCTCAATTTATTTGCCGTCTTTACCGCTTCTATCAAATCTTCTTTTGTTTTCGCTACAAAAAAATATTTTGCCTTACCTCCTATCTTAAAAGTTGTATAAGAAACCAATCGGACATTTCTTTTTACTCCGCTAAGCTCTTTTGAAATATTGGTCACAATAAAAAAGGGTTAGAAAATAGTTATTAGAAATTGGAAAACTATTTTCCATTTTCTAATTTCTATTACTATTTTCTATTTTCCACTAACTAATTTCTATTTTCAATTTTAAAAATGGCCGGGAGAGTTACTCCAATTCTAAGTCTTTTGTGAGTGCTATCCTCCCGGCCAATTATTATTATAAATCTTTTTTATCAAAAAGCAAAAACCCCGCAAAGCGGGGTTTTTGCCGATTCGGAATGGAGGTTCATTCAAAAAGAATGAACTTGTGCACTCACAACATCTATATCTTAGCAAATTTTAAAAAAAAGTCAAGGGGTAATCAATTTGTTTGCCAAGGCTCTAGTCGCTGAACCAAAATAGCCTGTTCCCTCTCTTAATCCTAAAGGTTGTAAGATTTCTTCAAAATGTTTTTCCTGAAATTTAATCACTGCGGCTTTAGTTAAATTAAGATAATTCCCAGTAACTAATCCTTCGGGATAAATATCAGAACCTTGAGACTTTAAGAATTTCTGGAGACGTTCTACGTCAGAATCATTTTTCAATCCAAAATAAAGGTCTCTTTCAAATTTTGGATAAAGTTTTCTTTTAATTTCATCTATCTCGGCCTGAACTCTGACAATTTCTGCTTGCAAGAAAGCAACTTTTTCTTTTAACTTAGCAATCAATCTTTCTTCCTCTTCAGGCATCCATTTTACTGTTGAGGTTTTCCAAGTAAAAGGAAAAGACTTTTCTTCTCCGTTAAAACCAAACGTTTTATTTTGAAGAAAAGGAATAAAAGTAAGAGAAATATTTTTTTTATTAAAATCCGGAACGAAAATCTGTCCTTGGCTATCTTTTAATTCTAAATAATCGAATGTTAAACTCCCATTTAAATTCTCGATTATGTAAGGAACTTTAAATTTTAATTCTGGATTTGTTGAAAATTCAAATTTCAAAATATCTTTTCCTCCAATTATTTTATACCAATTCCCAGTCCAATTAGTGGTTGTATCAGAAACTGAAATTGTGCTCTCTCCCATTAAAGGAAGAAAATTTGCCAAAGGAGAAATTTTTAGTTCTTTTAAATTAGAGTTTTTATGACAAAAATTTTCTCCAAAAGAACAATTATTAGTTACTACGGTTATAGTCCAATTGGCAAAAATTTGAGAAAAATCTTCGCTAATTTTATTCTTTTTTAGGGCGTAATTTATTGAAGGAATGCCAACCTCTTTTGATTTCAAAGAATCTGCTAAAATTTTAACTCCGTAATGGTCAACCACATATTGACCAAAAAGATTAGTCACTCCGTAATCCGCTTTTTTCCCTTTCCATTCTGTTAAAGAATCTGAAGGATTGGTAATAAAAATTTTAACTCTTTGTTCTAAATTGCTCCCTTCAAATTCAGAATCGTAACCTAAAAGAGTTGGAGAATATTCGGCTCTCAATTCGTTTAACCAAATTTCTTCGGTAACGCCCTGTTTTTTATCTTTCTGATTAAATGTAATTAAATGAGTAAATTCATGGCTGAGATAACTTTTCATTAAATTTGATTCAACATTTCTTGAATTTAAATAAATCATTTCCCTTTCATTGGAATTGGAAACTACACTTTGAGAATATTCATCGCCTTCATTAAAATAACCTCCTGCTTTTTCTTGCATTTGTTGGATTAAAATTGTAATTCTTTCATCTTTGTCAATTCCCGGTTTCCATTCCGTGCCATAAAGAGAAGTCATAGTCGGATAAATCTTAGTTTCAAATTCGTTTGAAAGTTGGCTTAAAGCTTCTAATTTCTTTTCTTTTTCAGAAATTAATAAGGTATCCCACCAATCATCATCAATATAAAAATAAAGTTGAGGAGTCATCTTTCTAAGAGTAGCAGTGATTTGTTCTCTTTCTTTTAAATCATATTCTTTGGCAACATAAAATCTCTGACTCTCCCCTACTTGAGCAGCTGAAACAGCAATTGGTCCTGTTAAAAATAAAAAAAGGGTGAAAACAAAAATTACTTTTTTAAAAACCGAAATTTGCATGTTCGCTTACGCTCACCACCGATTTACGCCGATCTTAGCAGATTTATGCTGATTGTTATCATTATCTGCGGTAATCAGCTATTAATCAGCGGTAATCAGTGATTATATCACAAAATAATAATTAAAAAAAGCCTCAAAAGAGAGCTATAATCTATAATCTATAATCTATAATCTATAATCTATAATCTATAATCTAGATTTCTCCCACCACTCTTTTCCAAATGCTAAAAAGACTCCAACAAACAACCCTAAAATTCCGGCAATTGCTATGTTTAGTTTTTTATTTGGTTTCACCGGCCTTTCAGAAATCGTAGGAGATTTTAATACTTTTGTCGGTTTAACGTCATCCAAAGATGCTCTTAAAGAATTAATTTGGGAATTCAAACTCTCAATATTTGTTCTTAAAGAGTTAATCTGGGAATTATAATCATCTTTTGTTCTTTCTAAAGAATTAATTGTTAAATTTTGGTTCTCAATCTCTATCTTTAAAGAATTAATTCTTGAGTACAAATTTTCTATCTCCTGCTTTTTATTTGCCAGTTTTTCTTTAGCATCAAATAAGGCAAACTGAGTTCCCGGCGTCTGTTCATATACCAAAACTTTTTCTAAGGCTTCCACTTTGGCTTCTAAGTTCTCTTTCTCTTCTCCAGCATATTCAATCTTATTTTTTACTCTTTCAATATCGCTCTCTAAGGGTTTAATTTTATTTTTTGTCTTTTCAATATCGCTTTCGGTAATTTTAATTTTATTTACGATTTTTTCAATATCGCTTTCTGTTAATTTAATTTTTTCTTCAGTAGTTTTGATATTTTGATTTATTAAATCTATTTTTACTTTAATTTCTTTTTGGTGTTCGGCTAAAATTAAATTATTTATTTCTTCTAAAACATCTTTTGCTTTTTCAGTTTCTGAAGATTCTATTTTAATATTCATTAACCTTGTATTTTTTGGATTCTCAATTTTAATTTTTGGATATTTCTCTTTTGGAATTTCTAATTTTTCTCTTACAAAAATTCCATAAACATCACCATCAATTTTTTCTTTTACTTGCGTGGGGTCTTCTACTGTTCCCTCTGCTACTGTTCCTATTTCTAAAGAAGTATCAATTTTATAAACTTTTGGCATAATGAAACTAAAAACTCCAGCCGCAATCGCCGAACCTAAAAATATAGTCAAAATCAACCACTTCCTCTTAATGATTACTTTAACGTAATCCATTAAATCTATTTCATCATATTCAGTTGAGATTTTTTCCTCCTGATTCATATATTTAGTATAGCTCTTTTTAAAACATAATCAATATTTCAACCTATACCATAAAATCCCAAAATATTCATGAAAAGCTGAGTCTGTATTTTTTAGATTTTGAGCATTGGGAAAGAAATCTAAAATATCGTAATCTTTTTCTATTTTAAAATCAGCCGGAGCAGGAATTGGATAAGTCCCCATTTTTTGGAAAACTTCCATTGACCTCGGCATATGATAAGCAGAGGTTACCAGAAAAAATGGCTCATTACCAATTATTCCTTTAATATTTTCAGCGCTTTCGGCAGTATTTCTGGATTTATCCTCTAAAACTATATTTTCAGCTGGTATTCCTCGCTCTGTCAAAAATTCTTTCACCTCTCTGGCTTCTTTTCTTTGAGGATTTAAGGAATCTGTCCCCGAAACGATAATTTGGAAATTGGAAATTGGGAATTGGGAATTCGCAGTATATACTCTTAAGGCTTCGCTTGCCCTTAAAACATCACTTTCTCTCCCACCTAAAAGTAAAACAAGCCTATTTGCCTTATCTAATTCATTTTGTTGAATTGGCTGATATTGTTTTTCCAAAGGAAATAAAATTAAATCAGAAATTGGACTAATCGAAAAAAGACAATATAAAAAAACTCCTAAAATTATTAATATTTTCCCGCTCTTTTGTTTTCTTTTAAGAAGTAAAATCAATCCTGCCAAAATCAAAAGAAAGACAAACACACTCGGCAGCAAAAATTCTTGTAAAATTTTAAATAATATCATTTAAAAAGTCTTAAAAATTTAGCTGGAGATAAAATCTTTATTCCTCGAAAATTCTTTAGCGGCAAAATGTGGTGTTTATCTCCCGAAATGATATATTGAACTTTACCGTCAACAGCGCATTCTAAAATCTGATTATCCTCTTTTTTCGCTTTAATGGTTAAAGTTTTAGTTTCGGGCTGAATTATAACAGCTTTCTTTTTTATTTTATTTAGAACTCTCTGAAGCTGCTTTTTATTCCATTCAAATTTTTCTCTAAGAATTCTTTCCAATTCTTTTAAAATAAAGGGAGAAATATAAACTTCTATTTCTCCCTTAATAAATAACTCCAAAATCTCACTTGGTTTACCCAAAAAAGTTAAACCCGAAACAAAAACATTAGTATCTATTACTACTTTTGGTTTTTTATTTCCGATAAGCATCAACAATATCTTCTATTTGCTCCTCAGTAATTCCTTTTTCTTCCGTCCTCTGTCTCCCATATCTCAAAATTGCCCGCCATTCTTGCTCCTCAATATATCTTCTTAGAGCCTCTCGCAAAAGTTCGCTTCTTGTCCTTTGCTCTTTTTCCATTAACTCATCTATTTTCTTTGCCATTTTGGGGGGTAGAGAAAGGGTTATGATTTTAGTTGTTCTAGCCATATATTTTTATTACTTAGTATTACTTATTTAGTATAGCAAATATATAAAAATCCTGTCAAGTCCTTCAAGGCAAAAATTCTCTCAATCTTAAACTCAATCTAATAAACACTCGGCAGCAAAAATTCTTGTAAAATTTTAAATAGCATCATTTGGCTTATAGAAAGGAACAATCTGCTTTAGAATGTTTACTATCTCTTCTCGATTAGATTTTTTAACTGCCTCTCTTAAATTTTCTAATCTTTGATTTAATTTTTCCTCATCTATTTCTGAGAGCTTGGCCATAAAAATCTGTTGATGCTTAGTGGCCATAGTTCCTTCTTCAGCAGTTAAAATCTCTTCAAAAAATTTTTCGCCCGGCCGAACTCCGGTAAAAACAATCGGCATATCTTTATCAGGCTCAAAACCGGAAAGCCGAATCATCTCCTTTGCCAGGTTTAAAATTTTAACCGGCTCTCCCATATCCAAAACAAATACCTCTCCTCCCTTACCCATAGCGCCAGCTTGCATTACTAAAAGACAGGCCTCTGATGTCGTCATAAAGTATCTTTTCATTTCAGGATGAGTAACTTCAACCGGCCCTCCTTTTTTTATTTGTTCTCGGAAGATAGGAATCACGCTTCCCCGACTATCTAAAACATTGCCAAATCGAACAGAGATAAACTTTGTTCGCTCCCCTTTGCCAAATTTCAAAAAGGGTTTTTGATTTAAGGTCTGACAAACCATTTCTCCTGCTCTTTTTGTCGCTCCCATTACTGAAGTCGGATTTACACTTTTGTCGGTGGAAACAAAAATAAAATTTTCACTATTATATTTTAAAGCAGTTTCGGCAACTATTTTTGTTCCAAAGATATTATTCTTTACAGCTTCATCAGGATGTTTTTCCATCAAGGGGACGTGTTTATAAGCAGCAGCATGAAAAACTATATTTGGCAAAAATCTTTTAAAAATCCGTTCAATTTTCTCTTCATCTTGAATATCGCAAATTTCCGAAGAAATTTCTAATCTTGGGAACTTATCTTCTAATTCTTCAATAATATTAAAAATTCCGGTTTCATCTTGGTCTAAAAGTAAAAGCAGAGTCGGTTTAAATTTGGCTATTTGTCTTGATAGTTCAGAGCCAATGGAACCGGCAGCTCCGGTAATTAAAACTGTTTTATCTTGAATAAAGTTATCAATTGATTTTGTATCTAAAGAAACTGGTTCCCTACCTAATAAATCTTCGACTTGAACTTCTCGAAGGGTTCCGAGAGAAATTTCGCCATTTATCAATTCAGTTATTGGAGGAATAATCTTTATTTTCTTCAAACCGGCTCTTCTTCCCTGCTCAACTGCTATTTTAATTGTTTTAGATCCTTCTGAAGGCAAAGCAATAATCATCTGTTCTACTCCCTGACCTTCTATCACCTGAGGAATATCTTTAATCTTTCCTAAAACTTTTAAACCGTGAATTATTATCCCCTGTTTTGTCGGCTCATCATCAATAAAACCAACAGATAAATAAGGACTATATCTCGAACCTAAAATACTTCTTAAAATTTGCTCTCCGGCATCCCCGGCTCCAACAATTAAAGTTCTCGCTTTTTCTTTTTTTATTCCTTTTTGAAATATTTGAAGATAAACTCTTTTTGAAAAGCGAACTCCGCCACAAAACAAAAAAATCAAAAAATAACTAATAAAAAGGGTGGAACGAGGAAAGCCCGAAAATTGAGAAAAATCTCGGAAAATTAAAAGAGCGGCTCCGGAAAATAAAAAAGAAAGAGTTGTAGCTTTAAATAGAGATATTAATTCTTGGGTACTGACATAAACCCAAGAAAAGGAATAAAGTTTAAAAAAGTAAAAAATTGGGAGAGTAAAAAATAAAGCCGAAATAATTAAACCTTGCAGATTTAAAATATGTTCAACTGGAATTTTTCCGTCAAACCTCAACAAAAAAGCCAACCACACCGAAAGAGTAATTAGTAAAATATCAGCGATTGCAAAAAAAACTATCCGCACCTTATTAGTTCCTTGAAGAATTTTGTTATACATAATTTATAAATACCAGACAGGAATAAATTTTATAAAAGTGGAATTAATTTTTAGGTCTCCCCAGAAATTTTTAGTTAATACAACTGCTCTTTTTGGTTTATATTCAGAAAGAAAATTTCTAAATCCGCGAGAAATTTGAGGTAATTTTAAAAAAGAATACTTTACTTCTATCGGTAATAAATTTTGATATTCTTCTATAATAAAATCCACTTCTGCCTTACCTAATGTCCGCCAGTACTTTATTGACCAATTATCTTCCTGGACCATTTTAAATTGACTAAAAACAACGTTCTCAATAATACTTCCGGTATCCGTCCTCAAAGATAAATCGTTAAAATTACTCAGAATATAATTCCTGAATCCTAAGTCAATAAAATAAACTTTTGGATTTTTCTTAATCTCAGAAGTTTTATTGGTAAAGAATGGCTTTAAAAGAGAAATAATAAATGTCTCTTCTAAAATTGTAAGATAGCTCTTGACTTCTTTAAAATAACTTTTGGCATCGGTAACTAAATTATTATAGTTAATTAAATTACCTATTTGAACGGCTAATAAACCCAAAATTGTTTTAAGTTTTGAATAATCGGTAATCTTTAAAAGTTCTATTATGTCTCGGCTAATATAAGTATCATAAATATTTTTAAGAATTACTTTTTTGGTCTCTTTATCGTTGGTCTTTAAAACCTCCGGATATCCTCCCCAAATTACATATTCTTCAAATAACCGCTCAAAATCTTTACTAAAAATATCTTTCTTAAATATAGAAAAATTTTTGCCTTCATAAATAAAATTTTTTACTAACTTTGAACGCTCTTTATAAACATTGTAAAGTTGCTGAGATTTGGTATTAATAAACTCTCCGAAACTAAATTGCCAGAGATCAAAAGAAAAAAGCCGGCCCACTAAAAATTTAGCTGTTTTTCCAGTAAGTTCTAAAGAAGAGGAACCAGTAATAATAAATTTAACATTGTCAAAAATATCATATAAAAGTTTTAAAATCTGTCCTCCATTCTTTAAATAATGAAATTCATCTATTAGAAAATAAAAACGCTCCCCAGTTTTAGAGCCGATGAAACTCTTAACAAATTCTTTTGGGTCTTGAGAAAATTTTTCTAAAATCTCGCGGTCTTCAAAAGTAAGAAAAATAATATTTTCTGGCTTTATCTTTTTATCTGTTTTAAGCCAACTTTCAAGCATCTTTAATAAAGTAGTTTTTCCTGACTGACGAGGTCCTTTAATAGCAAAAATTTCTCTACGTTCTATCCATTTCTTTAAGCTTCTAAATAAATCACGCTTAAAGTATTGTTTAGATAATTTTTTGTTCATTCTAATTGGATTATTATTAACTCTTTTTTAATTTTAATCGCCTTATTCTATCTTGTCAAGAGTTTGCGAATATCAGCTAAAATAATAAAACCCTGCAAACTTGAAATTTGCTCATTTGGAATTTCCCCCTCAAACCTCAAAAGAAAAACCAGCCAAATCATTCTTTTTCTTGAGGTAAATTTAAAATTCATAAACAATTCGCCAATCCCCTACCCTTAATTTAAAAAATCCCCTCCATTTATCACTCAATGGGAGAGGAATTACATTATTAAATTATCCAATTTCTCTAAGTCCTCAACTGCTTCTTTAGTAAAAATAATTGAAAGCATAGAGTCCTATTTATACTTCTTGAGTAGTTTATTAAAACTAACAATTTGTCTCTCTCGTTTAGAACGAAGAGATTTTTTAAGCCGTTTCACAAATTCTGGTTTTAACTCTAACCCATAGTCCGGATCACTGACTATTTCTCTCATTACTTCAATAACTTTTTTTCTAATAAATTCCTCAACTTCCTTACTTTTTAACTCTTTGAGAGTATTTATTGAGTTTTTTGAATTTCGATTAGCCATATTATTATACTTTAACAAATTTAAACTTGAAGTCAAACCTCAAATTTTATAAAATTTCTTCACGCAACCTATCACGTATTCCACTTGCTGATTTGTCAATTCAGGATACATTGGCAGAGAAATAACTTCTTTTGCCAGTTTTTCCGTATAGGGAAGATGAAAATTAGAAAGCCCCAAACCTTTGTGCCAATGGT
>Ga0210051_1004402_pt1 | contig 13771 bp, 5 predicted proteins | sample CryGey092014_all_FD_185464 | JGI IMG/M metagenome (GOLD analysis project Ga0210051, IMG submission 185464) | Groundwater microbial communities from aquifer - Crystal Geyser CG23_combo_of_CG06-09_8/20/14_all (SPAdes) (version 2) | ecosystem: Environmental > Aquatic > Deep subsurface > Groundwater ...
TGAATTTTGTTTAAATCGTACTATGTAGTATGGAAACCCTACGGCGGATATACGATACACGGGAGCCTCTCGAAGTTTAAATCGTACTATGTAGTATGGAAACCTGTTTCTAATTGTGGTTTTGTATCGGTTAATAAAGGTTTAAATCGTACTATGTAGTATGGAAACTAGCGGAAGGTGAAGACATTTTTCAGGGGGATATTTGTTTAAATCGTACTATGTAGTATGGAAACTGTAAAACCGATTCAACAGCAGTGCAACCAAACATTGGTTTAAATCGTACTATGTAGTATGGAAACGAGCAGGCACAGCACTTGCCCGCTTTGTCGCAAAAAGTTTAAATCGTACTATGTAGTATGGAAACTCCACACCCTCACGGGTCGGCGGTGCGAGAGTGCCTGGTTTAAATCGTACTATGTAGTATGGAAACCTCTTCTTCCGCTATTTTTTCTTTTTCTTCTGCTGGTGTTTAAATCGTACTATGTAGTATGGAAACTATTCGGCAGATGATGTGGCAGGCTCAAATGCGGTGTTTAAATCGTACTATGTAGTATGGAAACATTCACGATATCAATTTTTTCTTTTTCGGCGGTATTGGTTTAAATCGTACTATGTAGTATGGAAACTGAAATATGTCTAAACTATGCTGTGAGCGTAAATATTGTTTAAATCGTACTATGTAGTATGGAAACCATTCCACAACGACAATGCCAAAGAAGATATACTATCGGGTTTAAATCGTACTATGTAGTATGGAAACCAGAAAATGCACAGGGAAAGGGAATTGTGAACGAAGTTTAAATCGTACTATGTAGTATGGAAACCGATTAAATTAAAATTGTTATTTTCTTTTTCTAGTTTAAATCGTACTATGTAGTATGGAAACTGTGTAAAAAAATAAAAGAAACGAAAGAACATGATGGTTTAAATCGTACTATGTAGTATGGAAACAAAGAATTTTTCCTCGGCCAAGAAACATACAATTATGGTTTAAATCGTACTATGTAGTATGGAAACTCGATATAATCCATCCCTTCTTATGTTGTTGAAAAAGTTTAAATCGTACTATGTAGTATGGAAACCTCCTGGTCTATGGAATTTAGAAACGCAAAATAATGGTTTAAATCGTACTATGTAGTATGGAAACCAGAATGTGTTATAGCCTTTCTTGTTTTCTCGGTGCGTTTAAATCGTACTATGTAGTATGGAAACCAAAATGGATGGAACGATAATTGAGGATATAAAAAAGTTTAAATCGTACTATGTAGTATGGAAACCCAATGAAATACCGTATAGTTCATCACCAAGCGCATGTTTAAATCGTACTATGTAGTATGGAAACTCATATACTCCTTGTTAATATATTGTTACAATATATGTTTAAATCGTACTATGTAGTATGGAAACCGAATTGTCATGGAACAAAAAAGGCTTGTAATTCCTGTTTAAATCGTACTATGTAGTATGGAAACCAAAACCCCCTCCTAATTTGCATACAATCTCAATTATGTTTAAATCGTACTATGTAGTATGGAAACGCCAGCGCATGAAATCCTTTCTGTCCACTTCGTAGCGTTTAAATCGTACTATGTAGTATGGAAACCAATATACTTCATCACATATGAAAAAATGTTGATAGTTTAAATCGTACTATGTAGTATGGAAACTCGGCGTTCCTTCGCCGATAATATATTCCATTTTTTCGTTTAAATCGTACTATGTAGTATGGAAACTATTTTTTTATATAGTCTGTATTTTCTGCGTGAGAAAGTTTAAATCGTACTATGTAGTATGGAAACCGTTTGGCTGTGTAATTCTCCTTTGAATGCTTGAAACGTTTAAATCGTACTATGTAGTATGGAAACTATTTTCACATAAAAAGGACACGGAGAGGGACACGGGGTTTAAATCGTACTATGTAGTATGGAAACATGGCTGAGTGTAATACAGATAAATCTTTCTTTTTTGTTTAAATCGTACTATGTAGTATGGAAACCTCCATGTCCTCACGGGCGCCCGGTGCGAAAGTGTGTGTTTAAATCGTACTATGTAGTATGGAAACTACAATGTCGCAACGCCTCTCCCGACTGATATCGGAGTTTAAATCGTACTATGTAGTATGGAAACGGCGCATAAGAACTATGGTTCAAACAGTTCACTCCGGTTTAAATCGTACTATGTAGTATGGAAACTTGTATCGAAACACCATCAATCGGCTTTACGGAAAGGTTTAAATCGTACTATGTAGTATGGAAACCCTTTTCGAGCACCGCTCTATTTGCTGCGGCTATTCTTGTTTAAATCGTACTATGTAGTATGGAAACCGACGATCGATATGCTCTACGAACTTTCGGAAGTCCGTTTAAATCGTACTATGTAGTATGGAAACTACTTTTTCGACTTCTGCTTCTTTTTTTTCCCGCGTGGTTTAAATCGTACTATGTAGTATGGAAACTTTTTCATTTTCATCGCTCGCACCAGGCAGGGTGTATGTGTTTAAATCGTACTATGTAGTATGGAAACGAAATATGTCTAAACTATGCTGTGAGCGAATAATTCTGTTTAAATCGTACTATGTAGTATGGAAACAATGTCAACATCGTCTTCTTTTTTCTTCAGGCGGGCGTGTTTAAATCGTACTATGTAGTATGGAAACAACAGCCTGACTCTTTTCATGTCGCAGATGGTTTCTGTTTAAATCGTACTATGTAGTATGGAAACCTAGCGGTATTCCTGAGTTTCTCCTTACAGGTGATAGTTTAAATCGTACTATGTAGTATGGAAACGAGAATGTTTGAACCACTCAATATGCCCCTCGCTCTTGTTTAAATCGTACTATGTAGTATGGAAACAAAGTCATCAAGCTGTTTTTCAACGGGGGTACATCGGTTTAAATCGTACTATGTAGTATGGAAACCGCTGGTAGAGTAATTCCGATAGCAGTCGGAATAGGCAGTTTAAATCGTACTATGTAGTATGGAAACTTATGCACATCACCCTGACGATTTCTCACGCAGAAAACGTTTAAATCGTACTATGTAGTATGGAAACATCCTTAATGCGGGTCGAATTGTCTCGGTAGCGATAGGGTTTAAATCGTACTATGTAGTATGGAAACGCATAATAACGCAAATAAAACGCAAATAATTCTTTCGGTTTAAATCGTACTATGTAGTATGGAAACCAAATGTTGACAGAGTGTTTCCCAGTCCTCAGCTGAGTTTAAATCGTACTATGTAGTATGGAAACAGCTCTATTTCGAAGGTATCGCCTTTCGATAATTTCGAGTTTAAATCGTACTATGTAGTATGGAAACACCTTGACAGCGAACCGCCTGTTTATGAGAGAATGAGTTTAAATCGTACTATGTAGTATGGAAACTTTTTTTCTTCGTTGATGTTCTTTTCTTTTTCCTGCGTTTAAATCGTACTATGTAGTATGGAAACTTTGGTTTGGGTATACTTGCAAAAAATCCGATAATAAGGTTTAAATCGTACTATGTAGTATGGAAACAAAGAATGTGGGGTCATCGAATGAAATCTTCGTATCAGTTTAAATCGTACTATGTAGTATGGAAACTACTCGGCGAGCGATGTGATTGGTGCAAATGCGGTTGTTTAAATCGTACTATGTAGTATGGAAACCTCAGAGATGTCGTAGTTTTTGGCACTTTCACAGAGTTTAAATCGTACTATGTAGTATGGAAACACAAACATAGAAAGAACCATGCAGATCGCGAGACAGGTTTAAATCGTACTATGTAGTATGGAAACTATTTTTCTTTTTTTTGTTTTTCAAAAGCGAATAGTTGTTTAAATCGTACTATGTAGTATGGAAACTACATACGACCACCAACAAAAATATCGCACAGGCAGTTTAAATCGTACTATGTAGTATGGAAACTCTGATTGTAGGTGTCTCCTATTTTCGTTTTTCTCCTGTTTAAATCGTACTATGTAGTATGGAAACCGATGAAGCGTGCAAGTGCTGTGCCTGCTCCTATCGGTTTAAATCGTACTATGTAGTATGGAAACTACCTATGACTCATTCCCCAATGTGGCGGGATATGACGGTTTAAATCGTACTATGTAGTATGGAAACTCCTTCCTCTTCATCATCTTCTCCTTCTTCTTCTTCGTTTAAATCGTACTATGTAGTATGGAAACTTCAATACGCCCACATAGTGTTTCCCATTTTTCCGCGTTTAAATCGTACTATGTAGTATGGAAACCAGAGGAAACATACCCAGCGTCAAACCTGCTGAGTTGTTTAAATCGTACTATGTAGTATGGAAACTGAAATCCACCAAAGGACAATACTCTTGCGGGTCTCGGTTTAAATCGTACTATGTAGTATGGAAACCCGAGCAATATATTGAGACCTCAAAGAGAAAATTCTGTTTAAATCGTACTATGTAGTATGGAAACCGGTTTAGTTCTGAGCAAACCTGGAGCTACTATGTTTGTTTAAATCGTACTATGTAGTATGGAAACTATTTCGGTATAAGTCATATCGGAGTTGCGGATTTTCGTTTAAATCGTACTATGTAGTATGGAAACATTTTTTCAGCTACGGTTGTGAGCGTCGTTCTCCGTGTTTAAATCGTACTATGTAGTATGGAAACCGTAACCGTGTAGGTTATCCCCTGTTTGATTTTTCCGGTTTAAATCGTACTATGTAGTATGGAAACTAAATTTCCTTTTCAATCCGTTTCTCAAGCTTATCCGGTTTAAATCGTACTATGTAGTATGGAAACTTCAGAAGTAATCTTTGTAAAGCCGAAAAGATATATGTTTAAATCGTACTATGTAGTATGGAAACACAAGTTCTCTTTATTCACAACTAGGTGATTTCTAAGTTTAAATCGTACTATGTAGTATGGAAACAAATATTCTGTTCAAATTTCTCAATTTCTTTTTTTTCGGTTTAAATCGTACTATGTAGTATGGAAACTTTCTGAAATCAGTCGGGAGAGGCTCAACGACATCGGTTTAAATCGTACTATGTAGTATGGAAACCACGATTCGTAGCGGAAAATCCAAAAATAATCGGGGGTTTAAATCGTACTATGTAGTATGGAAACCGCCACAATCGCCACGCTTTATGAGCTTGCGGAAGTGTTTAAATCGTACTATGTAGTATGGAAACGAAAAGCGGGTAAATCTTTTTGTTTTTTGTCTGCTTGTTTAAATCGTACTATGTAGTATGGAAACTTCTTTCTCGGTAGCTTCGTGGGACATGATGGCTGATGTTTAAATCGTACTATGTAGTATGGAAACCCACAAAGCGTGCAAGTGCTGTGCCTGCTCTGACTACGTTTAAATCGTACTATGTAGTATGGAAACTTTTATATTGTTCACTGTTTTGTGGTTTTTTTCACGGTTTAAATCGTACTATGTAGTATGGAAACATACTAGGGAAACAGTAAAGAGGCAGTTTGAAACGGGTTTAAATCGTACTATGTAGTATGGAAACTGACGCAGATAACGGCTAATAAAAAAAGTGCACAAGGTTTAAATCGTACTATGTAGTATGGAAACGCATGGTGATATTGTGAAGGAGCCAGACACATATTTTGTTTAAATCGTACTATGTAGTATGGAAACAAACGGAGTTCAAAGACATATGTTCAAGGTGGACAAGGTTTAAATCGTACTATGTAGTATGGAAACATTTATTATTTATATTTTGTTTTGAATTATCTGAGGTTTAAATCGTACTATGTAGTATGGAAACGCAGGAAAAAGAAAAGAACATCAACGAAGAAAAGAAGTTTAAATCGTACTATGTAGTATGGAAACGTGTTTGGAAATCTCGAAATACTGAAAATTTATATCGAGTTTAAATCGTACTATGTAGTATGGAAACTAACTCATTAGTCGCTAATGAATTTGAACGAACATAGTTTAAATCGTACTATGTAGTATGGAAACACAGTTGAGGCTTTCACACCATGAAAAAAAATATTACGTTTAAATCGTACTATGTAGTATGGAAACTTGCGTTTTCGTAGTTTTTTTCTCCTCGTGCGTTATATGTTTAAATCGTACTATGTAGTATGGAAACTAGACATACTTTTTTTTCATAGCACATATCTTGTTCGTTTAAATCGTACTATGTAGTATGGAAACATATGTCTTGCAGGCTCATGTTCGGGGTGGTTGTGAGTTTAAATCGTACTATGTAGTATGGAAACTTTTTCCTGCGTGGATTTTGTGTCCACGCTCACATTTTGTTTAAATCGTACTATGTAGTATGGAAACTACATCGGTTGAAGGTGAATATATTCCCTTACTTTAGTTTAAATCGTACTATGTAGTATGGAAACAATGTTTCCGAGTTCTTCTATACGCTCGCAGAGAGTTGTTTAAATCGTACTATGTAGTATGGAAACAGTCTGGTGTTCAAGGTTTTCACCCCCTCCGGGGGCGTTTAAATCGTACTATGTAGTATGGAAACTTCTGATAAAGTAACTGTGAAAATATCATATCAACCACGTTTAAATCGTACTATGTAGTATGGAAACCCATGCTATCATAGACGACTACACACACACTATTGAGTTTAAATCGTACTATGTAGTATGGAAACAATTTGACGCCGGTGCGGTTGAAGGGCAGACATTCGTGTTTAAATCGTACTATGTAGTATGGAAACAAAATAAAATAAAACAAAATGGCAAAATGCGATTGGAGTTTAAATCGTACTATGTAGTATGGAAACTTGAATGGCTGACGATATAGCTTCGAGGGACAGGGTGGTTTAAATCGTACTATGTAGTATGGAAACGGAAAAAAAGATAACCAAAAAAACATAAATATTTACAAGTTTAAATCGTACTATGTAGTATGGAAACCTGTGAACGCAAATAATTCTTTCGCATAATAACGCAGTTTAAATCGTACTATGTAGTATGGAAACCATCAAATTTTACACGCACCCCTAATGCATATTTCTGTTTAAATCGTACTATGTAGTATGGAAACAACTCCACAACTCCGAGTATACATGCCCACGGAGTCGTTTAAATCGTACTATGTAGTATGGAAACCTTGACAAATACAAGGGTGAAGCGATGGCGGACGCACGGGTTTAAATCGTACTATGTAGTATGGAAACTAATATCTTGTATCGACATGTTCGGGTTTGCCGTAAGTTTAAATCGTACTATGTAGTATGGAAACGCCTAAATGGCGGGTATTTTCTGTGAGAAAGGATTTGTTTAAATCGTACTATGTAGTATGGAAACTTCGAACAGTGAAACATATCTCTGCGAGACAAACAAGTTTAAATCGTACTATGTAGTATGGAAACGAATACTAGACGAAGTATTCAAAATGTGTTTTCCTCGTTTAAATCGTACTATGTAGTATGGAAACCAGAAAGCGAAGCTCGAGCGTAACTGCCTGACAAACGTTTAAATCGTACTATGTAGTATGGAAACGAAAAATCACGCCATACAGAAATTGTCGGAACAGACAAGTTTAAATCGTACTATGTAGTATGGAAACATAACATATATCTTCCTCAACATTTTCGTGCTCTTCTGTTTAAATCGTACTATGTAGTATGGAAACCAGGTAAAAAAATAATCGATATCGAAAATATAAAAAAAGTTTAAATCGTACTATGTAGTATGGAAACCGAGAAATGACATACGATAAGTTTGAACAGGAATGGGTTTAAATCGTACTATGTAGTATGGAAACGTGAAGGAGCTTGACACATATTTTCTGCATGTTTTGAGTTTAAATCGTACTATGTAGTATGGAAACTCTACACCCGCTGCCTCAAAATATTTTACCCCCCCAGTTTAAATCGTACTATGTAGTATGGAAACTCTTTTTTTCCCTCAAAAAAAGTAACATAATAATAACGTTTAAATCGTACTATGTAGTATGGAAACTAACACCCACGGAGAAAAAAATTCGGTGCAAACTAGTTTAAATCGTACTATGTAGTATGGAAACTAATCTCGAAGCAATTGAGTAGGTTTGACGAAGCATGTTTAAATCGTACTATGTAGTATGGAAACCATAATAATAACACTATAATAATGATATAAAAGAATGTTTAAATCGTACTATGTAGTATGGAAACAAAAGATGAAAATAACAATTCGTGAACATTCTCAAAGGTTTAAATCGTACTATGTAGTATGGAAACTTGAATACTCGTGTTCGGGTTCGCCGTGATTTCTGCAAGTTTAAATCGTACTATGTAGTATGGAAACTGTTCTATTGCGTATAAGGATAACTACCCACTTTCTGGTTTAAATCGTACTATGTAGTATGGAAACGAGATCATCAAGCTGTCTTTCAAGGAAGGCACCTCAGTTTAAATCGTACTATGTAGTATGGAAACGCTTTACAGGAAGAGATAAAACGCAAGGGAAAAATAGGTTTAAATCGTACTATGTAGTATGGAAACGAATATGAATATTTCAAATAATATTATTGTATACAAGTTTAAATCGTACTATGTAGTATGGAAACGGAAAGTGCTTCAATTTCTTCATCAGAAAGTGTATCTGTTTAAATCGTACTATGTAGTATGGAAACGAGTAAGACTAAATAAGGAACGATGTTTGATATAATGTTTAAATCGTACTATGTAGTATGGAAACTACCGGTCGGCGAGAGCGTGTTTTCGAGATGTGAGTGTTTAAATCGTACTATGTAGTATGGAAACTAGGTCTTTTGCCCTATGTCGTTGATTTTCCATAAAGTTTAAATCGTACTATGTAGTATGGAAACGAAAATATCCCGCTAGCAAGTATATCAGCGGATTTTGTTTAAATCGTACTATGTAGTATGGAAACGGCAAAACAAAGTCCCGCAATAAAATAGGTAATACTGTTTAAATCGTACTATGTAGTATGGAAACCTATGTTCTCTCTCCATAATATCTCTCCGTAATAATAGTTTAAATCGTACTATGTAGTATGGAAACTCCTATGTATGTTTCATTCCCCGCATCATCGAGTTGGTTTAAATCGTACTATGTAGTATGGAAACTGAGGTGATAAACATGAGAGGATGGAAAAGCTAAACGGTTTAAATCGTACTATGTAGTATGGAAACATCCTTTTTCAAGTTTTGTACGGGCGGTGTCGCCGAGTTTAAATCGTACTATGTAGTATGGAAACCTGGCACAGGCAAACAAAACAACAAAAGTGGTATCAAAGTTTAAATCGTACTATGTAGTATGGAAACCATTAATTTTTATAATACTTCGTTGACGAAAACAAAGTTTAAATCGTACTATGTAGTATGGAAACTCGTTTGCGTGTCAAGAAAACGATAGAATTTTCTTTGTTTAAATCGTACTATGTAGTATGGAAACAAAGTGCGACTGTTTTTTTAGGCAAGTATCCGACTCGTTTGTTTAAATCGTACTATGTAGTATGGAAACTATTTTTTCTCCGAGAACGTCTGAACTATCAAATACGTTTAAATCGTACTATGTAGTATGGAAACCAGGTGATACAAACGACTTATCACTCGCTTCATCAAGTTTAAATCGTACTATGTAGTATGGAAACCCAAAGAATTTGCTACCGTGAATCTCACAACAGTTCGTTTAAATCGTACTATGTAGTATGGAAACTTGTGTGCAAAATGGAAAAAAATAGCAGATAGTCAGGTTTAAATCGTACTATGTAGTATGGAAACCTTCCGATTTGGGGGCAACACAAAAATACGACCTCGTGTTTAAATCGTACTATGTAGTATGGAAACGCGCATCGAAGAATACGGAAACCTCGAAGAAACCATCTGTTTAAATCGTACTATGTAGTATGGAAACCCATACTCACCAGATATCTCACAACTGATTTAGGTGGTTTAAATCGTACTATGTAGTATGGAAACGTATCTCTTTGTTTCGAGGTCTTTCCACCGATATGGTTTAAATCGTACTATGTAGTATGGAAACTAATAAAATGTTTCATTTTTTCCGAAAAAACACAGTAGTTTAAATCGTACTATGTAGTATGGAAACAACAAAGACCTAATACAAAATAAGCCACAGAGAATAGTTTAAATCGTACTATGTAGTATGGAAACTTCTTCATCTTCGTCCGCCTCAATCTCTTCGGAGAGGTTTAAATCGTACTATGTAGTATGGAAACTCAAAAAAAAAATAAAATAAAATAAACCTAAGATGAGTTTAAATCGTACTATGTAGTATGGAAACCTCCACAATCTCGAACGCTTTTTCAATCTGGGAATTGTGTTTAAATCGTACTATGTAGTATGGAAACTAATACAGATGACTGAAAATAAAAATATCACGCAGGGTTTAAATCGTACTATGTAGTATGGAAACCAAATATATTCTTCTATGCTCCCGAGGTTTTCTATACGTTTAAATCGTACTATGTAGTATGGAAACTTTCCCAGTCGTCCGCTGTTTTTGCGTCTGGCTCCGGTTTAAATCGTACTATGTAGTATGGAAACGAGGGAATGCGTCCTGAAACGAACAATGTTGATGGTGTTTAAATCGTACTATGTAGTATGGAAACACCAATTCCTATTATCTCCCTCAAATGCTTATCTCTCGTTTAAATCGTACTATGTAGTATGGAAACTCCCCTAATGTGGTTGCTGTTGTTATGAAATTTTGTGGTTTAAATCGTACTATGTAGTATGGAAACGGGCTTATAAATGAAAATGTAACACAAAGAAAAGTGTTTAAATCGTACTATGTAGTATGGAAACTTTTCCATATCTTCTTTTGTGTATCCGTCGCATTCTGTTTAAATCGTACTATGTAGTATGGAAACCGCCATATATTGACAGGCCAACGATGTGAGAGTGTCTGTTTAAATCGTACTATGTAGTATGGAAACTCAGCCCAGGGTGTGGTGTTGGTCGTAACACCCCTGGTTTAAATCGTACTATGTAGTATGGAAACTATAGGTGTCGCAGAGGAAGAGCAAATGTCCTGGGCCGTTTAAATCGTACTATGTAGTATGGAAACCAAGACAAACAAAATACGAAATATGAACTATGAATTCGTTTAAATCGTACTATGTAGTATGGAAACACGCACGAGGAGAAAGAATGTATGAAAACCCGATAAAGTTTAAATCGTACTATGTAGTATGGAAACTATTTTTATGCAAAAAGGACACGGAGAGGGACACGGGGGTTTAAATCGTACTATGTAGTATGGAAACTAAACGACTCAGAAAAATACTATGAGCGGGATAACGAAGGTTTAAATCGTACTATGTAGTATGGAAACCCCTGGCGTCAGCCATTGATTCACCCCGGTAGCGATGTTTAAATCGTACTATGTAGTATGGAAACAAATCGATTGTAATATTTTTTTTAACAATGTGAAAGGTTTAAATCGTACTATGTAGTATGGAAACTTTCAAAAAGAGGGAGAACATAGCAACTCCCTCCAGATGTTTAAATCGTACTATGTAGTATGGAAACTTTTGTCGGGCGTCGGCCATTGATTCACCCCGATAGCGTTTAAATCGTACTATGTAGTATGGAAACTCAAACTAGGGTGCGGTGTTGGTCGTAACACCCCTGGTTTAAATCGTACTATGTAGTATGGAAACTCAAAAATAATAAAATGGTTCGAAGGCGCATAAATAGGGTTTAAATCGTACTATGTAGTATGGAAACCCCTCAGGCTCCACAACATACACCCTCCCCGGGGCAAGGTTTAAATCGTACTATGTAGTATGGAAACTTAATACAGATGAAAAAAATAACAATGGAAAAATTTGTTTAAATCGTACTATGTAGTATGGAAACCATAAAAATAATAATTCCTTTTGAAATCAAATTTTTGTTTAAATCGTACTATGTAGTATGGAAACAAAAGCAACCAGAACAACGACAATACATCGAATTATGGTTTAAATCGTACTATGTAGTATGGAAACCGAGAGAATAATCACTTGCAATTCCCACAAAATCTTGTTTAAATCGTACTATGTAGTATGGAAACAAAATTTCATACTCGCTTTCATTTCCGTTGTTTCATGTTTAAATCGTACTATGTAGTATGGAAACTTCGTAGCACATATCTTCTTCAATGTTTTCGTGATTGTTTAAATCGTACTATGTAGTATGGAAACAGTACACTGCACAACCCCCGGGGGCGGAGAGGCATCCGGTTTAAATCGTACTATGTAGTATGGAAACGAAAACCAGGGGGCACTTTCTTCTTCGAGGGTCGCAAGTTTAAATCGTACTATGTAGTATGGAAACCATAAGGGGCTTGTTGTGTAAAAAATAGCCCACAAGGTTTAAATCGTACTATGTAGTATGGAAACCTATAATAATAATATAATAATAATATAATAATAACAGTTTAAATCGTACTATGTAGTATGGAAACTTCTTTATCAGCCCATACCTCTCCCCATCTTTTTTCGTTTAAATCGTACTATGTAGTATGGAAACACGATCTAACAGAGTGTTGGAAGGAAATCGACGAGGGAGTTTAAATCGTACTATGTAGTATGGAAACTTAATATACTCTAATATATCATACTAAAAAAATAAAGTTTAAATCGTACTATGTAGTATGGAAACTCGAATCCGAAGCTCTGGAAAAAATAATCTGAAAAAGTTTAAATCGTACTATGTAGTATGGAAACGGGCAGTTATGTGTTCGTTAGGTTGTTGATATGGATAGTTTAAATCGTACTATGTAGTATGGAAACTCGCAAACATGGGTCGGATAATCCCGATTGTGGCAGGTTTAAATCGTACTATGTAGTATGGAAACAAAGTGCGACTGTTTTTTTCGGAAGATACCCTATCCGTTTAAATCGTACTATGTAGTATGGAAACTTCACATTCTCACAGGTCGGCGGTGCGAGAGTGTGAGTTTAAATCGTACTATGTAGTATGGAAACGCTGTAGCCGAGTGGTGCGAAAATTCGCGGGGTGATGTTTAAATCGTACTATGTAGTATGGAAACTCGTAGGAACGCCCACGGACACAAAATATCTCCAAAGTTTAAATCGTACTATGTAGTATGGAAACTAAACCTGAAAAGAGCCGTGCCGACCGTCGCAAATATTGGGTTTAAATCGTACTATGTAGTATGGAAACAAGTTTCCGTAAAAATTTCCATATCAGTAAAATTTAGTTTAAATCGTACTATGTAGTATGGAAACTACAACTGATATTGACGCATAGTCTTTTTTCTTAGCGTTTAAATCGTACTATGTAGTATGGAAACCCTTTCCAAAACCTTGGAGTGAAGCATTATAATATTCGTTTAAATCGTACTATGTAGTATGGAAACTGTAGACGCAGAAATAAGCGGAGGCACAGCAACAATGTTTAAATCGTACTATGTAGTATGGAAACTTTTTTTTGTTACTTTTTCTTGCTCCGCATTTGTTTGTTTAAATCGTACTATGTAGTATGGAAACTGATTTTTTCTGACATCAGCTGGGAAAGGCGCTGAGGTTTAAATCGTACTATGTAGTATGGAAACAATAAAAAGAGAAAACGACACAGGAAAATAAAAAAAAGTTTAAATCGTACTATGTAGTATGGAAACCATCACTCGCCGAGTAAAGTAAGGGGATATATTTTCGTTTAAATCGTACTATGTAGTATGGAAACTATATTATATCCTTCGAAAATGAAAATAATACTCCGTTTAAATCGTACTATGTAGTATGGAAACTTTTTTTCCATTTCAAAGATAACATAGATATCGTTTGTTTAAATCGTACTATGTAGTATGGAAACATTTTGAAAGGAATAATTCTCTTCAAATCGAA
>Ga0210051_1004403_pt1 | contig 13771 bp, 10 predicted proteins | sample CryGey092014_all_FD_185464 | JGI IMG/M metagenome (GOLD analysis project Ga0210051, IMG submission 185464) | Groundwater microbial communities from aquifer - Crystal Geyser CG23_combo_of_CG06-09_8/20/14_all (SPAdes) (version 2) | ecosystem: Environmental > Aquatic > Deep subsurface > Groundwater...
TAGATATATAGTAGATATTACTTATGGTGGTCGCGATCCTTCTGATTTAAATAACCCTAATGCTCCAAATATATTTGTTAGGACTTCAGTAGAAGTAAAATGCTTTTTTAGCCCCTCAAGCATTTTAGGAATACCCGTGAGAGGAACCCAGAGACTGGTTAGAAACGTAAATAGCTTGAGTGGAAACTTATGTTTTTCCGTTGAAGATTTCAATATACAGGGCAGAGGCCCAAATATCAGGTTTGCTAGGACTTACAACAGCCAATCTGAAGCAGTTGGGATATTCGGCAAAGGGTGGACTTCAAATTATGACATGAAGATTCTTAATCCGAAGCAGACTGGATACTCAATAGGCGATACTGTTTATCTCCAGGACCAATCCGGAGCTGTTCATGCTTTTAGGTGCATAGCGACAGGAACTTTTCCAAATACAAAATTTAAAGCACCTCCGGGTGTTTATCTTTGGCTTTCTTTTGAGGACAACGGGAATTATTATGTGCTTAAAGACAAATACGGAACAAAATATTATTTTATTAATTATGAAACTGCCTTACCATCCTCATTATGCAACGGTTATCTAAAAAAGATAAGAGACAAGAATGGCCACGAGATAAATCTTGAGTGGTCTTCTTCAAATTGGAGTCCTACTCTTAATTCAATATCAAGCCCAAGTAGAAATAATTTTTCTATTAATTTTACCAATGACCGTTATTGCCTGGATCGCTGGAACGGTCCTGATCAGGCGCCCACCACTTATTATATCTCAGTTGTTACCAGTATTTCCTTTGAAGGCCGGACTTATCGCTATACTTATGAGCAAAAGGACCAGAATAGATTATATGCCTGGCCATACCTTCATGAAGCCTGGGTTCAACAAGCAAATGATACACAAAAATATTATAATTCTATATATAACTATATTCAAAGTGCCAATTATGATTTGGATCATATGCATAGATTGAGTTATGCAGATGAACCAAGGCGCGGTCCCGGCGATTCTAAACTGAATTACGAATATGATGAATTCGGAAGAGTAGTCAATATCAAAAATGCCCAGCAAGTATTGCTCGCTAATTTCTTGTATCAAATCGTTGGGAACGAGCCCCAGGCATCAATTACTGAGTATCTTAGTCCTTCTCAACCTTTTACAGTCAAAGACAGGTATGATGAAAAAGGATATAATGTTGCCATTGAGCAAGGGGGGTATATAACTACTGGATCATGGGATGATACCTGTAATCTCTTATCCAAAGTAGATTTCAACAACATCTATACCAAATATGACTATGACGAAACTGGTAATATAAGATATGAAAAGAATATTGAATATTTCACAAGTGGACCTCAAAAGGAAACAACGAAAGAATTTAGAGGTCCTTGTAATGGTATTACGAAATTGATAAACCCCAGAAGCAAGACAACTACCTGGCAATATGACAATAATGGCAATGTACGTTTCATATATGAGCCAATAGGAAAAACAACACAAAATATTTATGATTATAGTTCGGGACACACAGGTGATTTAATAGAAACGATTGATCCCAATAGTAACCATACAACATACGGTTATGATCAATGGGGGAATCTTAATAGGATTACAATAATAAACCCGCAGGGTGATAATATAGTGACCGAGTATGTAAATGATTCGCTTGGCAGGCGAACTCAAAAAACAGATCCACTCAGCAGGATAACAACACAGCATTGGAATATTATGGATAAAGTTGATAATATTACTTTCTTTGAGAGTGCCCAAACAACCCAGATAAACCGCACATATGATACAAGAGGGCGTCTAACACAAGAAATCGATTCATCAGGTCATATCACTAAATATTTATACGATGACAACTCGGATAGAATGATAGAAATGACAAGATACAAGGAATATAGCGCTGGTGGTTCACCAATATTAAGCAGTGCAATAAGAACTGTTTATGATTATGACCTGAAAGGGAATCTGATAAAATTTAAGAAATATGGTTCTAACAACCAGTGCCTGCAAACTATTCAATATGAATATGACTGGTTAAATAGAGTTGTGTCGAAGACAGAGCCTGGCCAACAACCTGGCACAACAAGGACAACAGGATATAACTATTGGCGGGGATACAATTCTCCAGCGAATATTGTTTATAGCAACGGAGATGGTATAATTAGCACTTATGACTGTTTTGGACGCTTTAAAACATCCCAGAATAGAAAAGGTGATGGTTCTGAGATAGAGAGATTTGAATATGATGCAAACGATAATATGCTATCTGCAGAAGGTCCTTATGGAAAAACATCTTATACTTATGATGACCTTGACCGATTGGGTAATGTCACATATCAATACAAAAATTGTCCCCAGGTGATTATTGGGTATGGTTATGATAAAATTGGAAATCGTACAGGCATGACTCGTTTTGTGGGTGGCTTGGGCGAACATCTCCTCGAGATGGACTACACCTATGACTTTGCTAATCGTCTGACGAGTGCCACCCATTCATTATTCGGCACTGTTGATTATACATATGATAAAGCAAGTAACCGCAAGACAATGACTTACCCAAATAAAATTGCAAAGATTACATATGATTACGATGCAAAAAATAGAATAACTGATTTAACCTACAAAGATAAAAATGGTGCTGCGATTTCTTCGGTTAATTATGCCTATTTTAATAATGGTAATCGCAGAACAATGGCCAATGAATTCGGCACTACAAACTATGAATATGATGGTCTTGACCAGATAACGAAAGTAGCTACTCCCAGATGGGGAACACATTCATATGAATATGATGACCTGGGTAATAGACTTACTTTAACAACCAACGAGCCAGGGAATGAAAAGACCATTTCTTACACATATGATCCTGCAAATGAATTAAGGACGATCAATGATAGTGGAACTGTCACTTTAGATTATGATGCAAAAGGCAATTGCATAAGAAAGGGTAATGTGACCTATGAGTGGAATCATTTAGATCAGTTAATAAGGATTAAAAAATCAGGAAAATTTGAATTCACTTACGACCAACAGGGTAGAAGAATAAGGAAAATAGATTCAAGCGGAGCAAGATACTATTTTTACGACGGTCTTGAGCCAATTTTTGAGTTGGATGGGAGCGGTAATATAATAACCGAACAATTCAGTATCGGCGGCGAACTTATAGCAAAAAGTGTCCAGTATCCAGTATCCAGTGTCCAGCAAAAAACTTACCACCTTAACGACAATCTCGGCTCAACTGTGTTTATACTGGATTCAACAGGTAATCTGCTTGCCAACCACTACCATGACCCGTTCGGTAAGGCATGGAACGTTAAAGGGGATATAGGCAACGACATCAGGTTTACAGGCAAGGAATATGAAGAAGACATCGATTTGTATTATTTCGCTATGAGATGGTATGACCCGGAGGTTGGAAGGTTTGTATCAGTGGATCTGCTTGAGGCATTGGGATATGTATATGTATGGAATAATCCAATTAAATATATTGACTTTTTTGGTTTTGCAGGTATGACACTAACTGAACTTAAGGCACTAGAAGAACATATGATAGGAATAAAAAATCTTGAGCAAAGCGCTGCTGCACAAAGTATAATTTCGCTATCCATATTAACAGAACCTATTCCGGCAGGCGGATTTCCAGTTACTTATGGAGCCGAGAATAAAACTAACTTTCCGTCAATAGGTAATGAACAGTTAAAATTCATGGTTGGTGGATTATTAAATTGTTCGCCCGAAGAAGGGAAACAGTTACTAAAAGAAGGAGTTGATGTTGGTTTAGGAAAGGTTAAAATAGAACCAGTGGAATCAGGAGGAATAGGTAAAGGTGGTGGTAGCGGTGGAGCTGGATTTGCAGGTGGAGGTGAAGGAGGTGGAAGTGGAGGTTCGGATGGAAGTACTAGTGGGAAAAAAGAATCAGGTAGTTTTTGGAATTGGTTCTTTGGACTTTTTGGAAAAAAGTAAAAGAAATAGTACTAATTTTTTAATATTTCTTTTGATTCTTATTTTCAGTCTAGGCAATATCTCCTTGACAAGCGAAGCCAACGATACAAATATATATAATAATATAAGTAAAAAATATGTTCAAAAACTTCGAGATATTAACAAAAAAATTAAAACAGATCCAAAGAATTCTGAATATTTTTATACACGTAGTATAATATATTTTCGATTGGATAATTGCACAAATGCAATAGCAAGTATTAATGAAGCAATAGAATTAAATCCAAAAAAATCAATTTATTATTCTGCGAGAGGCAATTTATATTATTTAACTAATGATTTTAAATCGGCAATAGAATCCTATTCAGAGGCAATCAAGCTTGATCCTAAAAATGCAGCATTATTTTCTGATCGTGGAACTATCTATAGTATAAAGAAGGATTATAACAGAGCATTGCAAGATTTCAACAAAGCAATTGAATATGATGCTATAAATTCTCTATTTTTTTTAAAACGTAGTGATGTATGGAGATCAAAAGATGATTATATAAATGCCTTAGCAGATATTAATAAAGCAATCTCTCTATCTCCTAATTTAGATATTTATTACGCAGTTCGCGCTTCTTTATTTTATAAAGAAAAAGGAGATATTAATAAGGCTTTTGATGATATAGATAAAGCTATTAGGTTAAACCCCAACAATCCTTCTAACTATATTTTAAGAGGATGGTTCCTTTGTTATGGAAAAGGTGAATATAAAAAAGCTGTTGAAAATTATAAAAAAGCAATTGATTTGTCACCTAAAAATCTTTCCTATTGTACTGATTTAATATGCATTTTTTATTTAATGGGAGAATATGATGAAGTTCTTAGACAGATAAAGATAATACATAGTAAATTTGCACTAAAGGAATATCTTTTTGACCAACAACTATCTTTTTTATCATATTTTATTGCTATTGAAAAAGGTGAATATGTTTCTACTTTAGATAACCTGAAAGCAACTTCATTTATACTTAATAAAACACCAGACTATAATTTTTGTTTAGGAAAAATATATTTTATGTTAAACCAATTTAATCAAGCAGAAAAGTATTTAAAAAATATTTTAAATTCTGACACTATCTCAATAACTCAAAGGTTGGATCACTATATGATTTTATTGAAAATATATAGATCATTAAATAAGTTTGAATCAAGTAAAATAATTATGATAGCACAAAATATAGTTAATAGAAAAAGTGAAGAGGTAAAGAGTGATAAATGGTTTTGGTTTTCTAATTTAGCACAGATATATGCAGAAGAAGGGAATTTATTAAAAAAAGCAATGCTTCTTTCTACTGAATCAGTAAAAAATAGACCCTGTTGGGATTCATATTATTCATTAGGATTTGTTTATTATAAGATGCAAAATTATATAATGGCTATTAGGGCGTTTGAAAAAACGCAAGCACTTAATCCAAATAACGCTTGGGTTTGGTATTATCTTGGGCTTGCGCGAAAAGGAAGGGGACAAATAAATGCAGCAAAGTATTCCTGGGAGCAAGGGCTTAAAATTAATCCAAATCACAGATTTATTAAAGACGAACTGAAAAAGATAAAGTGAGTTATCCGAATTCACTTATGACCTTTCAGGTAGGCGCGCCAGAAAACAGTCCACAGCCAACGGTCAACCGTCCACGGTCTATTACTACTATGACGGATTAGAGCCAATCTTCGAGCTTGACAGCAATGGGAATGTTATGACCGAGCAGTTTAGCATAGCGGGCGAATTGATCTGTAAAAACGTTCAACTTTCAACGTTCAACTTTCAACAGGTTACTTATCATCTCAACGACCACCTCGGCTCGGCCGTATTCATCCTTGATTCAGCTGGCAACTTACTTGCGAACCATTACCATGACCCATTCGGAAAAGCGTGGAACGTGAGAGGAGATATAGGAAATAATGTCAGATTCACGGGCAAGGAGTATGAAGAGGATATTGGGTTGTATTACTTTGCAATGAGATGGTATGATCCAGAGGTAGGAAGGTTTGTTTCGCAGGATCCTCTTGAGCCGATGGGCTATGTGTATGTGGCGAACAACCCGATGAGGTATGTGGATCCGAGTGGGTTGGAATTTGTATGGTGGAATCCATTTACTTGGTTCGGTGGGGGTGATAATAATAAAGATAGTGATAAAGGAAAAGATGCAAGTGGAGATAAGGGATTAGGTCAAGATACAAAAGGATCCGATGGGAAAAGTAGTACAAAACCTTCTACATCACCACAAGTTCCACCAGCACCAGAAGGAGCGTCAGTTACAGATTATACATTTATAGGTACGAAATTAGAGCAATGCGAAATATACGAGTATCGATATAAGGAAAGAATGAAAAATGGGGAGACCCCGCCTTCTCCTTTAATACCTCTTTTACCACTTTTGCCAACAGATTCTCCTCCTCTGCTCCCTAAATATAGGATAAAATTTTAGAGAGGGTATGTATGAAAAAAAATATATTAATTTTTGTAACAATGATTTTATTTATATTTTTTATTCAAACTGGCAACGCAGCAGATTATGAGGAGGCAAAAATATTTTTTCAAAAATTTGTAAATGCACAAAGTTTTGAAGAAAGAAAAGAGTGTGGAAGAAAAATTCTAATAGTTGCACCGGAATCAGATTTAGGATATTTCAGTGAGGGTTTTTTATTTTATAATGAGAAAAAAATAGATGAAGCAATAGTCAGCTATACGAAAGCAATCAAAATTAATCCAAAATTTACTTTAGCATATTCAGCCAGAGGGACTAGCTATTATGCTAAAAAAATGTATGAAAATGCAATAAAGGATTTTCTTACTGTAATAGAATTAGGTAGTTATGATGCCGACCTTTACTTTTATTTAGGAGTTTGCTATTTTAATAAAGGTTTAAATGATGTAGCTATTAAATATTATACGCAATCTATAAATATTGATCCTCTTGCCCCGTTAAGTTATTATAATCGAGGGAAAGTTTTTAGTGAAATAAAATTATATGAAAAAGCTATTTCTGATTATAGCAAAGCAATAAAATTAGATCCCAAATTTGCTGAAGCTTATTGTAATCGTGGAGCTGTGTATAATAAATTAGGTAATTATAAAAAGGCAATTAAAGATTATGATATAGCGATTAAAATAAACCCTAATCTTATAGAGGGCTATTTAAATAGGGGAAATAACTACGTCGATATTAAGAAATATGACAAAGCAATAAAAGATTACACTAAAGTAATCGAACTAAATCCCAAACTCGAACAAATTTATTTTTTTCGTGGTTTATTATATTACGAATCTAAAAAAAACAAAAATGCCTTAGACGATTATAACAAAGCAATAGAGTTAAATCCGAAAGAGGGGAGTTATTATTATAAAAGAGGGATTGTTTATTATGAAACCGAATCATATAATAAGGCACTTGAAGATTTCAAAAAGGCATTAGAATTGAATTATTGTAGGGCTGAGGTATTTTATATGATAGGAAATGTTTATTTTTATGTGTTGAAGGATAGAACTCAAGCACAAAAATATTGGCGGGAAGGATTAAAAATTGACCCAAATTACAAAAACATAAAAAACGAACTTGAAAAATACGAAAAATAATATTTTTTAGCATAAATATGATTTAACCCCCTGCAGCTGGCCACTTTATTGTTTTTAATATCCGTAATTATAGGAGCGTATTTTTAGTAATAGTTTTAAAGGTTTATAAGTCTTAATTATCTTGTGGCGTGCCCCAATTAGATTTTGAGTCACTAAATCAGTAAAATATGTGTAAACAATTATTAAAACACCTTTGGATGATAGCAGCAGGTATTTTCCTCACTGCTAACCTATCTTTTTCTACTGATTGGTCTGCATTCCGCAGAGATAACAATCGTGCAGGTGCTGATACTATGGTATCATTCTTTTCGCCTATAAACCTGAAATGGACTGCTGTTCTAAATAATGGATATACATATTCATCCCCGATTGTATATGGTGAAACAGTGTTTATCGGTTCCTCAGAAGGTAAACTGCTTGCTTTTAACCGCAAGACAGGGGTAAAGGGCTGGGAATATATTGCAAAAGGAACTATTCATTCAACACCTGCTGCAGGAGATGGAATAGTCTGCTTTGGTTGTTCCGATGGTTATTTTTATGCCCTTAATATAATAGACGGTAGTCTTAAATGGAAATATTATATCGGCAACAGCATCAATTCTTCTCCTGTCATTTCAGATACCTATGTGTATTTCGGCGGGTCCATCCTGTGTTCGCCATAAGGGCAGGATACAAGCATAACAGCGCGATAAACAATACGCTGGGAGCGCTATCAGGTCTTACCTGTGGCGCCGGTTTCAAGCTCGGTATAATGGGCATAGACTATGCCCTTGTTCCTTACGGGGACTTGGGTTACACGCATCGGATATCATTAGTGGCCAAGTTTTAACGGGAGATGGAGAATGCCCGGCGGAATCCAGCCTGCTCACCATCTCGCAGGCGTCGCTAAACCGTCCCGATTTATTCATCGGGACAGCGACCCTTACGGCGATCTGGGTTATACGCACCGAATTTCGCTTACTGCGAAATTTTAATCAGTATTTGATATTTTACGATCAGCAGAGAAATTATTTTACGTCGGACAGGGAGGAATCGGGTCCTCAAAACGAGGGCCTTTTTTATTTAAGAATTTTTCGCAAAGCGGATTTCAGCGTAAAAATTTATGATAACTTGACAAACCTGCTCAAATAGCATATAATATATTGAAATATATATAACAGAGTCTAATATATTATTAACAAGGGGGCAAGGGGGTACTTTTGAATAAGTTTACATAGTTTATAGAGCTTACACAGTTTAAATCCGTGGAAATCCGTGGCTGAATGTTTTTTAAGTTCCCGTAAGCCTGCCCGCCGTAGCATCCGTAACCTTCCCGCGAATAGCGGGAAGCTAAGGTTGAAGGAGTATCTTCCGTAACCTTCCCGCGAATAGCGGGAAGCTAAGGTTGAAGGAGTATCTGCGTAGGCGGGTTCCCTGTGAAAAACATATCTTTTAACAGGGATTTAACGGGATTTAAACTACTATAATTTTATTTTTTAAATCTCCATAAATCCCTGTAAAAAGCTTATTTCGTGGTTTCGTGATACTTTCGTGATTTCGTGGAAATTTTTGTTTAATGTTAAAAGGGAGGCAGCATGAAAAAGTATGTAGTGGTTTTACTGGCAGTTGTAATCGGGTTTGCTGGGGTTGCGTTCGCCGCGGAAAAGGGCGCCGGTGGCGGGGCAGGCTGCGTTCCGGTGGACATATCGAAGCTCTGCAACAATGACGGGATCGCGCCGGATGAATTTTGACGCGGGCGGCGCAAGCTATACCGCCAAGGCCTGGCCTAAGGTCGGGAAGACCGGTGTCACCGTGAACGGGGTTCCGTTCCTTGTCGCAGGCGCTGACAAGAAAGTCAATAACATTGCCTGTGAAGGGGAAGCAGTGCAGGTCCCGGCAGGCAGCTACAAGGCGATACTTATGCTTGCGTCAGCGACGAACGTTCCGGAAGGCTCGATGGAAGACGCTTTAACGCTCGTGTATAAGGACGGCACAAAGTCAGCCGTGAATTTCAAGCTCACTGACTGGTGCGTTGAGCCGAAGGAAGGCGAGAAGAAGGCTTATTCCTTCACCTACCGCATGAGCACCGGGACAGAGGGCGGGCATCACGAGATCCCGTGCTATCTTTTCCTGCAGACAGTTAAGATAGACGGGAAGAAAGAACTTGCCTCGATCAGGCTGCCTGAGCAGAAAGATATACATATTTTCGCGATAACCCTGCAGAAATAGTCAAAATCCCCCTTCTTCCCCCTTTTGTAAAGGGGGAGATAAATATAAGAAAGAGAGGGGGATTTAAAAGAAAAATTCAGGGCCGGGGGCGGGATCCGCGGCGACGGAAAGCCCCCGGTCTTTTCTGTTAGAAAATGATTACAGTGATTTTTCGAAGATGATTACGGTGATTATATAAAACTGATTATACAGATTAATAATATCTTTAATCGAAGTAATCATAATTTCTAATCTGTGTAATCAATGAGCGAAGCGAAATGGAAACAAAAATACCTGACAAAATCAAGGAATTACTGGAAAGCAAGTTCCCGGGGAAGGAATGGCTTAGTGCCCTACAGACCGATGTGACCTCAACGGGCGCGTTCGGCGAGGAATGGCTTTTTATTAATAATGAGGACCTTGCGGTTGCGAAGGAATCAGGCGGAAGCGCGCAGCTTGTCGAGCAAATCACCCTGAACCAGGTAAAGGACGCCCGCGCGGTTAACATGGTTGGAGGCGGGGCGCTCGAGATAGAATATGACAGCAAGGTCCACAGGATACTGCTTTATTCCAACGCAAGGGCGCATGAATTCACGAACGCCGCGCGAATTGTAAATGAACTTGTAAAAGAGCACAGGTTCAGGGAAACCACGGAAGAAAGAAAAAGAAGATACTGCCCGAAATGCGGAAAACCGATCGCGTGGAGCTCGGATGTCTGCCCCAGGTGCGTTAAAAAAAGGCAGACGTTTTTCCGCCTTTTCCAGTTCACGAAACCCTACCTGCACCAGATAATGTGGATATTCTTCGTAATGGTTTCAGCTACCTTTGCCGGGCTGATCATCCCGTATATCAGCAAGGTGCTGATAGACGACGTGCTGACGCCCAAAAGGGATATGTGGAGGCTGGCGCCGCTCGCGCTTTCAATGTTTGCCGCCAGGGCCGCGTCGGTCATTCTGGGGGCATTGCAGGCGCGTGAATCAGCGCTTGTGGGAAGCAGCACGGTTTACGACATAAGGGCCGCGCTTTACAAGAAGCTGCAGAACCTTTCCATTTCATACTATGACAAGCGCCACACAGGCGCGCTGATGACAAGGGTGAATTCTGACACCGGCGAAGCGCAGAACTTCATGGTATCGTGGCTGCCAGCGCTTTTGCAGAGCTCGTTCCAGATAATCGGGATAGGCGTGCTGCTTTTCGTGCTTTCCTGGAAGCTGACCCTTTACATAATAATGCCCGTTTTCTTCACGGTGTGGTTCGTAAGGGTCGTTTACCCAAGGGTTTGGGTATATTTCCACCGCTTCTACGAGAAACGTTCGAGGATGAGCGCGACTGTCAGCGACACGCTTACCGGCATCAGGGTTGTTAAGGCGTTCGGCCAGGAAGAAAAGGAAACAAACAGGTTCAACGAGAAAAGCCAGGATCTGTGCGACGCTGCCATTACCCTTGAACGGAAATGGACTATTTACAACCCGATCATGAGCATAACAAGGATCGTGGGGGTTATTGTCGTGTGGTACGTCGGGGGCAAGTATGTGTTTGATGCCGATCCAAAAAAGATGATGACGCTGGGAAGCATAGTTGCCTATGCCAGCTACCTTGAAATGTTCTACGGGCCCATATTCATGCTTACGGATATGGCGCGCGTGGTGACCCACTCGCTCAGCGCCGGGGAAAGGATACTGGAGGTGCTGGACGCGAAATCGGAAGTGGAGGACGCGCCCGATTCGGTTTCAGTGCCGCGCATAAAAGGCGGGATAGAATTCCGCAACGTGACCTTCGGGTACAACAAGCTCAGGCCGGTGCTTAAGAATTTTTCGCTTGTGATAAAAGAGAACGAGACGATCGGCATAGTGGGCAAGAGCGGCTCGGGTAAGACGACCCTGATAAGCCTGCTCAGCAGGCTGTACGACGTGGACGAGGGTGAGATACTTATCGACGGCATAAATATAAAAAAAATAAGATACGATGACCTGCGCAGGCAGATAGGTGTTGTGCTCCAGGAACCCTTCCTTTTCAGCGGCACGATCGCGGAGAACATCGCCTATTCAAAGCCGGGCGCGGAACTGCTGGACATTGTCCGGGCAGCGAAGGCTGCAAATGCGCATGACTTCATGATCGTCACGAAACCTGACGGGTACGATACGTACGTAGGGGAAAGGGGCGGAAGGCTATCGCTTGGGGAGCGGCAGCGCGTGTCAATAGCAAGGGCGATCCTGCACGATCCCAGGATCCTGATCCTGGACGAAGCTACTTCGTCGGTGGACACCGAAACGGAAAAAGAGATACAGGACGCGCTCTACAGGCTGATAAAGGGAAGGACAACCATTGCCATCGCGCACAGGCTTTCGACCCTGCGCAATTCTGACAGGATAGTGGTGCTGGAGGAAGGGAAGCTTGCTGAGCAGGGCAGCCACGATGAGCTTATGGCTATGCAGGGCGTGTATTACAAGCTTGTGCAGATTCAGAGCGAGATCGCCAAGTCCCGTATTTTTATTTAGGAATGAAAAATCATTAACCACGCGATTACACTCGATTTCCACTAGATGGCCGTTTATCGGTCATTGCGAGCCCGAAGGGCGCGGCAACCTAAATGCCGGATTGCTTCACTCCGTTCGCAATGACATCAAGAGTTTAATCCGTGTATATCCGTGGCTGAATATTTTTAAGTTCTCGTAAGCCTGCCCGCCCGCCCTTGTCCGCCAATTCTTAAGGTGGAAATCTTGGTGGAGGGTTCCCTGTAAAAATTCGTGGAAATTAGTGGAAATTCGTGGTTAAATGTAGTTATTGAGGGAAAATGGAAGAGATAATAGGCATCACAAATATTGAGCCCAAAGGCACGAAATTCGAGAGGAGCGAAACCGGCGTCCTGAAAATGACCCTGGCGGACGGGACCGTGCACCCCAGGATCTATCCCATATGCTCGTTCCCCGTGGCGAATCCCGACAAGTTCATTTCAATAAGGAACATCGAGAACAAGGAGATCGGGGTGATAAATAACCTCGGGGATTTTCCCGCTGACCAGCAGGCGCTCATAAGGAAAGAGATCAAGCTGCGCTATTTTGTGCCCGTGATAAGGGAGATATACAAAATAACGGAAGAGTTCGGCATATACAACTGGGAGACGAAAACAGACAGGGGAAGGAAATCGTTTTACGTGAGGGGCAGGAACGACAACATACTGATGCGCGGGAAAACCAGGCTGCTTATAACCGACATAGAAGAATGCCGCTACGAGATCCCGGACTACGCCAGGCTCCCCCACCGCTCCCTCATAGAACTCGATAAAGTGCTTTAAATACCGTCGAGCGTCTTACGTCGTACGTCATACGCGAATGATCGAACGGACATAAAAGATGGAAATAAAAAGTTACAGAGATCTGGATATCTGGCAAAAAGGGATGAAGATAGCCGGCGAAGTCCACAAACTGACCTGCGGTTTTCCTTCGATAGAGAATTTTAATCTCACCTTGCAGATGAATAGGTCTGCCACATCCATACCGTCAAATATCGCTGAAGGTTTTCGCAGGTCCCACAGAAACGAATACAAACAATTTCTGTTTATAGCGTTAGGTTCAGCAGCAGAATTGGAAACCCAGGTAAGCCTTGCTAAGAATTTTGGGTACATTCCGGAAGAAACCGAAAAGAACCTCCTCGAAGAATTAAACCACACTTCAAGAATGATAATAAACCTGACCAAGAAACTGAAAGAAAGTCTTTAAGGAGTATAGTTCTTAACGTCCGACGTTCGACTTACGACGTCCGACGGTATTTTAGTTTTAACGTTCGACGTATGACGTACGACTTACGACGGAAACAGCATGAAACACAAGCCCGGAAAATACATTTGGTTCAGCCTGGCGTGCCTCGCGTGGTTTATCCTGCGCGTTGGCGCAAGGCCGACAAGGATCGTTTATCCCTGCCAGAGAGTTGCCGCGGCTCAGTCCGGCTGGTTCCTTTACGCCTTCCTTGCGCCTGCTTTTGTCGCTTTTTGGAAAGGGATAAAAAACTTTTTTTCTAAGCAC
>Ga0210051_1004404_pt1 | contig 13770 bp, 11 predicted proteins | sample CryGey092014_all_FD_185464 | JGI IMG/M metagenome (GOLD analysis project Ga0210051, IMG submission 185464) | Groundwater microbial communities from aquifer - Crystal Geyser CG23_combo_of_CG06-09_8/20/14_all (SPAdes) (version 2) | ecosystem: Environmental > Aquatic > Deep subsurface > Groundwater...
TACGATATTTTACCTGAGGAGTCGCAGAAATGGCAGTATCTGGAAAACAACCTCAGGCAGACAGCCGGCAGATACGGTTACAGGGAGATACGCACGCCCGTTATCGAGGAAGCTGAGCTCTTCACGCGCAGCATAGGTGAAGCTACGGACATAGTGGAGAAAGAGCTCTATTCCTTTAAGGACCGCAAGGGAAGGAATATTGCGCTAAGGCCTGAAGGCACAGCTTCCGTGATAAGGGCATACCTTGAAGCAGGGATAAATCCGGATATACTTACAAAGCTCTTCTACTGCGGGGATATGTTCAGGTATGACAGGCCCCAGAAGGGAAGGAACAGGGAGTTCAGGCAGTTCGGAGTTGAGGTGATCGGCAGCCCGGATCCTGCTTTGGACGCTGAAGTGATCTCTATGGCTGTTTTCATGCTGGAATCGCTTGGATTGACCAATGTAGAGATCAATCTTAATAGTGTAGGATGTACTGATTGCAGAGGAGTTTATTACAATAAGTTAAAGGAATTCATTAGCTCTTCCAATGCAGGATTATGTGAAACATGCAAGGCAAGGCTTGGCAGGAATCCGATGAGGGTTTTTGACTGCAAGGAAGAGAAGTGTCGCCAGGTCCTTGAGAAGGCGCCTGCGATCAGCAGCAGTCTTTGCCAGGGGTGCGCGCAGGCATTCGAGGAAGTCAAGAAATACCTTTCCGCGATAGATGTCAAATTCGCGGTAAACCCCATGCTTGTAAGGGGGCTTGATTACTATACTCGCACCGCGTTTGAGATAACATGCAGGGACTTTCGGGATTCCTCTCCCCAGCAGAATGCGCTTGTAGCCGGAGGCAGGTATGACAACCTGATAGCTGAGATGGGAGGGCAGAGCGTTCCGGCTGTTGGTTGGGCAATGGGCATGGAAAGGGTCCTGCTCGCCCTTGAGATAATGAATAAAAATCCCGCGAATGAAGAGGAAACCGGTTTTTATATCGCTTCACTCGGGGAAATTGCTTTTACGGAAGCTTTCAAGGTCGCTGACCGCCTGCGCAGGAGCGGTTTCAGAATCCTGTCATCCGGTTCAACAAAAAGCCTGAAAAGCCAGATGAGGGAGGCGGACAGGTTAAAAGCAAAATATACCCTGATACTGGGCGGGGATGAGCTTGCAAAGGGAATAATTATGCTCAGGGATATGAGATCCAGCACCCAGAAGGAGATACCTTTGGCGGATCTGGAGAGCGAACTGAAAATGCTTAAGAGTTAAAAAAGGTTGTCCCTGTAGTTCCGATAAAACTGGAACTTAACACAGGGATCTACGAATCAGAACGGGGCGGATGACTCTCCGAAAGGTTAAAGAGGTTAAATGTTGAATCTGAGATTAATGCTTTGTAACACAAATTCTTGATTTATCTGTCATTGCGAGGAACGAAAGTGACGAAGCAATCTCGTATGCAGATTGCCACGCCCCGATAAAATCGGGGCTCGCAATGACACGCGGGGTAAAAAATTAATGATAAAATTGGAAAATAAAAATTTGATATTAGCTATTACCTGTTTGCTGTCAATAGCATGCTTGCCGGTTGCTGCGTTTTGCGAACAGGCGCCTGAAGAGATATGGTCAAAGAGATATGACAGGGCGGGCGAGGACAGGGCGAAAAGGCTGTGCGTAGACAGGGACGGCAACATATATGTTGCTGGATATTCAAACAACGGTTCAAATAATGACCTGACGATCATCAAATACAGCCCGAACGGCATACCAATTTGGGTCAGGAACATTGACAAGGGCGGAGTTGATGAGGGCCATGATATCATTCTGGACGATCTGGGTTATATCTATGTGGCAGGTTGCACGAAGGGAGCAAACCTTGATGGTTTTATCGTAAAGATGGATTCAAATGGAGATACGGTCTGGGAAAGGTCTCACGACGTTTCGGGGAGCAAGTTATATAGTTTAACTTCTGACAATACCGGGAATATATTCGTATGCGGCTATTCCGACGCAGGGGGCGCGAGCAAGAATTTTTTTGCGGCTAAATGCAATGTTTCTGGTGAGACATTCCTCTGGACATATACATATGACAGCGGTAACAATGATGAGGCAAAAGCTATCGCCGTTGCGCCAGACGGCTCCTCTTACGTGACCGGGGTTGCCAATGACAATAATATATTTACGGTTAAACTTGATTCCTTTGGAAACACAGCCTGGACCGCGGCGGTCGCAGGCAGTAGCTCAAATGTAGCCGGCAACGATATATCTCTAACTTCGGACGGTAGTATATTGGTAGCCGGTACATCTAATACCGGATTTACAGATAACTGCATACTGATTAATTACCGTTCTGACAGCTCCGTGGCATGGACCCAGACTATTGATAAGGGAGGGATAGACCGCGGTTTCAGCGTCATGGTGGACCAAAGCGGTTATATATATATCGGGGCGGAATCCTATAACACTGCAAATTTTGATTTTGACTGGCTTATAGCAAAATTTACTTCAGACGGTAGTCCGCTCTGGACGAGGTATTATGACAGTGGCGACACGGACAGGGAGCCTGACCTTAAAACGGACGCCAGCGGTTATGTTTACCTTACCGGTTATTCTCATAATGGCGCGAATAATGATTTCCTGACGATTAAATATACAACAGTACCCGGGATACTGCCGCCCCAGAGCACGGGCGAGGTAAGGATAGGTTCAACGGGAAAACAGGGGATAGTTTATCCTCTCCAGGGTGATAAGGCGATAATAGCGGTAAAACCGGCAACCGCCGGGAGAATAGTGGTGAAGATATATACTGTTACGGGGAATTATGTCACCGATAATGTTTTTGACGTGCTTGACCCGCTGGACAGTTCAAAGAACTACTGGCTGTGGGATTGTTACAACAGTCAGGGAAGCCCGGTTGTTTCAGGGACATACATTGTTTACGTTGAAGGCCCGGGCATAAGGGTTTCGAAGAAAGTGATAATAATACGCTGAAAACGTGTCAGCGTGTCAGCGTATCAACGTGTCAGAGTAAAAGCAATGAATAAAAACATAAAGATTTATTTAATTCTTGGGATTTTAACTTGTAACTTGTCACTTGTTACTTGTCACTGTTACGGCTGGGGCGGGGGAGTGACGGCAGACGCGGGTCTTGAGTTCGAATACCTTGCGGGCGCGCGCACCGGAGCGATGGGCGAGATAGGCAGCGCTCTGGAAAATGACATATCGCTCCTGCCGTATAATCCGGCGGGGCTCGCGAATCTTACGGAGTCCCAGGTCGGTTTTGACTATATGCTGGGTTTCGGGGATCTGAGCTTCTGCAGGTTTGTTTACAACCTGCCGACTGACATCGGAAGTTTCGCGGTTTCTCTTTCTTCTTTCGACGCGGGCAGCGCGGAGCTGAATTTCGCTGACGGAACGGTGAGGGTCATCAAAGCCCAGACCGACGTCGTATTCACGTTTTCGTACGCGAAGGAGTTTTTTAAGGGCATACCTATCGGTTTCAGCGGCAAGGTGATCTCTTCATCTCTTGCGGAAAGGTCAGCGGTCCAGGCGTTCGCGATAGACGCCGGCGGGCTTTTCAGGGTCCCGGTCGAAGGCCTCAGGGTCGGGGTCTGCCTGCAGAATATGGGCGGCGGGCTGAACTACCTTACTCAGGCCGAACCGCTCCCAGCCACGCTCAGGGCGGGCCTTTCGTATGAACTGCTTGAATTCGGGATGATAGGCGGGCTTGAGTTCAAATGGCTGCTGAACGAAGGCAAGATCATACCAAGCCTCGGGGGCGAATACAAGTTCAGCGAGAACCTCGCGTTCAGGTTCGGCTACATATTCGGGAACACAGAGGGTATGACATTCGGCCTGGGTTTTAACATCAAGCGCTATACTTTTGATTACGCGATAAGCCTTGTGAAGGATATAGCGCCGTTCGGCAACCAGCGCCTTGGTTTTAAAATGCAGTTGTAAATAATCACCACGGAAGCACGGAAAAATAATTCAGCCACGGATTCTTTGCTCCGCAACATTCTTTGTGGGCTGCGTCGATAAACGACGAATTTCACGGATTTTAAACTGTGTAAACTTTATAAACTCTGTAAACTATATAAACTGCATATATAACCACGGGTGAACACAGGTTGACGCAAGTTAACACTGTTTAGAATAAGAATCCTTGCTTTTGATTCATAACTCATAATTTTTTACTAATGACTAATGACAAATGACAAATGACTGTATTTAAAGGAGGGCAAATGTCGGAGTTCAGGCTGGGTATGCAGAGTTACACGTTCAGGAATTTCAAGACCCTGGACGAGGCGATCGGGCTTACAAAGAAGGCGGGGCTTTCTTACATGGAGTTGTTTTCAGGCCACCTGTCATGCGACGCGGACGACGCGACCGTGCAGGCAGGCCTTGACAAGCTGAAGGCGGCGGGAATAACGCCTGATTCATACGGGGTGCACGGTTTTTCAAAGGACGAAGCCGCCAACAGGAGAGCGCTTGGATTCGCAAAGAAGGCCGGCATTAAAGCGCTTAGCGCGGACATAGAGCCGGACGCGCTGGATATGGCGGAGAACCTGAGCAAGGAATACAACGTAAGGCTCGCGATACATAACCACGGGATAAACCACAGGTACGGGACCGTAAAACAGCTGAAGGAGCTGTTCGGGAAGACCGGGGCGAATATAGGATTGTGCCTTGATACCGCGTGGATGCTGCAGACCAAAACAGACCCGGTGAAAGCGGCGAAGATCTTCGGCGAACGCCTTTACGGAGTGCATCTGAAGGATTTTGTTTTCGCGGCTGACAGCTCACCGAAAGACGTAGTGCTGGGCGAGGGCGGGTTGAAACTGGAGCAGCTCTTCCAGGCTCTTGATTCAATGAACTTCAGCGGGTATCTTTCGATAGAATACGAGGGTGAGCCGGATGACCCGCTTCCCGCGGTTTTAAGGTCCGTCGCGAAAATTAAGAAGGTCCTGGGCGACTGAGTAGCTGCAAAGGTTGCTTTGCTATAGGTTAAAAAGGTTAAAGGTGTTAAAAGTTAAAAAGGTTGAAAACTCAATCTGTGAAAATCCGTGTTAATCCGTGGTTACAGGAGGTTTTGTTGTGGAAAATGTAAAGCTGGGGAATCTTGAGGTCAGCAGGTTTATACTCGGCGCGAATCCGTTCTGCGGTTTCTCGCACCATTCGATCGAAAAAGACTGGGAGATGCGCAAATATTTCACGGTTGACAGGATAAAGCAGCTCCTTCGCCAGGCCGAATCACTGGGCGTGAATTCGCTTATAGCCAGGGTGGATTTCCATATCATGCGCATGCTTCTTGAATACTACGGCGAGGGAGGGAAGATCCAGTGGATCGCGCAGGTATGTTCGGATGTTGCCGGAAATATAAAGTCCGGGATCGAAGCCGCTATTAATTACGGCGCGAAAGCCTGTTTCATTCACGGTGGGCACATGGATTATATGGTCTCGCAGTCCAAGGCTGACATTGTAGGCCCGGTCCTTCAGATCGCGAAAGACAAAGGTATCCCGGTCGGCGTTGCCGGGCACAACCCGGAAGTTTTCAAGTGGGCTTCAGAAAATCTTAAACTTGATTTTTACATGTGTTCCCACTACGACCCGATACCGCGCGAGGACAATCCCCAGCACAGGTTCGGGGCTAAAGAGGAATTCAAAGAAGAGCAGAGGCAGGCAATGGCAAAGGTCATAAAGGGCCTTCCCGCACCGGTAATACACTACAAGATATTGGCAGGCGGAAGGAATGACCCCCGTGAGGCGTATGAGTTCACGGCGGGCATAATGCGCCCGGGGGACGCGGTGTGCGTGGGAATTTACCCGCCGGACAAAAAGGATATGATGAAGGAGAACATAGAACTCTTAGAGAGCAGCTTGAAAAAACAATTATGAATTATGAATGATGAATTATGAATTAAAAGCAAGGATTTTATTTAAAGTTTTTGATTCATAACTCATAACTCATAATTAATTTTGAAAGGGAGGGTGTTATGACAGAGGGAAGATGCATGAAGTGCAAGAAGCAGGTGGAAATGAAGGACGGGAAAGAGATCGAGATGAAAGGCGGCAGGAGAGCGATGCAGGGTTGCTGCCCGACCTGCGGGACAAAGGTTTTCAGGATCCTCGGTAAGAAGAAATAATAGTTATGAATGATGAATTATGAATTATGAATGAAGGAATCAGGGCTAAAGCCCTGAGTTACCCCGAAGGGATCCCTTTGGGACAATAAAATTCCATGCCGTTGATTCATAATTCATAACTCGTAACTCATAACTAAATACAAATGGGGAAGGTAAAAGTAGCCATAGTGAGCTGCAAAAGCTATGGCTACAGGGAACTCAGGGAAGCGATCGCCAGATCCCTGGATCTGATAGGTGGGCTCGGAGCGGTAATGAGAAAAGGCGATAAAGTACTGCTCAAGCCCAACATGATGGCATCCAAACCCCCTGAAAAGGCCATAAACACGCATCCTGCTTTTGTAAGGGCGCTGTTTGAGCTTATCAGGGATTTTGGCGCGAAGCCCGTAATAGGCGAAAGCCCTGGCGGCGCGATATTCGGAACAAAAAGGGTCTGGAAGAATTCGGGAATGGAGGAGATGGCGAAGGAAGCCGGCGCTGAAATAGTAAGGCTGGAATCCAGCGGCATCGTCAAAGTAAAGCCCCCGTTCGGAAAGAAGCTTAAGGAATTCTACATTGCCAGGCCGGTGCTTGACGCGGATGTTGTGGTCAGCGTCCCGAAGTTCAAGGTCCACGGGACAATGCTGCTCACGGGCGCCATCAAGAATTTTCTTGGCACGATCCCGGGGATACATAAAATAGATTTCCACAAGGCAGCTCCCAAGCCGGACGAGTTCGGGGATGTGCTTTCGGACATCCTTTCCGTTATCAAGCCGAAGCTCGCGGTAATGGACGCTGTCACCGGAATGGATGGTAATGGTCCGACTTTCGGCCGGGCAAGGGATGTCGGGTTTGTGATCGCCAGCCCGGACTGCGTGGCGCTGGACGCGGTTGCAGCCACAATGATGGGCATAGAGCCGATGAAAGTCTATGCCACGAAACACGCGGCTCGCAAAGGCCTTGGGGTCGCTGACCTGGCTATGATTGACATAGAAGGGGTCCCGCTTTCCGAGGCGAAGATCCCTGACTGGAAACCGGATTTCATTTCAAACCGGACCGTTTCCAGGATCCCCAGGTTCCTCTTGAAACTCTACGGGTGGGGGTTCAGGGCTTACCCGCTCCTGAATGAGCGCAAGTGCAAAAAATGCGGTGAGTGCATTGAAGGATGTCCGACAGGCGCCAGGTTCCTGGACAACCAGGTGCCGAAAGTGGATTTCAAGAAATGCATACGCTGTTTACAATGTTTTGAAAAGTGCCGGAACAGGGCTGTAAGGCTTAAATTCAGTTACTTCGCAAAACAATGGCTGAAGTCGCAGGCGGGCGGTATTTAAATGCAGTTGTTTGTCATTAGTCGTTTGTCATTAGTCTAACTCAGTGAACTCAGTGCATTCAGTGGCAAAAAGATTTCTCTGTGCCTCCGTGCCTCTGTGGTGATCTTTAGTGTTTTTGGGAAAAATATGAAAAGAACAGGTTTAGCGATCTCTATTCTTGTTTTTATGTTATGCGCGCAGAGTTGCCGGGCGTTCAAGATGGACACTGACGGTTCGTATCCTACTGAGCACGAGCTACACTGGCTTTCGTCCGCGATCCCGGTTAAATATTACATAGGCGAAACTCCGCCTAAGGACGTTGCGCTTTCAGATGCGGTCAATGCAGTTACCAGCGCGTTCCAGGTGTGGGAGAGCGTACCGAGTTCTTTTATCGCGTTTGATTACAAGGGCACGACTACAGCGAACCCGGTAGCAGGCACAATGGACGGCAAGAATCTTGTCAGGTGGGTTAAGGAAAGCGAATGGGGAGAAAGGCCTGCAAACGCTATTGCATATGTCTGGGTGTTCAGCAGTCAGGTGGACGGAAGGATCCTTGAATGCGACATAGATTTCGCCGATTCATGTTCCTGGTCAACTACGGGCCTGACTCAGACATTTGACATCCAGAACGTAGCCGCGAACGAAGTCGGAAAATTCATCGGTCTTGGGTCGCTGAACGGTTTTCACGATAAAGAAAAAACTATGTACGGTTCTTTTTCAACACAGGAAATAAAAAAAAGGACGCTCGACGAGGACGACGAGGCAGGCGCGAACCATATCTACCCGGTTATAGAAGAGCCTAAACTCGATCATATGCCTTATTACACCCGCACAGGGGATTATACGGTTTCGTGGCAGGGCGGTTCGAATACCGATTACTACGAACTGCAGGAAAGCGACACGCCTATATTCATTGCTCCGGTGTCGAACACAATAACGTTGAATTCTAAGGTTTATTCAGGTAAACCGGAAGGGAACTATTTCTACCAGGTGCGTTCCCACGGAGACACGGAAGGGAACAGCGAGTGGTGCGCGGGGGACAGCATATTTGTTGACTGGACGCCGCCCGTAGGCAGCATTTTAATTGACAGCGGAGCGGAATTCATAAACACTGTCGGGGCAGTGCTGTATTTTACCTGCATTGAAACCCTGAGCGGCATTGACACAACAGTTGTGAGCAACCTTGCGGATTTTTCGATTTCCGACACGTCGTTTTACTCAGACACGAAAGCATGGGTGCTTGAAAGCGGTTCTGACGGCACCAGGACCGTTTACGTAGTTTTTTACGACGAAGCCGCAAACACGTCCGTTGTTTATTCTGATACGATAGTGGTGGACAGGGTGCAGCCGTCCACAGTCACTTTTGCGCCGGTGCCTGACTGGACCGATACCAATTCAGTCGTGCTGGACTGGGATGACACGCTGGATACCATGGCAGGATTGCTACGCTACGCGGTCCTGAGAAGCGATTCATATTCAGGCCCATATTCCGAGATCATTTCCTGCGATACCTCGGCCTGTGCGGATACGGATGTGCTTGACGGGCAGGAATGGTTCTACAGGATCAAGGCATATGACAGGGCGGGTAATTATTCGGTTTCAGATCCGGACAGCACTTTCGTAGACGTTGCCGCGCCCGGGATACCTGTTCTGACATTCCCGCAGGACAACGCGAAAATAAACGATGCCACACCGCTGTTTACATGGAGCATTGCTGATACGGGTTCACCCCTGACCTTCAGGATCGAAGTTTCGGAAACGATTTCGTTTCCGTCCCTGACGTATGAGAATACCGTTACATCCCAGAGCTGCGGGCTGACAGAAGCGCTGGCCGTCTATACGACGTATTACTGGCGGGTTTTTGTGTGGGACGTTTTCAGGAGCGGGACAGTTTCCGCGACCTACAGCTTCAGCATGGATACTTACCCGCCGCAGGTTTATATACAATCACCTGAAAACGGCAGTATCACGAACGCGGCAGTTGCAGTATGCACGGGAACAATAGAAGACAGCAGCCCGGTTAATACCGCGGTTCTTTACCTTAACGGCGCGGCGCAGGTTATAAATATCAACACCGGGACTTTCTTTGAAACCATAACGTTTAAAAAAGGTTTCAACGAGATCAGCGTTCTTGTGTGCGACGCATACGGCAATACAGGTTCCTCCGCGGTCAGCATCGACTGCATAACGGTTATAAGCGGGGCGATATTCCCTTCATCCGCGGAAACAACTGTTCCGAGCGCTTACGCTGAAATAACAGTGCCGTCAGGCGCTTTTTCCGAAACTGTCGAAATCGCGATAGCGGGAAGCCCGGTTTATGACAGCATCGCTGTCGCGAACAACGCGGCCGCCGCGGATAGGAACTTAAGGCTTGTAACCGAGCTTGGCGGGACAATATGCGAGGCGCTCGCGTTCAGGATAATAGACGGGGTCTTTTCGTGCACGCAGGTCCTGACAGGCCTTTTCAACAAAGATTTAGAAATAGCTGTTTTCTACCCGGTATCGCAGGCTATCCTGCTCGCAGAGGACGCCCTGCGCGCGTATTATCTGGACACAGGCACGCTCAGGTGGGTTATTGTGCCGGGAGCCCAGACTGTTGATAAGGTGAGGAGATGCGTTAGTTTCAACGTGAACCATTTGAGCATATTCAGGATCATGTCGCTTTCTTTCGCCGCGCAGGACCTGACGGGGGTGCTGGTATACCCCAATCCGTTCACGCCTTCTTCCGCGGTGGGAGGAAAGCTGAAATTCACAAAGCTTACCGCGAAAGCGGTTATCAGGATATATACGGTGTCGGGTGAGCTGGTTTACACAATAGATAAGGCAGGGGACCCAACCGACAGGGCTGAATGGGACGGAAAGAACACCGCGGGCGAAAACGCCGCGAACGGTCTTTATTATTACGTTATCACGACAGAAGGCAGCGCTGAGAAAAAGATAGGCAAGTTCGTCGTGCGCAAGTAGCGGCAGGGCTTGCCCTGCTATTTTGAAAGCGTGTCCCGCCCAGCAAGATTGGCGGGCAGGCGCTGTGTCAACGTGTCAACGCAACTGCAAGGTAGCCGCAGGCTTTAGCCTGCGAGGATGTAAAGTATGAAAAAGAAGATTTTAATAATCTTGTTTTTAACTTTTAACTTTTCCGAATGGATCCCTTTGGGACAACTTTTAACTTTTCCGCCCACCATGGGTATTGGTGGGCGAGACCTCGCCCAGATGAATATCTGGGCGGGTAGCTGCGCCTGGGCGCTCAGCCCGGGAAGCAGCGGGGTGAATTTCCTAAGGCTCGCGGTGGGCGCAAGGGCCGCGGGAATGGGCGAAGCATTCACTGCGGTCGCGGATGACGCAAGCGCGGTCGGCTGGAACCCGGCAGGGCTGACACAGATCGAAGACAAGCAGATATTTTTTGTCCACGGATTGCTGCCTTTATTTGTAAACCAGGATCTAGTAAGCTACGCGCAATCCTGGGACAAATATTCGTTTGGGTTCAGCGCGAACTTTCTTTCAAGCGGCAAAATGTACAGGACCACGGAGAACGCTTCGGGGGATTACACCGGGACTAACGGGCAGTTTGAAAGCGTTGATTCCGCGTTCATGTTTTCCTTCGCGCAAAGAACGGGAGGTTTCGGGTTCGGCGCCACTCTTAAGATATTACGCAGCGTTATAGATAGTTATTCCGGAAATGCCATAGGGGTGGATGTGGGTTTCCTTTACAGGTTTGGGAACAACAAAAATTTCAAGCTGGCAGCGGTCTTGCAGAATTTCGGCTCCAAGATGAAGTATTCAAATGACGTGCAGGACGGCCTGCCCATGGGCATGCGCCTGGGCGGTTCTTACGCGGTCGGCACTGAACTGGGAAAGATGAACCTGAGTTTTGATCTGAATTTGCCTATTGATCATTCCGCGGGAGTGCATCTGGGGTTAGAATACTGGATACAGGACATTGCCGCGATAAGGATAGGGTATAAAACTGACAGGATAAACGATCTGGACGCTCTTTCCGGGCTCTGCTGCGGCGGCGGCGTGAAGTTTGAGAACTTCGAGGTGGATTACGCCTACGTTCCTTACGGGGACTTGGGCCAAACGCATCGCATCTCCATACTTGCTAGCTAGCTTCTAAAATTAACCACAGGTTAACACAGGTAAACACAGTTTCAGATAAAAACCTTGTTTTTGATTCATAATTCATAACTCATAATTCATAATTAGAAAGAGGGAAAAATGAATACGGCGCCGAGTTTAAAAGCAATGCTGACCTGCGACAACATTATAACAGAGCAGGGCACAGGCAAAAAAAGCCTGATAGGGATATTCGAAAAAATACATTCGCAGAGGTTTCCCTGCATGCATCCGGCTTTAAGCGTGTACGTGAATTTTACGGATGCCGTGGGGAAATACAATTTCAAGCTGGAATTATACGACGTTGAAAAAGAGAAGGTGCTTGCCGGAGCGGAAATAAAAGACATTAACATACCGGACAAGCTGGGCATAAGCGAACTCGCGTTCAACCTGAGGGGACTCGGGTTCGAGCACCCTGGAAAATACGAGTTCAGGATCTCAGCGAACGGCAGGTTTTTCGGGATGAAGTCTTTTATGCTTGAGCAGGCTAAAGCGCAGGGCGCTCAGCAGCATCCCGGTGAAACCATCAACTAACACAAACAATTAAGAACGCAGGATAAACCACGGAGACACAGAGGCACAGAGAAGAATTTCTTGGTTTTAAACTGGATACTGGATACTGGCAACTGGTAACTGTAGTTAAGGATGCCGAAGTGGCGGAATTGGCATACGCCTACGGCTCAGGACCGTAGGGGCGAAAGCCCTTGGGGGTTCAACTCCCCCCTTCGGCATGTCCTTTTCGCAAAACGAAAAGGACAGAGCAATGGAGCAATGGAAAATAGAGAATAGGTTAAAGACAAGGCGACATTGCGGTCTATTCTCTATTGTTCTATTCTCAGATGTTTTTAATTAGCTCCCCGGTAGAAGCGGGGGAGTTGAAAGGCACTTTCCGCTTATATTAAATGAATCCGTTGTTCACAATTATTACTCAGCTTGATCGATGGAATCAGGTATGACAAATCAGAATTTATTTGACTTTTGAGCCAGGTTATGCTATAATGTTCTATAAAACGAACAATTGTTCGCAAAATAGAACATAGGAGAAAATGATGAGGTTTCATGATATATTAGAGGATATTTTTTCCAGCAAGGTAAAAATATCCGTTGTTAAAATATTGTTTCGCTATCCAGAAAAGAAATTTAGCGGCAGAGAATTAGCGAGAGTTGTCAATGCTTCTCCCTCTAGAGTGTGGGAGATCCTGAATTTTCTACAACGATACGGAATAATTGAAAGCGCGAGAATTGGAAATACAATTGCATGGAATTTGAACAAAAGCAGTATATTTTCAAAAGAGTTAAAAAGGGTTTTTCATTTAGAAAAGAAAATGTTTGGAGATTTAAAACATAAAATAGCACATTTGTTCAAAAAACGGCTATTTGTCAAAAGGGTAATACTTTTTGGCTCGGTTGCTCATGGAAAAGAATCGCCTGAAAGTGATATAGATCTCCTTGTCGTAGTTAAGAAAGAAAATGATAAGAAAATTGCAGGAGATATAATTCAACAACTGAACCCAGTTTTTCTATCTTTATACGGAAATATGATTTCAGAAATTATTTATTCTGAGAAAGAATGGTTGGCAAAGAGAAACACGCCCCTTGCAAAGAATATAGAATCTAAGGGAGAAATTCTTTTTGAAAGGGAATCAGCGTAAACAAAATAAAAGTGTATGATATAGAAGAGGAGCGTTATAATATATACTGGAAAAAAGCTAAAGAATTTTATCAGATAATGAAGTTTGCGGAAGATAAAGAATTATGGATAGGCGCAGGGCTTCTTGGTATCCACTGTGCCATTTCACTTTGCGATGCATTAACAACTTTCTATTTAGGGGCAAGGTCAAGAAGTGAAAAACATCAAGATGTGGTTGTATTGCTTAAGAAAATCAAAGTGAAAAATATAGATGAAAAAATAAGGCACGTTCTATCTATACTTTCTGTAAAAAATCTTGTAGAATATGAAGCAAGAGAATTCAAAGAAAGTGATTCAAGGAAAATTATAATTCAGGTAGAACGCTTGTATGTTTGGGTAAGTCAACTTCTTCCCATAAGAGAAGATTGACAGAAATATAAAAGTAGCTTTAGAATTCCGCAGACAGAGCAACGGGGAAGATTATGGTGATTAGGCGAGCGCCAAGCTAAGCTGTGGCTAATCCAGTCAGTTGCAAATAACTGACCCAGATAAGATTTGGCAGTCTGGTAGCAAGAAGCCAGAAAGGAAGGAGCAATCTTTCTTTTCTAAGCGGCTTGACAAA
>Ga0210051_1004406_pt1 | contig 13768 bp, 14 predicted proteins | sample CryGey092014_all_FD_185464 | JGI IMG/M metagenome (GOLD analysis project Ga0210051, IMG submission 185464) | Groundwater microbial communities from aquifer - Crystal Geyser CG23_combo_of_CG06-09_8/20/14_all (SPAdes) (version 2) | ecosystem: Environmental > Aquatic > Deep subsurface > Groundwater...
TTAAGATTCAATTATGAAAATACTATATGCTGGCGGCGGCACTATGGGCTCGGTTAGCCCGCTTATCGCCATCCACCAAAAGTTAGTGTCAAAATTCCAAGTGCCAAATTATCAGTCATTATGGTTGGGAACAATTTTTGGAATGGAGCGTGAATTAGTGGAAAAAGCAGGCATAAAATTTGAACCAATTGAAAGCGGCAAACTGCGCCGTTATTTTGCTTTGGAAAATGTTTTTGATATTTTCAGAATTATCATTGGTTTTTTTCAGGCGCTTTACTGGCTCGTAAAATTTGAGCCAGACATTGTTTTAACAGCTGGTTCTTTTGTAGCAGTGCCAGTGGCTTATGCCGCGTTTTTTTACAATGCGCCTGTGTTCGCGCATCAGCAAGATGTAAAAGTTGGTTTGGCTAATAAGCTTATGGCGCCAGTGGCTAAAAAAATAAATGTGGCATTAGAAAAATCTTTAAAAGATTTTAATCAAAAAAAAGTTGTTTTAGTGGGAAACCCTATTAGAGATGAATTACGGATTACGGATTTACAACATAGGTTTGATTTTGAAAACAATTTGCCAATAGTTTTAATCCTTGGCGGCGGCACTGGCGCTTTGGCAATTAACGAATTAATTTGGCAGTCACTCTCGGAATTGATAAAATTTTGTAACATTATTCACATTACTGGCAAAGATAAATCAATTTCAAATTGCGGATTACCAATCACGGATTACGAATTACAATATAAGTCATTTGAATTTTTAGATGCGGAGCAAATATCAGAAGTTTATAATTTATCCAACATCGCGATTTCCCGCGCAGGCATGGCAACTTTGACTGAATTAGCTTATTTTAAAAAGCCAACAATTATTATTCCTATGCCTGACACGCATCAGGAAGCAAACGCTGAGTATTTTGCAAAAAATAACGCGGGCATTTATTTAAAACAAAAAGAATTGACTGCGAAAAGTTTTGTGCAAGAAATAAAAAATTTATTAGTAGATGAAACTAAGAAAAAAGAATTAGGCGAGAATATGAACCAAATTTTTGTGGATTATTCAGGGGAGAAATATTTAGAAGAAATATTAAATTAAAATTATGATAGAACAAGAATTGCTTAAAAAATTATTTAAACAACATTTTAATGAAGAAGTTTTTGATTTTAAAGCCCTAAAAGGCGATGGCTCTGATCGCACAGTTTATCGCTTAACAAGTCAAAATCATACAGCGATTGGTATTTATGGAAAAAATCGTAAAGAAAACGAGGCATTTATTTCTTTTTCAAAAACATTGTCCGAGCAGAAAATAAAAGTGCCAGAAATTTATGAAATAGATTTAGATAATCATATATATTTAGAAGAAGACTTAGGCGACGAACTTCTTTTTACCTGGATGGAAAAAATAAAAAGCAGCGAAAGTTTCAACACAGAAATTGTCGCTATGTATCAGAATGTTTTAAAAGTTTTGCCAACCATCCAGATTATAGCTGGTAAAAAAATTAATTTTGGTCTTTGTTATCAGCACATTGAATTTGCGCACGAATCAATGTTATGGGATATGCATTATTTCAAATGGAATTTTTTAAATTTATTTTACAAAGACAATATTGACAATGAATTATTAGAATGCGATTTTAATCAGCTGGCCAATATTTTAATGCAGGAAGATAGAAATTTTTTTATGTATCGCGATTTTCAGTCCCGTAACATAATGATAAAAAATAATGAGCCATATTTTATTGATTATCAATCTGGCAGAAGAGGGGCCTTGCAGTATGATGTCGCTTCCTTGCTTTATGATGCCAAAGCCAAAATTCCACAGGAAATTCGTGAAGCACTATTGGATTTTTATATTAGTGAAGTTAATAAAATTATTAATGTTAATCCTGAAAAATTTAAAAAATATTTTTATGGTTTTGTTTTGATTCGCATTATGCAGGCCTTGGGCGCTTATGGTTTTGTGGGTATTGTCAAGAATAAACCGCATTTTTTAAACAGCATCCCTTTTGCTATAGATAATTTGCGCATTTTGCAAAAGCAATGTTCTTTTTTGTCAGATTTGCCTGTCTTAAATAATATTATTGAAAAAATATGCGCAATAGATAATTGGCAGGAAATTGTGCCGGAGAATAAAGAATTAACAGTAAAAATAGTTAGTTTTAGTTTTAAAAAAAATGAGAGGCCAAAAGATGAAACTGATAATGGTGGTGGTTTTGTTTTTGACTGCCGCGGGCTAGTAAATCCATTTTGGGAAGAAAAATTAAAAAATTTAACTGGATTGGACAGTGATGTTAAAATTTTTTTAGATAGCAAAGAAAGAGTGCAAAATTTTTTGTCGCATGTTTATGAGCTAATAGATTTGACGGTTCTTAGTTATCAGACAAGAGGTTATAACAATTTAATGGTTTCGTTTGGTTGCACAGGCGGTCAGCATCGTTCTGTTTATTGCGCTGAAAAATTAGCAGAACATTTAAAAAATAATGGCGTTAAAATTTCAGTGCAACACTTAGTTTTAAAAAATAATTTATGAAAGCCATAATTTTAGCGGCAGGGTTTGGCACTCGTCTTAAACCATTAACAGACACAACTCCTAAAGCGCTCTTACAGGTTGGTTCATTATCTATGCTTGAAAGAGCTATTTTTTATTTGGCGCGCCAAGGCGTGGCAGAGATAATTGTTAATAGTCACTACTTGGCAAAACAGGTGGAAAATTTTGTATCAGATAATTGGAAGAGATGGCCGGTTAAAGTGAAAATAATTTTTGAGACAGAAATTTTGGACACTGGCGGCGCAATTAAAAATGCCAAATCTTTTTTAAGCGACTCTGATCCTTTTATTGTTTTTAATGTTGATATTTTAACAAATTTGGATTTACGAAAAGAAATAATTAAACACAATCAGAGTGGGGCAGTAGCCACACTTATTGTTAATAACAGAACGACAAATCGGCCGTTATTGATTGATCAAAATGGCAGATTGGCTGGTCACTTGAATAAAAGCGCTAATGAAAGAATATTGGTAAAAGGAACACAGGACGAACATTTGAGAGAAGTTGGTTTTATGGGCATTCATATTGTTTCAACACGATTATTTGAAATTTTTCCGTTGGAAAATAAATTTAGTATTATTAATTTTTATCTTAAACTGGCTGAAGAAAATATAATAAATACAGTGGAAGTTAAGGATGTCTATTGGCTGGATGTTGGCAGTAGAGAGTGTTTGCAACAAGCAGAAAATGACTTAAGAAATGGACTAATTTAAAACTACAAATATTTTTAATAAAATAAAAACTCCCGCAGTCTGGTATGAGAGAGCGGGAGGGAGGATTTTATGAAATTGGTAAGAAGAACTGTCTCATATGCCCTTCCTTATGAACGCAATTAATAACTTCGGCAATAAATTTAGCTGGGCTAAGGACAATCAGATTGGGGTGCCACTCGCCAGCTCTAATAAGAGGTATTGTTTCTAAGACTATCATTTTGTCAATCAGACCACTTTGAAGAGCTGGGTTTAAGATGTCAAAAGTGTTTTGACCAAAATCATTGTGTACTATAAGCACTGTCACTTCTTTGGCCCCATTTCGTTTGGCGATTTGAGCGCCTACCACAATTGTATCGCTGCTTTGGCACATATCATCAAATGAGATAACTTTTTTATTTTTGACATCGCCAATAATGAATGATTTATTTATATCTACTCTAAGTGTGTTAGGGTCGCGAGTTTTAAACACAAAAGAAACATCCGTTGTTTTTAAAAATTCTGATATTTTCGCATTTCTTTTATAGCTACCATCATCCAAAGCCAAGATACCATCAAAATTTAAATAATCGCGGGCATATTCAATTAGAATACGCATTAGATATAAATGGTGCACCGTATGCAGTCGATGGTGTTTTGTATCATAGAAGTATGGATGCTGGGAAGTGTGCTGATCAAAAATAACTCCTAAATCAATTCCAGATTGTGAAATCAAATCGGCGGTAATTTTGTAAGTTATTGGATCGCCAAATCTTTTGGGATGGTCCGCTTTTCCAGTGCCGACAAAAGGAAATACTCCAAAGATTCTGGAAGCACCCTGAATAGAATCGACTATTTGCAAAAATTCTCCCATAGTATTTTGCCAGTCGTGCAACGAACTAATGATGCATATATCAGCTCCGCTAACATCACCTTTGCGCCAGACCCGCGGTTGATTATTTTGAAAAGTTCCTGATTCCATTTCCAAAGGAGGTATATTAAGTTCTTTAGCTACATCCAATCCCAATTTTGAGTGAGAGTTAGCAATAATTAATTTTAACTCCCCAAACCTGCTATTATTGTTCATTTTTTCCTCCATCATTTTTATTGTGAAATGTTTTTTCGTTTCTTTCCATCCTTAATCTACCAATTCCAAATTATTTTGGCAAGGGTCTAAAAAAATGTTATAATCAATTTATGTTTTTCCACCATCACCATATTAAAAGACAAAAAGCGCGTGAGACTTTGCTTATTAACCCAGCGCTTAAGGCCCTGCTTTTGATCAGCGGCTTATTTATGTTTGCTTTTGCCATGTTCTCGCCCATTTACGCGATTTTTGTGGAACGAGTCGGCGGCGGCATTGAAACAGCGGCAAATTCTTGGGCGATTTTCGGTTTGGTGGCTGGCGTTTTGACTTTTATCACAGGCAAATTTGAAAATGAAATGAAAGACACGGAACTGGCTATTGTCTGGTCTCAATTTGTAATTGGACTTGGTTATGTCTTGTTATATTTTACCGAAGGAGTGGGCATGCTATATTTAGTCATGATAATTTTAGGCATTGGAGATGCGCTTTATTGGCCGGCATTTCACTCCACTTATTCTATTCACGCTGACGGCCACAAATCAACTTTTCAATGGGGCATTTATGATGGTTTGGCTTATTTTATTCCAGCCATTGGTTCGGCTTTGGGCGGCTGGCTTGTTAATCAATATGGTTTTAATTTGATTTTCATTATTATGGCTGTGATGTCATTTACCTGCGGAATTTATATTTTGTTTTTACCAAGGAGAGTGTTATGAATTTTTGTCTCCAAGATGTTGGTTTAGGGCTGTGCCATGAACCCGCATGATTATTAGAAAAAATGTTTTTACTGAAAAAACACTTTCGTTAAAATGTTTTTTTCCTTAAAAATTATTTTATCTTTTCCCAAATTTTATCAATTTGGTTTTTTAGTTCTTCTAAACTTCCTTCATTAACAATAGTAAAATCCGCCATGGCAATCGGACCTGCCTTTTCAATATTTTCTATTTCCGCGTAGTCACGGGTTTTGGCCTCTTCAGGTGAAAACGAGCGATACTTTAAATCGGGGTCCTGGTCGTAGTGGTTTCTTCTGTCTGCTAATCTGACATAACGAGTTTTAGGTGAAGCATAGACCGCAATGACTATCAAATTTTCCCCGTATTTATTTTTTAATTTTTTGTATTCTGACCAGCTATAAAGTCCATCTCCCAAAATATTTTTGCCTTCAGACAAAAAAGCGTCAATTTTGGGTATGTTCAAAAGGGCAAACGCGGCCATACCGTATTTTTTTCTGAATTCTTCTCTAATAGGCCGTTCGTTCGCTTCCGTTGGTTCTAAATTTCTTTTTTTAATTTCATCCAAGGTAATTTGTCCAAAGCGAAAATAAGCATAGTTTTGTTTAACAAAAAAATCAGCTACCTCACTTTTGCCGGACCCGCAGAGTCCCGTGATACAAACTATTTTGTTATTAGGCATATTTTAAGGTTACATATCTTTGTAAGTTTCCATCACATCTTGCAAAACATCCAGTATTACTCCGGCTTGGGCAAAAATCTCACGAGTTAATTTTGCGCCATGATAATGTTTTTGGCAAACTACTCGTTTAATACCAGATGCAACAATCATTCGCGCGCAAACATAGCAAGGTTCCATTTTTGTATAAATTGTAGCACCCTCAAGCGAGATGCCGTATTTTGCGGCTTGACAGATAATGTTTTGTTCAGAGTGAATAGTACGAACACAATGTTTTGAAATTGTTCCGTCTTCATTTAAAACCTCGTGAATAATATGTCCGTCCTCGTCGCAATGAGACATACCTGGTGGCGAACCAACATAGCCGGTTGCAATAACTCTCTTATCGCGTACGCAAACTGAGCCAGTTCGACCACGATCACAAGTGCCTCTTTCTCCAACAATTGTAGCAAGTTTCATAAAATATTCATCCCAGCTTGGACGAATGTATTTTTGTTCTTCCATATTGATAAAATTATTTTTTCACCGCGTTGACTTTTTTCATCATTCTTGATTTTTTTCTGGCTGCGGTGTTTTTGGTTAAAACCCTTTTTTGTGCGGCTTTATCAATGGCTTTGGCCAGTTGTCGCGCGATTTCTTCTGCTTTATTTTTATCGCTGACTGATAAAGCTTTTTTAAGCTGGCGAGCTAAAATATCCAGACTAGCCCTGATTTTATTATTTTTAGCTGTTCTTTTTTTAATTTGTCTTAATGATTTTTCCGCGTTTTTTTGTTGTGGCATAGGAGTTAAAAATTACAAATTCTAAATTTCAAATTCTAAATAAATTTAGAATCAATTAAATTATATTGAATCTATTCTAACATCATTCTGTTTTTTTGACAAGCAGGGGATTATCTTGCTATATTTTATAGTATAAATTATAATTACGGGCATATAGCTCAGCGGTTAGAGCGTCACCCTTATAAGGTGGATGTCGATGGTTCAAATCCATCTATGCCCAAATTATTTCGCCGAGGTAGCTCAGTGGTAGAGCGCAGGACTGAAAATCCTGGCGTCGGCAGTCCGATTCTGCCCCTCGGCAATTTAATAAAATCCGTTTTCAGCGGGTTTTTGTTTTTCTTGTTAAAACAGCCTTTTTCAGTTAAAATGACAATATGACAAAAAAATACGCAGTTAATCTGCAAAATTTTATCTCTGCTCTTCAAAAGATTTCTGTTTTGGATTGGTCAAAAAAGTTGCAAAAAAAATTTTCCAAAGCAGAAGTTTATTTAGTTGGTGGCGCGGTGCGCGACGCAATTTTAGGTGTTAAGGATAATAAAGATTTTGATTTTGTGGTCAGAGCTGTGCCAATGAAAAAGTTGGAAAAATTTTTAAGCACTCTCGGCTGGGTGGAAAAATTAGGCCGTAATTTTGGCGTTTTAAAATTCAAGCCAAGGAAATTTATGCTTGATAAAAATTTTGAACCATTAGATATTGCCTTGCCAAGAGTTGATTTTTCTTTTAATACCGGTGGCTACAAGGATTTTAAAGTTAAATTCAATAAAGATTTAAAAATTGAAGAAGATTTATTAAGAAGGGATTTTACCATTAACGCGATAGCAATAAAATTAGTTGCTGGTGTAGAGACGCGCCACCGAAATTTGTCCAGCGGACAAATGAGGGCGTCTCTACAAAATTTTATTGACCCATTTAATGGATTAGATGATATTAAAAATAAAACCATTCGCGCGGTTGGCAAACCGGCTGAAAGATTTAGAGAAGATTATTCGCGCTTGCTGCGCGCAGTCAGATTATCTTGCCAATTAAATTTTGAAATTGAAGAAAAAACTTTTAGTGCTTTGAAAAAATTTGTTTCTAAATTAAATAATAAAAATAAAAAAGGTGATTGGATCACGCCAAGAGAAATTCTGGCCAAAGAAATTTTACGCGCTTTTTATTATGACCCAGTTAAAGCTTTTAAATTATGTGATGAAACTGGTATTTTTAAAATTTTAATGCCAGAGATTTTAAAAATGAAAAAATGTCCTCAGCCAAAAAATTTTCATTCTGAGGGTGATGTTTGGGAACATACGAAATTTGCCTTGAGTAAAATAAATAGTTCAGAGTTTAAAAGATTTGAACGGAAGATGAATAAGTTATTAGTGATAAGCAATAAGGGACAAGGAAAAACAAGCAATGCGCAAAATAAAATATATTTTAAAAAAGATTTTTTAGAGTTAGTATGGGCAACAATTTTTCATGACCTTGGCAAGCCATATACTATTGAAACGCCGGAAAAAGATAAGGTTGAGAGAATCAGATTTAATGATCATGATAATGTGGGAGCTGATTTAGCCAGAAAAATTTGCGAGCGATTAAATTTATCTGCGCCGGAAAATTATAGTTTGAATATTGATAATATAGAAAAGTTAGTACGGAAACACATGATGCTGATCCACGGCCATCCTCGTAATTTTCGGCCAACCACGATAGAAAAATATTTTTTTTCAGAAAATTTTCCAGGCGTAAATTTAATCAAATTAGCCTATTTAGATTCACTGGCTACGATTCCTAAAAACGGCCCGTTAGAATTTGACTTAATTAACGCGTTGTTAAAAAGAATCAAAGCCATGAGTTCATTAATGAAAACCAAAAAAATACGCGCTCAACTGCCAGCTCCGTTGTTAAACGGTGATGAAATTATGAAATTATTAAAAATAAGCCCTGGCAAAAAAGTCGGCGAGCTTAAAGAGAATCTGCGAGAAGTTCAACTTTCTGGCCAGATAAAAAACAAAGCCGAAGCTAAAACATATTTGCGCAAAAACCACAAAATGCTAAAATAAAAAGTAGTTAAAAATAAAAAATTTATGCTAACCAAAGAAGAAGTCAAACATATTGCTGATTTGGCTCGCATTGAATTATCTGAAAAAGAAACAGAAAAATATCAAGCGCAACTTGGTAAAATTTTGGATTATATGGAAAAGTTAAAACAAGTTAATACCATTGGCACCCCTATTTCTGACGGAGGTATGATTGATTTAGAAAATGTTTGGCGGGAAGATGAAATTAGTGATAGGCAATTAGTGACAAGTGACAAGGAATTGATTAGTATGGCGCCGGAAGTAGAGAATGGGCAGGTGAAAGTGGAGTCAGTATTTTGATTATCTATTTTCTGTTGTCATGCTGAACTTGTTTCAGCAACTCATTTTAGACTTAACACAGAGATCCTAAAATAAATTCAGGATGACATTTAAAATATTTTTATGATTCAAGAATTGCATCAAAAATTGATCACTAAAGAAATCTCTGCCACAGAACTTGCGCGGGATTATTTGCGTCGTATAGAAGAAAAAAATCCAGTTCTTAATGCTTTTATTACTGTGGCTGAAAAAGAGGCTCTAAAACAAGCTGAAAAGGTTGATAAAAAAATAGCTAATGGAGATGAAATTTCTTTATTAGCAGGTATTCCAGTTGCCATTAAAGATGTGATTATGACAGAGGGCATAAAAACAACGGCCGGTTCAAAAATTTTAGAAAATTATATCGCGCCATATGACGCTACTGCTGCAAAAAAAATTAAAGATGCAGGCGCTGTGATTTTAGGAAAAAATAATTGCGATGAATTTGCCATGGGTTCTTCAACAGAAAATTCCGCTTTTGGTCCAACTAAAAATCCACATGATTTAGCGCGCGTGCCTGGCGGAACTTCTGGCGGTTCTTCTTGTGCAGTAGCCGCGGATTTATCTGTTTATTCACTTGGCACAGATACCGGCGGTTCTGTGCGCCAGCCAGCAGCTTTTTGCGGCGTAGTTGGTTTAAAACCAACTTATGGTTCTGTTTCTCGTTATGGTTTAATTGCAGATGCTTCGTCTTTGGATCAGATCGGACCATTAACAAAAAATGTGGCTGATGCCAAAATTGTTTTTGATATGATCAAAGGAAAAGATGAAAAAGACGCAACCTCTGTTTCATTAAAACATAAAAACATTAAAACATTAAAACAAAAAGATAGTTTAGCTGGTTTCAAAATTGGCATTCCTCAAGAATATTTTATAAAAGGCATTGATGCAGAAGTGGAAATTGCGGTGCGTGAAGTAATAGAAAAAGTCAGAGAATTAGGCGCGGAAATTATTGAAGTCAGCTTGCCATATACAGAATATGCTTTGGCTGTTTATTATATTATTCAACCAGCTGAAGCCAGCGCAAATTTAGCCAGATTTGACGGTATTCGTTATGGGAATCGCGGAATAACGCGGAATACTACGCTGAACTACGCGGACAAACTCATTGATGTTTATAAAAAAACACGGGCGGAATTTTTGGGCGATGAAGTTAAAAGAAGAATTATGCTTGGCACTTATGCTTTGTCCGCTGGTTATTATGATGCTTACTATAAAAAAGCAGGACAGGTCAGAACTTTAATTCGTAAGGATTTTAAAAAAGTTTTTGATAAAGTTGATATTTTACTCACCCCGACCACGCCCACCCCTGCTTTTAAGTTAGGCGAAAAAACAAATGATCCGTTAACAATGTATTTGGAAGATATTTTTACTGTGCCTGCGAACTTGTCTGGCGTGCCAGCTATGTCTCTGCCATGCAGTAAAACTAAAACTGGTTTGCCAATCGGCGTCCAACTTATCGCGCCGTGGTTTAATGAGGATGCTTTGTTTGAGGTAGGGGAGAGATTGGAAAAGAGTAATCTGTAATCTGTAATTCGTAATCTGTAAAATGATTTTGGAACCGTTTTTGATAATTATAATTACCGATTACTGATTACATATTACAAATTACTTTTATTTTTATCCTTGCTTAATCTGATATTTATGATAAACTAATTTTAGTTTTTTGGACTCGTGGTGTAGCCCGGTCTAACACGTCTCCCTGTCACGGAGAAGATCGAGGGTTCAAATCCCTTCGAGTCCGAATTAAAATTTAAATTATTTATTTGCCAATTTTTCGCCAATTTGCTATAATATAATTAAGTTTTGGCGCATCAATAATTTAGGGGTGTGCATAACTAAAAAATAAACTTTTAAAAAATTAATCGGTTTAGGCCTGAAAAACGGCTTAAGCTAAAACAAATTTATGGAAGAAATGCTTGTCGTAGGCTCTAAAGTAAAAGCCTATGTTAAATCCAAGAATCTTCACATGGCAGGCGATTTTGGCGAAGCATTAAGCAAAGAAGTCGCTCATCTGATTGATAAAGCGGCTAAAAGATGTGAAGAAAACAAAAGATCCACATTAAGACCAGCTGATCTTTAAAATGTTCTGGGTTTTGCACCCAGGCTAAAAAAGCAAAAACCCGCTGAAAAAGGCGGGTTTTTGCTTTTGTTCGCATTTGCAGTCTTTTGGCAAATCTGATAAAATAAACCTAAATGACTATTTCCAAATATCTTACTTTAATGATCTTGGCCACCCTGCTTTGCTGGGTTTCGTTTTTTGTTGTCATTAACGCGGTAGATCCTTTCAGCACCACTTTTTCTGGTTTTATTCTTTTTTATCTCTCTTTGTTATTTTCAGCAATTGGCACTCTTTCTCTTTTTGGATTTTTAGTCCGGCATCTATTTAATAAAAATCAGTTTATCACCACGCAGGTTATTGTTTCTTTTCGCCAGAGCATTTGGCTTTCAATTTTGATTGTGGTTGGTTTATATTTGCAAAGCCAGAAATTAGCCGCCTGGTGGAATTTATTGATATTGTTAATTTTGCTTTTGGCATTGGAATTTTATTTTGTTTATAGAGGCGATGATGAAGAAAAGGATAAATAAAATTAATAAATTGTAGCTGTTCCTTTTGTCATCCTTGCGAGCTTTAAGTTGCCGGTGACAAGTTAAAGCGGTGATCCCAGCGAATAAGCAATTGCTGTTTCCATGAGATTCCCGCTTTCGCGGGAATGACAATAAAAATAAAATAACATAAAAATATGAAAGAAATTTTACAAAACTTAAAATCAGAAATTGTTGAAAAAATAAAATTCATTAAAAATGAGGCAGATTTAGAAAATTTTCGTTTGGAGTACTTCAGTCGCAAGGGCAAGTTCACTGAGGCTTTAAAAAAAATTAAAGATGTGGCTGACGCAGAAAAACCAGTCATTGGCAAAATAGCTAATGAGGTTAAAAAAGAAATTGAGCATATTTTTGAACAGACTAAAAACTTTTTGACTGATGATGTGACTGTTAAAAAAGAAAAAATTTACGACCCTACTTTGCCTGGCCTTAAAAAAACAATTGGCACTTTGCATCCTACTACGCGCATGATTCATGAGCTCAACGAAGCTTTTCGTTCTTTGAATTTTGAAATTTATGAAGGCAATGAAATCACAACTGAAGAGCAGGCTTTTGATAATTTAAACTTTCCGCCTGATCACCCGGCGCGTGAATCAATGGATACTTATTGGATAAAGTTACAGAAAATACAAAAACAAAAAAATATAAAAATACTAAACGCAAGCGAGAAATATTGTTTGCGACCACATTTGACTGGCGTTAGCGTGAATTATATGAAGACGCACAAACCGCCATTTCAATTTGTTTATCCTGGCCGGGTATTTCGCAGCGAAGCCACTGATGCTGGGCATGAAAGATGTTTTTATCAATACGAAGCTTTGATTGTTAATCATGATGTTTCTTTTTCCGCGGGCAAAATTTTAATTAAGACAATTTTAGAGCGCGTATTTGGCCATGAAGTAAAAATTCGCATGCGCGCTGGCTTTTTTCCTTTTGTGGAACCTGGTTTTGAAATTGATATGGAGTGCCAGGTTTGCCATGGCCTTGGTTGCGGTATTTGCAAACATAATGGCTGGCTGGAAATAATGCCTGGCGGCGCGCCGCATCCAAATGTTTTTAAAGCAGGCGGTCTTGATCCGAAAAAATGGCAAGGGTTTTATATCAATGTAGGCCTTGATCGTTTAGTTATGATGAAATACGGCATTGATGATATCCGTTTAATGCATAGCGGGGATTTGAGATTTCTTCGTCAGTTTTAATTTTTATGTTTGTCGCAAAAATATTTATTTTAACTTTTCTCGCATTCGTGGGCGCTTTTTGCTGGGCGCCGGTTTTGGCGCGCAAATTAACTAAGTTAAAAATGTGGAAAAAGGCGCGCAAATATACGCCTGACGGCCACGAACTTATCACTTTTCAAAAAATAGAAAAAGATCATCTTGTTAAAACTTCCAGAGGCGGCGGACTTTTAATCTGGGTGACAATCTTGGTTTTAGCTCTTGTTATTTCTTTGTTTAATAAATTATTTAATGGCGTGTTTGAAGACCTTAATTTTTTAAACCGGGCCGAAACATGGCTGCCTTTGTTCACTTTGGTCGCTGCTGGTTTTTTAGGATTTTTTGATGATCTTTTAACAACAAGATTGGCTGGCGGAAAATATCTGGGCGGCGGCATGAGTTTGTCAAAAAGAATTGGCATTGTTTTTATTATTGGCATGGTAGGCGCGCTCTGGTTTCATTTTAAGCTTGGCTGGGACACAATTCATCTGCCTTTTTTAGGCGATTTTTATATCAATGGTTTTTATATTCCTCTTTTTGCCATTACTATGGTGGCTGTTTTTTCATCAGGTATTATTGACGGCATTGACGGCCTTTCCGGCGGAGTGTTTGTGCCTATTTTTGCCCTTTACGCCGTGATTTCATTTTTGCGCGGCCAGATAGACTTGGCTGCTTTTTGCGCCATGATCACAGGCACTCTGGCTGTTTTTTTATGGTTTAACGCTCCTCCTGCTAAATTCTATATTGGCGAAACAGGCATTTTAGCTTTAACCACCACCTTAACTGTGATTGCTTTTTTAACCAATTCTTTTGTGCTTTTGCCCATTGCCGGGGTTATGCTCGTGGCCACCACTGGTTCTGATATTTTACAATTGGCTTACAGAAAATATGGCATTAAACACGGTTGGAGCGAACAAAAAAGAAAATTTTTTCAGGCCGCGCCCCTGCATCATCACTTCCAACTTAAAGGAGTTAAAAATGAAACAGTAGTGATGCGTTATTGGATTATTACCGGCATTGCCACTATGGTGGCGTTGATGGTGTATTTGTTGGATAAGGGGCTGT
>Ga0210051_1004407_pt1 | contig 13766 bp, 7 predicted proteins | sample CryGey092014_all_FD_185464 | JGI IMG/M metagenome (GOLD analysis project Ga0210051, IMG submission 185464) | Groundwater microbial communities from aquifer - Crystal Geyser CG23_combo_of_CG06-09_8/20/14_all (SPAdes) (version 2) | ecosystem: Environmental > Aquatic > Deep subsurface > Groundwater ...
CATTATTTTTCTTTCTATAGATACGGAAAGTTTAAATCGTACTATGTAGTATGGAAACTGTTTGTTGAGGGCTATAAAGCGGAGTTGTGGAAAGGTTTAAATCGTACTATGTAGTATGGAAACCTTCTTCTTCTACTACTTTTTCGACTTCTGCTTCTTTGTTTAAATCGTACTATGTAGTATGGAAACAAAACCGATAGAATTTTCTTTTCGATGTCTGGATATGTTTAAATCGTACTATGTAGTATGGAAACTATTCGTGAAAGAGCAACCCCGAACATAGCTGTCCCGTTTAAATCGTACTATGTAGTATGGAAACCTTTATATCCCTCGAAGAAAAAAGTGCTCCCTGGTTTGTTTAAATCGTACTATGTAGTATGGAAACTTCGACCCATATTTGCGATAAAAAATAAAGGAAGAACGTTTAAATCGTACTATGTAGTATGGAAACGGTTTAAAGGCGCTCTTTCACGAATGTAATCAAATCGTTTAAATCGTACTATGTAGTATGGAAACATCTACGGTATTTTTTGGTTTTATAAAATTAAACATTGTTTAAATCGTACTATGTAGTATGGAAACCATGAAGATTGTATTTTTGGTTTGCACCTAAATTAGTTTAAATCGTACTATGTAGTATGGAAACGCTCCTTCACAGTATCCCCTTGGGAGTTTTCGCCCCACGTTTAAATCGTACTATGTAGTATGGAAACCACTACTGAAAGATTTGCTGTTTTTAGGTATTTTTGGGTTTAAATCGTACTATGTAGTATGGAAACGAAAACGAAGAGATCAACTACCCCCCGCTGTGAGATCGTTTAAATCGTACTATGTAGTATGGAAACCATGTGCAGTTACGGCAAACCCGCTATTATTCGTTACGTTTAAATCGTACTATGTAGTATGGAAACTGTCATTGATGGGCCAGCAAAATATTTTGAAGCGAAAGGGTTTAAATCGTACTATGTAGTATGGAAACTTCGTGTTAAGGATAACTACGCACCGTTTGAAAATAGTTTAAATCGTACTATGTAGTATGGAAACTCAGTTGGAGGCACAGAGAGCTCTTCAAAATTCCCAAAGTTTAAATCGTACTATGTAGTATGGAAACTCCCTTGTAACCCTCTGAGTTTCTGTTTCGCCGAAAAAGTTTAAATCGTACTATGTAGTATGGAAACTGTTTAGATTTATATTTTTGTTATGTTTATTATTTTGTTTAAATCGTACTATGTAGTATGGAAACCAATATTTATGAGTATGATCCTGCGTCTCTCACATTGTTTAAATCGTACTATGTAGTATGGAAACGGAAATGGAAAATACAAAAATGCCCCAGAGTGAAGGGTTTAAATCGTACTATGTAGTATGGAAACTTATTTTCATTTTCTCGTAATAAGATACACAATTACGGTTTAAATCGTACTATGTAGTATGGAAACCGTCAAAGCGATTGAGTTGTTTTGAAATTATGACTTGTTTAAATCGTACTATGTAGTATGGAAACTGGTTATGATATTACTGACTATGACCCCGCTTCTCTCGTTTAAATCGTACTATGTAGTATGGAAACTATATTGTCTTTGTTTTGGCGGGTCTTGAATTACGTTGTTTAAATCGTACTATGTAGTATGGAAACTCTTTTTTTTTATCACCCTCTTCAAAAAACACATAAAGTTTAAATCGTACTATGTAGTATGGAAACGTGAGAAAGTGGCGAAAATATATGTCGACCGACCCCAGTTTAAATCGTACTATGTAGTATGGAAACTTTTTGAAATTCTTTTTTTTATATTCTCAATATCAAGTTTAAATCGTACTATGTAGTATGGAAACTACCTTTCTGATATTTTATATTTTTCGACATTATAGCGTTTAAATCGTACTATGTAGTATGGAAACGGATATTACTAAAATACTATTATGTTTATATTTTTCTATGTTTAAATCGTACTATGTAGTATGGAAACAATCATACAAATGAGAATATGGTAAATGATAATATTCGTTTAAATCGTACTATGTAGTATGGAAACTAAAAATGCAATAAACAGAGAAAATGCACGAGAGATAGTTTAAATCGTACTATGTAGTATGGAAACTATTATATATTATATATTAAGTATTAGGTATTAAGTTAGTTTAAATCGTACTATGTAGTATGGAAACCACACACTCCAAATTTCATCTACGACACTGCCATACAGTTTAAATCGTACTATGTAGTATGGAAACCATGAGAAGTCGTCAGAGTGATGTGAAGAAGGTCGTGTTTAAATCGTACTATGTAGTATGGAAACTTATTGCTTTTTCATTCTTCTTCATTTTCGCTTAGTGTTTAAATCGTACTATGTAGTATGGAAACTCCGTTGAAGCCCTTTGAGCTTCTGTTTTGCGGAAAAGTTTAAATCGTACTATGTAGTATGGAAACCCCGATGGGAGTGTATAGGTGGTAGCATCCGACGGGTTTAAATCGTACTATGTAGTATGGAAACTATATTTATACTTTTTTTCACCTATATTCACGATTTTGTTTAAATCGTACTATGTAGTATGGAAACCTCCAACCAGACACGCCCATGGAGTCTCGCACCGCTGAGTTTAAATCGTACTATGTAGTATGGAAACAAATATATTTTTTAGACTTCGATGTGAAAGCAAATGGTTTAAATCGTACTATGTAGTATGGAAACCCTGCATTAAGAATGAAAAATACTGGAAGAACCATTTTGTTTAAATCGTACTATGTAGTATGGAAACTTACTTCATCCATCCTGGTTAATTCAAGTTTATTTGGTTTAAATCGTACTATGTAGTATGGAAACGTCGTTCTCTTCGTTTTCTCGCCCGCCGATCCATCAGTTTAAATCGTACTATGTAGTATGGAAACTAAAAAATCCTACGCAAACTATGAGGTTTTTCGAACAGTTTAAATCGTACTATGTAGTATGGAAACTCCTTTTTCTGTTAGCCTTTTCAAACATCGATCTCAGTTTAAATCGTACTATGTAGTATGGAAACAAAAAATCAGGGGATTTGAACCGTCTACTTTTGAAATGTTTAAATCGTACTATGTAGTATGGAAACTAAAGAATATTTCATTATATAACAACGCATATGGTGGTTTAAATCGTACTATGTAGTATGGAAACACGAATTGCCTAACAGCTATTTATGTTCATGATAATTCGTTTAAATCGTACTATGTAGTATGGAAACTTCTATGGCAGAAAAAGTTGTTATAAATGTTCCAAGGGTTTAAATCGTACTATGTAGTATGGAAACGAAAAATCACGCCACACAGAAATTGTGGGAACAGACAGTTTAAATCGTACTATGTAGTATGGAAACTTGCAAGTTCAATAAGAACTGTATCCACATATGTATGTTTAAATCGTACTATGTAGTATGGAAACTCGCACGAATAAATGTTTTGTCAAAGTCAGATGCTTGGTTTAAATCGTACTATGTAGTATGGAAACGTGCACCTTGAAGATATGTCTTTGAACTCCGTTTCAGTTTAAATCGTACTATGTAGTATGGAAACTCAATCTAAAACATATATAATAATATTAACCAATAAGGTTTAAATCGTACTATGTAGTATGGAAACTTTTCTTCATCGAACGAAGCAAAATATATTTTTTGAGTTTAAATCGTACTATGTAGTATGGAAACTTTTTTTTTTTATTACCCGCTTAAAAAAACACATAAAGTTTAAATCGTACTATGTAGTATGGAAACCCTCGACGAGAACCCAACATACCAGATATCTGCCGTGTTTAAATCGTACTATGTAGTATGGAAACACAACCGTTGGTATTGAGATTTGAGTATTGACACAGTTTAAATCGTACTATGTAGTATGGAAACTTTGGAAGGGAACCCGGAATGTCAGATATCAGCTGTGTTTAAATCGTACTATGTAGTATGGAAACTTTCCTCCACATTTTGACCGGCCGACGGTGCGAGAGGTTTAAATCGTACTATGTAGTATGGAAACTCCAGGTATCCCAAAAATACCTAAAAACAGCAAATCTGTTTAAATCGTACTATGTAGTATGGAAACCTGATAATGCCCGATTGTAGATGCGCACTTCGTCGAGTTTAAATCGTACTATGTAGTATGGAAACTTTCACTTGTTTCAAAATCAGTTGTCTGGATAATTGCGTTTAAATCGTACTATGTAGTATGGAAACTTCGTGCCCGCTGTTTTTTGAGTGCAACTGCTTTTCGGTTTAAATCGTACTATGTAGTATGGAAACCATACAATGTTTGCTGGCACTGCTTTTGAATTGGTTGTTTAAATCGTACTATGTAGTATGGAAACTTCTTTTTCTGTTGGCCTTTTCAAACATCGATCTCAGTTTAAATCGTACTATGTAGTATGGAAACTGTTTTTCATCTTGTTTGTTTTATTTGTTTTATTTTGTTTAAATCGTACTATGTAGTATGGAAACTCCCAAGAATTAATGAATTGCCCTGCTGGGTTGTAAGTTTAAATCGTACTATGTAGTATGGAAACGAATGCCCAAGAAATGCGTTGAAATCATAATCAGGTGTTTAAATCGTACTATGTAGTATGGAAACTTGTTATCCCGTCCTGATAATCACACCCTCTAATACGTTTAAATCGTACTATGTAGTATGGAAACCTGGGCGGCTCACTCCTTTGTATTTTCCATCTATAGGGTTTAAATCGTACTATGTAGTATGGAAACTACGAATTGAAGATGTATTGGACATCGAAAAAACCGTGTTTAAATCGTACTATGTAGTATGGAAACCAAAATAAGGTAAAAAACTTTGCTAATAAGAAAGAAGTTTAAATCGTACTATGTAGTATGGAAACCCGTAATCGCCTCGGTTGGGTTCAAACTTGTATCATTGTTTAAATCGTACTATGTAGTATGGAAACGATACATCTGTAACACAAAGGGTATATGGTGGAAGTTTAAATCGTACTATGTAGTATGGAAACTTTTTTTCCACTTTGCGGATAACAAAGATATTGTTTGTTTAAATCGTACTATGTAGTATGGAAACTGTTTTTCATCTTATTTTATTTTTACCATATTTATTATGTTTAAATCGTACTATGTAGTATGGAAACCAAATTGTCCACAGTATCTTAGTGGTGATCCAGATAGTTTAAATCGTACTATGTAGTATGGAAACTAAAAGTCCAATCACCTGATTTTATCTTTTTGATTTTGGTTTAAATCGTACTATGTAGTATGGAAACTATTTCTCGTCAAAACTATTGTTGTTGTTTTTTCCATGTTTAAATCGTACTATGTAGTATGGAAACTGTTTTTCATCTTGTTTTATTTATTTTTATTATGTTGTTTAAATCGTACTATGTAGTATGGAAACTTATTACCTGAAATGTTGCATCGTTATTTTCATATTGTTTAAATCGTACTATGTAGTATGGAAACGCATGAAAAATGAGAAGGAGCGGAAGAGCCATTTTAGTTTAAATCGTACTATGTAGTATGGAAACACGACTGTGCTAGTTCCCTTATTAAAGGTGTGCCGATAGTTTAAATCGTACTATGTAGTATGGAAACCTTTTATCTCTTATTATGTCTCGGCCAGTTTCCTGAAGGTTTAAATCGTACTATGTAGTATGGAAACCTGATAATGCCCGATTGTAGATGCGGACTTCGTCGATGTTTAAATCGTACTATGTAGTATGGAAACCTGAATCACACATAGCAACATGTTTGTTTCCTTCATGTTTAAATCGTACTATGTAGTATGGAAACTTTGGAGGGGAACCCGGAATGTCAGATATCAGCTGTGTTTAAATCGTACTATGTAGTATGGAAACTGCTAAAGGTGAGCAAGAGCAAATCAGACATCTTTGTTTAAATCGTACTATGTAGTATGGAAACCTAAAAATGCTTTTTCCTCGTGAATATACTCTTCGAACGTTTAAATCGTACTATGTAGTATGGAAACAATAAGGGAGAATACTTGACACAATATTCGTGTTAAGGTTTAAATCGTACTATGTAGTATGGAAACTATATTGTCGTGGCTTAGGCAGGTATTGAATTCCTCGTTTAAATCGTACTATGTAGTATGGAAACTTCTTTTTGCTTTTCTTTTAGCTATATCATCGGCTAGTTTAAATCGTACTATGTAGTATGGAAACTTTTTTTTTTTATTTCGATTATTTCTTTTTCATCGAGTTTAAATCGTACTATGTAGTATGGAAACCTTCCTCTACTTGTTTTTTTTCCTGCGTGGGAACTGTTTAAATCGTACTATGTAGTATGGAAACCATGCTGGGTAATCTCCACGTTTAAATCGTACTATGGTTTAAATCGTACTATGTAGTATGGAAACGGTTTCGGCTTATAGTGTATTGGTCTTCTCCAGTTGATGTTTAAATCGTACTATGTAGTATGGAAACGTGTTGAACACTCGTGTAATGTCCTCAGCTGTATTGGTTTAAATCGTACTATGTAGTATGGAAACAAAGAAAATTTTTTAGGTTTTTGGACACAGAAACAAAGTTTAAATCGTACTATGTAGTATGGAAACTTCCTTTTCTTCTTGCCTTTTCAAACATCGATCTCAGTTTAAATCGTACTATGTAGTATGGAAACTTTCCTCCTGCGGAGCACTCGTATGCAGTTCAAATTGTTTAAATCGTACTATGTAGTATGGAAACTAAAAAGATAGGCTAATATTGCACCTGCCCCCGCTATGTTTAAATCGTACTATGTAGTATGGAAACTCTTTACATTACCAATTGTTTCTGTGCCTCCACTTAGTTTAAATCGTACTATGTAGTATGGAAACCATTATATGGTGCTCTTTCACGGATATAATCAAATCGTTTAAATCGTACTATGTAGTATGGAAACCTGATAGATCTATCTTTTTTTGGGGTTTTGAATAATGTTTAAATCGTACTATGTAGTATGGAAACTTTTTTGTAAGTTTAAAGTATTTTATTAATATTATAGTTTAAATCGTACTATGTAGTATGGAAACCCATTGTTATTTATTTTATGTGCGTTTTTTTTTTTTAGTTTAAATCGTACTATGTAGTATGGAAACGTTTTTTTCGTGCGACTGCTTTTCTATGGGCCGCCTCTGTTTAAATCGTACTATGTAGTATGGAAACTTATGAAACACCTATTTCAGGGAGTTGTTATGTAGAGTTTAAATCGTACTATGTAGTATGGAAACTCTTCAGGGGAACCCAGACTGCCAAATATCGGTGGGAGTTTAAATCGTACTATGTAGTATGGAAACCATCTCCTATCACTTTGCCCTGTGCGTTTTCACGCCATGTTTAAATCGTACTATGTAGTATGGAAACTATTCGTGAAAGAACACCCCCGACACCAGCTGTCCCTGTGTTTAAATCGTACTATGTAGTATGGAAACAAAAGAAGATGATATTGACATACAAAAGATAATATCAGGTTTAAATCGTACTATGTAGTATGGAAACACAAACATTAACATAGCGAAATAATAACATAGTAAAAGTTTAAATCGTACTATGTAGTATGGAAACCTATTTTTTCCGATAGCAATCGAGAGAGGCTCAGCGACGTTTAAATCGTACTATGTAGTATGGAAACTATTTTTTTTCATTACTCGCTTCAAAAAACACATAAAAGTTTAAATCGTACTATGTAGTATGGAAACCGATGCTTGCGATACGGGCAGCAGCGGAAGAAAAAGGTTTAAATCGTACTATGTAGTATGGAAACTTAAAAATAAAAATACCGTCGATGAAAAAGAAATTAGTTTAAATCGTACTATGTAGTATGGAAACAAAAAGTAAATAAAATCGTGGAATTTGTCCTTAAGTAAGTTTAAATCGTACTATGTAGTATGGAAACCATATGAAGTTACGCAGGCAAATGACGGGCGTTTCCGTTTAAATCGTACTATGTAGTATGGAAACTCCTTTGCAACCCTTTGAGTTTCTGTCTGGCTGAAAAAGTTTAAATCGTACTATGTAGTATGGAAACGATGTTATGTATTAAGTATATGAGATTAAGTTATTAAGTTTAAATCGTACTATGTAGTATGGAAACGATTATGATTTTTTTTGTTTGCGTGTCAAGAAACCGAGTTTAAATCGTACTATGTAGTATGGAAACGCAGACCCGAGAATATTTTGCCATGTATTTCATTTTGGTTTAAATCGTACTATGTAGTATGGAAACCCCTTAACCCCCCCCGAAGAAAAAAAGGAAAATGAAGTTTAAATCGTACTATGTAGTATGGAAACAGATTTTCGAACAACACATAAACCTCAAATGCTGTCAGTTTAAATCGTACTATGTAGTATGGAAACTGTTATTATTATTATTATTGAGGGGAGAACATAGCAACGTTTAAATCGTACTATGTAGTATGGAAACAAATGTCCATACAAGATATCATAACAAAAAATCCAGTTTAAATCGTACTATGTAGTATGGAAACCCACCTATACACTTCCATCGGGTAGTGGTATAGGCGGTTTAAATCGTACTATGTAGTATGGAAACTTTTTTCAGTAATCAATCGTGATAGACGCTGAGACAGTTTAAATCGTACTATGTAGTATGGAAACAAGATTTATACACAAAATAAAAAATAATACAGGAACTAGTTTAAATCGTACTATGTAGTATGGAAACTCAGAGGATTTTGAAGGAAGTTTGACGCCCCGAATGTTTAAATCGTACTATGTAGTATGGAAACAACATAGCGTAAAATGAAATACAGAGCAAGATATTCTGTTTAAATCGTACTATGTAGTATGGAAACCATATGAAGTAACAACCGCAAGCGACGGGCGATTTCAGTTTAAATCGTACTATGTAGTATGGAAACCCTGCAGGGGAACCCAGACTGCCAGATATCGGCGGGAGTTTAAATCGTACTATGTAGTATGGAAACGAACATAATTCTGTGAAGTTGTCGGGAATATTTTCAAGTTTAAATCGTACTATGTAGTATGGAAACTCAGACGGTTGGTATCCGCACGAAGGCCGATTTCAAAGTTTAAATCGTACTATGTAGTATGGAAACAACTATGCTGTGAGCGCAAATAATTCTTTTGCATAATGTTTAAATCGTACTATGTAGTATGGAAACTAAAAAAAAACAAATAAAATATAAAATAAATAAAATGGGTTTAAATCGTACTATGTAGTATGGAAACCCTGAAAGAGGACCCATCATATCGGATATCTGCCGTGTTTAAATCGTACTATGTAGTATGGAAACCTTCTTACATAGCAAACCTCTCATGGCGATCGCAGCAGTTTAAATCGTACTATGTAGTATGGAAACTAATGCAGTAAAAAGAACATACACAAGGGCAAGGGGGTTTAAATCGTACTATGTAGTATGGAAACTATATTTGTATTTTTTTTCACCTATATCCACGATTTTGTTTAAATCGTACTATGTAGTATGGAAACTCGGGCCGACGGTGCGGGAGTGTGTGGGACGCCATAGAGTTTAAATCGTACTATGTAGTATGGAAACCATATCAACATATGAGGTAACTACGGCGAGCGATGGGTTTAAATCGTACTATGTAGTATGGAAACCGTTATACACCCAAATATTCCCCTGAAATATGTCAACGTTTAAATCGTACTATGTAGTATGGAAACAAAAAAGTGATTAATATAATAACAAAATCATAACAACGTTTAAATCGTACTATGTAGTATGGAAACCAAATGGTAGGGCCAGGGCACGACCTTCTACACATTGTTTAAATCGTACTATGTAGTATGGAAACATGGGTCGACGGTGCGAGAGTGTGAGAGACTGCTTTGCGTTTAAATCGTACTATGTAGTATGGAAACAGGAATATGCGAATGTTAATCTTACGACTGTTCTTCGTTTAAATCGTACTATGTAGTATGGAAACATTTTTCACGCTGGTAGAATAATTCCGATAGTTGTCGGGTTTAAATCGTACTATGTAGTATGGAAACCTGTTTTTTTCTGCCGTTTTTTTTCTTCCTGCTCAAGTTTAAATCGTACTATGTAGTATGGAAACGCGGAAGAGCCATTTTATTATTTTTATGTTATATATGTTTAAATCGTACTATGTAGTATGGAAACATAAAATATTTAAAATTAACGCAAAATGAAGAATGATGTTTAAATCGTACTATGTAGTATGGAAACTTCATCGAAGAATAAAAAAAAATACATAATAATATAATGTTTAAATCGTACTATGTAGTATGGAAACTTTTTCGTCGTTCTTCTTGTTTTTTCTGCATGGCTTGTTTAAATCGTACTATGTAGTATGGAAACAAATACGGGGAGAGAATTATGTTCATTTACAAAATAGTTTAAATCGTACTATGTAGTATGGAAACTTATGTTACTATTAGAATACTATTAGATACTATTAAGGTTTAAATCGTACTATGTAGTATGGAAACATGCATAAAAATACAGCGGATGAAAAAGAAATTATGTTTAAATCGTACTATGTAGTATGGAAACCCAGGGGCGAGCGATGTAGATGAAAAAGAAGCATACGTTTAAATCGTACTATGTAGTATGGAAACTGTTCTCTCTCCATAATAGTAATAAAATAATAAACAGTTTAAATCGTACTATGTAGTATGGAAACCTAATAGTAGGTGCGATAACGGGGGCGTTCAAAAATATAGTTTAAATCGTACTATGTAGTATGGAAACTATCCCCTGTGGAATTTTATGGGTAGTATAATGTTAGTTTAAATCGTACTATGTAGTATGGAAACCTGCTTTTTGTTCTGGCGTAAGAACTGCACCCACGCTCGGTTTAAATCGTACTATGTAGTATGGAAACCATACGAGGTAACCTCTGCGAATGACGGGCGATTTCAGTTTAAATCGTACTATGTAGTATGGAAACATTTACTCCTGCTCGTTTTTAGCACAGCTTATTTTGTGTTTAAATCGTACTATGTAGTATGGAAACTATCATCAGCAATTCAATCTCACGAGGCTACGGAAAATGTTTAAATCGTACTATGTAGTATGGAAACTCCGTATTACACACAGCCATCAAGTGGAGGAGGGCAATAGTTTAAATCGTACTATGTAGTATGGAAACTGGATATGATATTACCGACTACGACCCTGCTTCTCTCACGTTTAAATCGTACTATGTAGTATGGAAACCTCGGGGCGTCAAACATCTTTCAAAATCCCGTAATAGGTTTAAATCGTACTATGTAGTATGGAAACCAACGAGACCCTGACTTTCAAATATCCGCCGTAGGAGTTTAAATCGTACTATGTAGTATGGAAACGTGAATTTTCACACCATTCTCCCACCGCCGATATTGGTTTAAATCGTACTATGTAGTATGGAAACTGTTATTCATTATTTTTTCTATGTTTAGATTTATATAGTTTAAATCGTACTATGTAGTATGGAAACCAATTTTTTCTTTTTCTGTAGTATCATACGATTGGAGTTTAAATCGTACTATGTAGTATGGAAACATATACCTGCTAGCAGGCTATTTCCTGCATAGCAAGTTTAAATCGTACTATGTAGTATGGAAACTGTTCTCCCTCTTTTTATACAATACATTTAATAGCAGTTTAAATCGTACTATGTAGTATGGAAACCCTGAGGGGAGCGTATAGGTGGTAGCGTCTGACGGAAGAGTTTAAATCGTACTATGTAGTATGGAAACGAGACACATACAATAAAATAATAAATGACCTCATATAGTTTAAATCGTACTATGTAGTATGGAAACCTGTGAAATATCTCGAAATATGGCTGAACGACAAGGACGTTTAAATCGTACTATGTAGTATGGAAACCTTTATACCGCAGACGACACATCAACACATGATTTAGTTTAAATCGTACTATGTAGTATGGAAACAGCCACGGCAATATATAGAATTATGTCCTATTATCAGTTTAAATCGTACTATGTAGTATGGAAACTGTTTATGAATTATATTTTATTAATATATTATTATTAGTTTAAATCGTACTATGTAGTATGGAAACCCCACATGAAAAAGGAAAAATAACGGAAGAACCATTTTGTTTAAATCGTACTATGTAGTATGGAAACTGTTTCTACTCAGAACTATTGTTGTTTTTTTTTCCAGTTTAAATCGTACTATGTAGTATGGAAACAGAAACAAAAAATAAGACATGCTGGGTAATCTCCACGTTTAAATCGTACTATGTAGTATGGAAACGTGAAACAGTCTCTCACACTCTCGCACCGCCGACCCAGTTTAAATCGTACTATGTAGTATGGAAACCATTAAAGGTATGTCTGTAGTCCTCCGATGTGTTGTAAAGTTTAAATCGTACTATGTAGTATGGAAACCCTACGAGGTTACACAGGCAAATGACGGGCGATACCATGTTTAAATCGTACTATGTAGTATGGAAACATCGATGTGCCTTCTTTGAAAAACAGTTTAATAATTTGTTTAAATCGTACTATGTAGTATGGAAACCTTTAATTTTATTGGTGTTCCCTCGCCAATGATATAGTTTAAATCGTACTATGTAGTATGGAAACTCTGCATGGTTCTTTCTATGTTTGTTGGAACCAATTGTTTAAATCGTACTATGTAGTATGGAAACTGTTTATTATTTGGTTAATAGTGCGGGGGGAGAACAGTTTAAATCGTACTATGTAGTATGGAAACTCGTTTTTTTGACACGGAGACAAAAAAAATCATAATCGTTTAAATCGTACTATGTAGTATGGAAACCACACCACCTCGGCTTTTTGACCTTCGTCAGAGCACGTTTAAATCGTACTATGTAGTATGGAAACTTGCTATCGCTCCCGCTATTATTATGTTTTTATTCATGTTTAAATCGTACTATGTAGTATGGAAACCTGTGGCTGTGCCTGCGAAATTTTCGGATTTAGTGAGTTTAAATCGTACTATGTAGTATGGAAACCCTGCGTGTAAAATGAAAAATAGTGGAAGAGCCATTTTAGTTTAAATCGTACTATGTAGTATGGAAACTCTATGTTCGCTTTCCCCCAAATTATCTATAAAACAGTTTAAATCGTACTATGTAGTATGGAAACTCCGTTGCAACCCTTTGAGCTTCTGCTTGGCCGAAAAGTTTAAATCGTACTATGTAGTATGGAAACGCCGTGTATAGATTTGTTATATATTTTCCAGTTACGCTTGTTTAAATCGTACTATGTAGTATGGAAACGAACATAATTCTCTTCCCAGATATAGTGTTTGCTGGGTTTAAATCGTACTATGTAGTATGGAAACTATGCACAGGCCATGAACCCTGATGGTTACGGGAATTCGTTTAAATCGTACTATGTAGTATGGAAACTTTTTTTCCATTTTGCACTAAGTAGTGCGATTGTTTTTGTTTAAATCGTACTATGTAGTATGGAAACGCATAAGAAAGGAAAAAGAATGGAAGAGCCATTTTAGTTTAAATCGTACTATGTAGTATGGAAACAAAAAAACCCTGCGCAAAACCTGCGGTTTTTCGATGAAGTTTAAATCGTACTATGTAGTATGGAAACTCTTTTTTTTTAACACCCGACGAAAAAAACAAATAAAGTTTAAATCGTACTATGTAGTATGGAAACTCCGATGGGAGAACCGCATTTGCGCCAACCACATCAGTTTAAATCGTACTATGTAGTATGGAAACTTCGAAGCCCAATTCTTTTTCGTAAGCTTCTTCTTCTGTTTAAATCGTACTATGTAGTATGGAAACTAATATGGCGAAACTTCCATACTCACGACC
>Ga0210051_1004409_pt1 | contig 13762 bp, 16 predicted proteins | sample CryGey092014_all_FD_185464 | JGI IMG/M metagenome (GOLD analysis project Ga0210051, IMG submission 185464) | Groundwater microbial communities from aquifer - Crystal Geyser CG23_combo_of_CG06-09_8/20/14_all (SPAdes) (version 2) | ecosystem: Environmental > Aquatic > Deep subsurface > Groundwater...
GGCGCGATGACACGAACTTCATCCCCAACATTCAATTTATTTGGAAATATTTTGTCCATGATCTGATTGTATCAAAAAAATGATAAGCGAAGCTTGGCCAATCAGAATTGGTAAGCGAAGCTTGGCACTGCTCCGCATTGTAAGCGAAGCTTGGCCAATCAGAATTGGTAAGCGAAGCTTGGCACTGCTCCGCATTGTAAGCGAAGCTTGCCACTTCAGAAGTGGTAAAATAGTTCATGCTTACAAAAGATGAATTGGATTTCTTAAACAAAATTCCAGCAGATAAAAAGGTTTATATTTACTCATTCAATCCAAAAGCTGTTAAGGTTGCTGAAGATCTAATTCAATCAATAAATAATATCTATCCGGATTTGGAAGTTAAACACCTGGGCACATCAGCATTACGAATTTCGGGGCAGAACGACATTGATATTTATGCCTTTTCAGACCCAAAAGATTTTGACAGGTTTCTCCCCGACCTAACTAAACTTTTTGGAAAGCCGCTTCACAAACACGAAACTTTTATTGAATGGAAATTTAAAAAAGATAGTTTTGATATAGAGTTTTACTTAACCGCCAAAGATTCGGAAACAATGAAAAAACAAATTAAAGTTTTTGAAACGCTAAAGAGTAATGGGAAATTGTTAAAAGAATACGAAAAATTAAAAGAATCCATGAACCGAAAATCTTTCAGAGAATACCAAGAGAAAAAGTATGAGTTTTACCACAGGATTTTAGACAATAAAATTAAGACAATTTTATTTGATTTGGTTGGGGTATTAATATTTAAAAAAGAAGAGTATATTGCAACTTCACCTGATGAAATTAATGCTCAAAATATCGAGAACCTGTTTAATCATATTGATGATCAAAGATTGTTTATAACAGCATTCAAGAACACTCCGCAATTCATTGCGGAGATGAATTGAACGCTGATATGTCATCCTCCTTTGGAGGGATACCCCGCTCTTTAGAGCGGGGAGGATGTCATAGATATTAAAGAAAAGCTTAATTTAAACAATGATGAAATTAAAAAGGCTCTTCCATGTATTCCTTCTAAATTTGAAAAGTTTAGCAAACTCTGGGAAATTCTCCCCAAGATTAAAAAACAATATAAACTCGCAGTTATAAATAACGGCAATTCGATAGCCCTAAAATGTTGGAAAGAAAAGTTTGACTTTGCAATTTTTGATTTATATATTAATTCAGGTAAAGTTGGAATTAGGAAACCGGACCCAAAAATATACTTACTTGCCTGTGAGAAATTAAGAGTAAAACCCGAAGAATGTCTATTCATGGATGACACATTAGAAAATATCGAAGTGGCAAAGAAATTGGGAATGAAAACCATTTGGTGGAATAAGAACGAAAACAAAGAAAAATTGCTTACCGAATTTAAAAAACTGATAGAATAGCTAATATGGAAGATTATTCGAAATATACTAACTATAAAACCGTTATGGCTGTTAATGCCCTCATTTGGTGCAACGGTAAAGTATTAATGCTTAAAAGGGCTGATACTAAAAAACTTGATCCCGGACTTTATGCGGGAATTGGAGGGAAAGTAGAACCTCATGAAAGCTTTTACAATGCACTACTCAGGGAGATTAAGGAAGAAACAGGATTAACAGAATTTGAATCGATAAGACCTTATTCCGTAACCCAACACCCATATCCTCCGGATGATTCTGAATGGGTGAATATTTATTTTATTGTTAAAATTGCCAAACAAGTTGAAGTTAGATCAACAGAAGACGGGACGTTTTATTGGATTGATCCAAAAAATATAGATTCTTTACAAACAGCTACCGATACCAAAGAATATATCAAAATTATTCACAAAAATCCTAATGCCTTTATCTTCGGATTTTTCGATCACGATAAAGAAGGAGCGCTCACCAATGACATCCTCCCCGCTCTAAAGAGCGGGGTATCCCTCCAAAGGAGGATGACATATCAGCGTTCAATTCATCTCCGCAGTAAACTGCGGAGTGTTCTTGAATGCTGTTATAAAGTAATTAAGGTTTTGTAAATATGGAAGATAAACCAAGAATAAAAATCAGATTAAGAATGGTTATTATTAAGAACGGAAAACTTCTTGTGACATACGATTCTATAGAAGATTATTATTACTATATTGGAGGAAAACTTGAATACGGAGAAACAGTTTTGGAAGGAGCCGAAAGAGAAATAAAAGAAGAGCTGGGAGAAGATACGAAATTAGAATTTAAAAAGATTCTCTACATCAGAGATTTTCTTCAACCTGAAAAAGGTGAACACAGTTTAGAACTTTTCATTTTGGGAGATGTGAATAAATTTGAAGAACTTGAACACCATCTTGATCCGGAACACGATAACAAAAAATGGGTAACCTGGCTTGATATAAATTGCCTTCCCGACAACCTTTTCCCAAAAGCCTTAACTAAAAAACTCAAAGATGATTTTAAAAAAGGTTTCACTAATTCAGGAGAATATGCAGGGAGAATGGATAAATAAATCTATTTTTTACAAACCACACATATATAAGGCCCACTCGCTATTTTTTCATCAAATCTAATTTTATAATCGATTCGCTTAAATATATCCTTTACTTTTGGATTTCCAAATAAACTATTAGGTAACACAGACGATATTGTTGGAAAAGTTGATAATTCTACAATTTCAAAATATTGAGAAAGAATATCTCTGCACTCTTGTACAGAATAAGTTTTGGCAGCGATGTTAAATTTTTTTCCTTGAAAAACCACTTTCAAAGAGTTTTTCGCATCAGTAAATCTCACAGATAGACTCGGTTCCCAATCCAATTCGTTGACTAACTGACTCACTAATGCGCCTGAATTATATAATGAAACAGTAAAAATACCTTTCTGCTTAAGAACTCTATATACATCTTTTACGAGTGAATTTATGTTTTTTATAACAGCATTCAAGAACACTCCGCAATTCATTGCGGAGATGAATTGAACGCTGATATGTCATCCTCCTTTGGAGGGATACCCCGCTCTTTAGAGCGGGGAGGATGTCATAAAGCTTCCCATACCAAATCCCGCATTTACAAAAGAGATTGAATTATTTTTTATTTCGCTTAAACCATTGTTCTCAATATCTTTTTGAACTAATAGAACATTCTTTGCATCAATCTTTTTACAATTTTTGTTTGCGATCTTAATCATGCTCGAACTAAAATCGTATCCTATTACTTTGTAAAAATTTTTACAGAAATGTAAGGTATCTCTCCCCGTTCCACACCCCAAATCAATAGCAATACCTTTTTTGTCAGTAGGTAGCAATTTGACTGCCTTATCGATTACTTCCAATTCATAATCCATATAAAGTTTAGTCGAAAAATTTTCATTACCATATTCGGAATCATATATTCCTGCAGCTTTTTTTGAAAGTTGAAGATGAGAAGATTTACCCTTTGACCAATCAGTATTTGAAGGGTTATTCATTTATTTAGTAAAGTTACCCACTATTGGATTTGTTATAGCTTTAAAATCATTATATTTCATTCGGACCGAAACGGAATGCGATCCCGCGCTAAATACTATTTCTTTTTCTGCTTCCAGTCTTGTATCTACATATAACGGTACATTGAATAAGTTTCCAAAAGGAGGTACAGCACCTATTTTTACACCACTAATTTTTTCTACCAGTTCCGGAGTTGCCATCTCTAAATTCTTAATTTCTGATAGGTTTTTAAGTTTCTTGAAATCAACCCTATCAGCACCTGACAAAACAACCATTAAGGGCTTACCGTCACCCAACAAAATTAAGGCCTTTGCTCCCGCTGCCAATTTTACTCCAATGGCTTTAGCCGCAGTTTCAGAATTAAATACAGGTTCATGTTCATACTTCCTATATTTAACTTTATTTGCTTCTAACAAATCTGTGATTTTCTCTAGCAAAGATTTTTCTGTCATTTCGCTATGTAATTCTATTTTCCTCGTCACGCTTGGTATTATACACCAAAAGATAAACAACTTACCTACAGGCAATCATGTTTGTAAATAACTCCAAATAGCCCTATAATTATCCGCATGAAAGAGGTTGATGATCTTGGGAGATTAATAGAGAAAGAACTGGGTTTGGTTTTTGTTGAACCAAACATTAAGCTTTTAAATGAATTAAGTGAAAATATTAAATACCTTTCTGGTGAGTTTAACAAGCAAATTTCACTACCAATTTCTCCTAAGGAAGGTTTTCTCAAAGAACCTTTGTCAGCTAGTCAATCCAAAGGAATTGATAGGTTATTAGGAGAGAAATATGCTGAGATCGCGGTACAACTTCAAGATAAGCTTGCTGCTTCCGTTATGATAAAAGAGTCTGGTGAAAAAATGGTTTCGCTTCCTCTACTATTTAAGGGCAACAATGTTCCACTTAGTTTGTCTAGCGTGCCATTCCACGAAACTTGTGGTGAATGGGCTGGAAAAGAAAGGGTGTTCTGGACAAGGAAAAGCGTATCCGAAAAAATATTGAAAGCAGGTAAGGCACTTCAGCCTTTAGGGATAATGCTACATTTAGAAGATGTCTTTAGACCTGTGGGGGTACAAGAAGGATTGTTTTTCCGAAGGGTAAAACTAACTCTTCAACAACACCCCGACTGGGCCCATGAGTGGAAAAAAGTTTGGGCAGAAGCAAGAAGTAAAACTGCTGTGTCTCCATTTATGGCTGGACATAAATCGGGTTCCGCTGCTGATATAACTCTTAGAAGAACGGATGGAACACCTTTACCTTTAGGAAATAATTATCCTGAAGGTGGCCCAAAGGTTGCGGTTCACTTTCCGTTTATAACGCAAGAAGAATGGTCAACACGTCAGCTTTTTACCCTAACTATGGAAATGGCGGATCTGCGAATTTACCCTTACGAGAACTGGCACGCCTCATTTGGAGATCTTTCCGCTGGAATTGCCGCTTTTTCTGATACCGAAGTTACACCAAACTATAATGGTATTTACGGGCCAATCAAGGAATTCAACTTGAAAACGGGAGAAGTAAAACCCTATTCGATTGACGAATATTTTAGACCATTTTACACGGAGGATGAGTTGAGGCAGATGTTAGTAAAAGACTTCAGAAAGGCCTAATCCTTTAGTTATTTTTTGGAAAAACAACTGTGCTTTTAGTTATCTTTTCCATTTTTTGGAGGTTTACTTCCCAGCCTCTTCCAGGAGTTTTGGGAACTTTGATATAAGCGCCGTTTGTTTCTCTTTCCATTGGTGTTACATAAGGATCATTATCCTTAATATAATATCCAGCAGATCCGGAGATATCCGACGGAAGCGTCACTCCGGGATGTGCAGCCATCGCCAGAGAGTGGGCTTTTCCTGGTGCTGTCAGTTCCACCATACCCCCTATCCATGTATCAACTTTATTTTTTTGACAGTATTCAATCATTTCTTTTGCAATATCCAATCCTCCCACGCGGGTAACTTTAATATTAATTATTGGAATTCCTCCCTCAACAGCCGTTATCAGATCATCCATCGTAAGGATGCTTTCATCAAGGCAAATATGTCCAGGGATATTTTTTTGATTAAATGATTTTTGTAAACCAATGTGTTTTATAACATCATTGTGTGCAAGTGGTTGTTCAATCATCAATAAATCAAGTTCACCGTACTTATTAAGAAGTTTTTCGTGATCTTCATTTCGGATATCAAAAGATGAATTAGCATCTATCATAAGCTTTACTTTCGGAAAATCCTTTCTGATATCGGCAATTTTTTTGTAATCTTCGTCTGTGGGACCGACCTTAACTTTTATACGTTGATATTTTTCGACAGTAATCTTGTGACTTATATCCTCAGTGGTAGCGGTTTTTGGAATACTAACTCCAATTTCAACTTGTTCTTTGGTACCACCAAGAAGTGCAAATAGAGGAATACCTTTTTCAATAGCTTGAGCGTCCAAAAATAGATTTGCGAAAGCTGCCTGAAAAATATGGTGGTCAATCATATACCCGAGTGAACGCACGGCCTCACGGGGATTATTAAAATCCTTTCCTATAAAAGTTTCCCCAACCTCTTGAAGAAGAGCCCACGCTTCAGTTGAAGATTCCGATCCGTAAACAGGAAGTCTGACTGTATCAATCGCGCTCCACGCCTCAATCCCGCTTGAGGTATATCCGTGAAGAACGACCATGTCTCTAATAGGGCCAATAACACGCGATTGACCCTCCACATCTCCCAACGAAAACTCTCTTCCCATATCGGGAACAACATACCTTGTTTCAAGTCGTTCAAATTTCATAGACTTATCTTACTTAAGAATCAGATGAAAAATAAGGGCGTATGCATCCCCAACCTCGTAATTAAGATTGTCATACGAAATATTGACGTTTTTAGGATTTTCCTTATACATACGACGGCCATATAAACCTTGGAGGTAGACCCTTTCTTCCATGGAATAATCAGCTATTTGACCATTTTCTCTCATTGAATTCAAAGTTGCTTTTATTCCAGCTTCGACATTCGGGTTTGCTGTTTCCGTAAAAACAACACCTAAACCTTTTTCGACTCCCTTCATAACACGATCTTCATTCATTTTTTGATAAAAACCGGATTTTTGTGCACTACCGTCAATAAGAACACCCGCTAAATACACTCCAGTCTCGATTGGTAAATCGCGATTGGAAATTAAACCACCCCATACCTCTTTTGGTGATTTGAACTCAATACTATTGAAACCGACGATAGTTCCATCTCTGAAGCCCAAAGTTAATATATCGCCATGTAAATGATTACGAACATCATCGTCTGTAGGGATAAAACCACTAGAATTACGGCATTCCAAGATTTGTTGAAGCCACTCTGGCTTGATTCTCGGATCATCCCACTTTTGAACACTCTCAAGAGCCAATGTTGTTATAACATCGTTTTTTGTAACAATTTCTCTTGTCATTTCACAATCACCGCCTTTTATCCTTGATCTCGAATCAATTAAGTGGTTTATACATCAACTTGTGAATTAAGTCAAGCCTGCTAGGCGTTGACATTAAAGCACAAAAAATATAAAATCTGGGTAGATTATAAAAGCGTTGATCCGGTAGGGTTGGGACCGGGGAGCTGAGCAAAAATATGCTACGGAGCCAAAACCGTAAAAGATAGGAGCGAGTGTCGCAGTAGCGGAGCTCGTCAAGAATGAGTTTATCTCAATATTTGACGAGTCCCCATAAGGGGACTTTATTTTTAGCTTTCAAATTTTAGATAATATGAATATGAATAAAAAAAACATTATAGGTTTAATTGGTGGGATGGGGCCATATGCGAGCGCTTATTTTTATAAACTACTGATAATAAAGAGTACGAAAGAGTATGGTGCAAAAAACAACGATGACTATCCCGAGATAGTGATTGACTCTGTACCTGTACCGGATTTTATTTCCGACACTAAGCAATTGCCAGATGCTAAAAGAATATTGTTATCTAGAGTTAGGGCCTTAAATAACTTTGGCTGCAATATAATCGCAATGACTTGTAATACAGGTCATCTTCTCTATCAGGATTTAGTTGATAGTTCTCATGCTCCTTTTATATCTTTAGTAGAACTTGTCTGTCGAAAAGCTAAAACTAGCGGTATGAAAAAAGTTGGTTTGTTAGCAACCGAGACAACAGTCAAGACACAACTTTATCATAAGATTCTCAAACGAGAGGGCATCGAGGTAATAACTCCTGATAAAAATCTTTTAAAAAAGCAGGAAAATATAATTCGATACGTAATTGCCAACGGAGAAACAAAAAAATTTGAGGCTGTACTTTCAGATATGGTGAGTGGGTTTATCAAGGATAATGATCTTGATGGAGTCATTCTTGGTTGTACCGAATTACCGTTGGTATTCCCAAATGGCAAGTTTGAGTGTGTTATAGATTCACTTGATGTTCTAGCTGATTACCTTTTGAAAAACTTCTATTACAGTAAATAGTCGATACCTACCTACGCTTGATTTCACAATAAAATAAGCCTATAATTCCCACCTATGAATATAGAGAGGTTATTGTCCACGAACGGTCTAATAAAACAAGCTCCCACAACTGATGTAATTTTATCAAGAGCCGATAAAGTATCCCCAAACCCAATTAAATTGTTTTACGGAGAAACCTACGATGATAAAGGGCACACTATTGATAGTTTGAAATACTACTTATTCGTCTCCAATCTGGCCACGTCACTTCAGGAAACGGGTCGTTTGTCAGAGGCTACAATTTTAGTTGCAGATACAGCAACCTGTCGAAACGTGGGACCTGAAAATCAGAATTATTACATGGTTCTGGGAGAAGAAAGGGCAAACTTTGTAAGAAAGGTCAATGAAGTTTATAGAACAGGTTTACATGTTGTAAAGATGAGTGAATATATAAACTCTCCAGACTTTCTTAACGAACGGGATAAAATAATAGAACAATGTAAAGCAAATCCAGAACTAATGGAGGCGGTTAAAAGAACCGTTCCGGAATCGAAAGTTGACGTTGAGCATGAAAAGGGTTTTTTATATTCCTTTGATGAAATTGCAACCATCATAAATTTGGATATCAAGGTGGGGCCCCCAAGGGAAGATTTATACGACAACGTCGCAAGAACGATAGCCCAAAACGTTAATAAAAAACAGGTTATGTCTCTTTTTCTAACCCCCTCATTTCCTATCGGGATGAATTGGTCATATTTCTTTGCCAACGAAGGAATAGAAGATCACGGTATAACTGCTTATAAGGCAGGAAGTAAACGATTGCAGAAAAATAGAATTATTATTGAAAGATCAAACCCAGATTATATTAAAGAGCTTATTAACAACTCTTTTATTTCACCCAACAGAGCTCTTCCTAATCCGGTACTTGATATAGGAATTATTTCTGAAATGGCCAAAAATAGATTAGAGAATAACGAAGCTCCCGTAACGCTCGCTGACGACTTTTATGAAGGTAGAATATCTGAGAAAAAGTTAAAAGAAAAGGTTGGAACTGAAGTTGAAACTTATATCTTGTCAAAATTCTAATATGAAAGAACAAAATCAACAATCAACTATTACCGAGATCGTAGAAAGAGATTATAAGGAGAAACTTGATAAACGAAAAAAAGAAATTAGTTACTATCAGGAAAAAACAGAAGAATTAGGTCTTAAATCTACTAAACGATTTACTGAATATCACCCCGATCCAAGCAAGTCCATGCTAACGGGTGTTACATTTGCCCACAGGGACTTAGAGAGTGTTGTTGAATCTATGGCAAACAGACAGCCCTGGGCAGTAATTTCAGGTTTAAATCCATCTGGTCCATTGCATTTCGGGCACAAACAGATATTCGAAGAGGTGCTTTGGATGCAGAAACAGGGTGCGGAGGTATTTATTCCAGTAACAAATGATGAAAGTTATTTAGTGGGTAAAGTTAAAAGCCTCTCAGAGTCAAGAAAAACTGCTTATGAAAAAGTAATTCCATCAATCATCGCCATGGGTTTTTCACCTGAAAAAACCCATATATTTGTAAATTCAGATTATCCTGATTTATACAACCTCGCAATTGATATATCGAAACATTTAACTCTTAATAAAGTTTATAAAGTTTTCGGGTTCGGTGAAAATGAGGAAGGTGAGAATCCAGGTACAATATTCTACAGGGGAGGAGTTCAGCTTGCACAAATTCTTTTACCTCAATATGAAGAATTTGGTGGCAAAAAACCATCAATTGTACCAGTTGGAATAGATCAATACCCATATATTTTGCTTGCAAGGGACGCCGCTTTAAAAAAGGGTTTTGTACCACCGGCCGCAACTTTTGTCAAATTTGAGGAGGGTCTTGATGGAAAAGGGAAAATGTCTGCATCACGGCCAAATTCTGCAATATTTTTAACAGATGATTTAGAAAACGTAAAAAGAAAAATAAAATCTGCATATACAGGAGGAAGTCCAAGTGCTACTTTCCAAAAAGAACACGGGGGAGTTCCCGAAATATGCCCCATTTACCAACTTAGGGCCTATCATTTTACTAATAACAACGAGCTTAAAGAACAATGCTCTACCGGTAATATTTTATGCGGAGAATGTAAAAAACAGGCAGTCGAGGAAGTTTCAGAATATATCACCGAACACCAAACAAAGCTTTCGATAGCAAAAACAAAAATTAACGATTATTTACTGAAAAAACCAATTAAATCTATTTTAACGGAATAGCTTATGTATAACTTTTGTTTGACTAAGGTTTAATAGCAAGAAATATAACTCCCAGAATTACAGCCATTATTCCGTACACGTTTGTTTTTTCAATTTTCTCCTTCAAGTAATAATGTGCCAAAACTACAGTTATAGCAGGGTATATGCTTATTATCGGGGAGATTAATGATGCAGGGCCGTTATTAAAAGATATATATAAAAGCAACACGCCCAACGGCATCAAAAAGTTACCTATCAAACAGATGACAAAAAGCTTTTTATTAAATATTAAATGTATAGGACTACTATCTAATAAACGCGTAAAAAGTAAGCAAGGAATATTACTCAGAGATGCTGCTAAAATATATGTATAGAGTCCGTATCTCATTATTGAAAACTTGCTAATGAAATAGCCGATCCCCAAAATTATTGAACCTACAATTGCCAGAAATAACCACTTTGAAACAACCCTTTTATTTGGTTTAACTTTAGATACAAGAAACATTCCTATGATAATACCTATTACCCCTAAGACTTGAAGTAATCCCAATCGTTCGCTTAAAAAAATAATTGAAAGGAAAATCGTATAAATAGGGTATGCTGCCAAAATTGTTCCCGAAAGTGAAACATCTGTCTTCTCAATTACGTATGGAATGATAAAAGTCGGTAAGTTTGCTAATAGACCTAACAAGAAGATAATGGGAAAATGGTTCCAGCTAATTCCTCCGGATAACGCAAATGGTATTTCTATTATCAGAGCAAACATAACAGCCAAAGCATTACTTAAAAAAGGAGGAACTGAAGATAAACCTTTCTTAATTAAAGTTTGACCTATTCCCCAAACCAAAGCTACCGCAATGGCCGGTAAAAACCAGCTCATAATTGTATATTAGCATGAAATGAAGTTGGTTTCTCGTAATTTTATCTTAACTTAAATGGAAGGAGTTGTTGAAGGGGAAGGAGAAATAGACGGCTCGGGAATAGGAGTGTTTGTAGGCATAGGTGTGGGACTTGGTGATGGTGTGGGGGTTGGAGTTGGAGCTGATGTTGGAATAGGTACTTGGATTGCCGGAAGAACTTCAAGATCTTGGATATCTTCTACTTCCAGTACCTTGTCTTTTGAGTTGTATGTTCCAACCGCAAGAATTCTTTAGTTACGAATTTTCATTGCTTCCTGCCGGGGGTAGTCTTTCTTTCCCTTGCGCATCTCTTACGGTATTAAGCATTAGTCTTTTTAATATTTCCTGAAAGGATATTCCGTAAATATCTAAAATTACCGATATCGCAACATCGCATTCTTTTGGTCCGAAAGCAGGATTTGTATTTGAGTCTATAAAAAAATATCTTCCTGATTGATCGATTCTGATATCAAACTTGCCATAGTCGTACATTCTTGTTATGTCAAATGCCTTTTTAACGTATTCTCTTAAGATAGGATCAATAAATTTTGAATAATGGAAGGATTCGTAACCCTTTTTAAGCCACTGGTCTTCAAATGTGGAAAAAACGTATTTGCTGTCTTCTTTGTCTTTGTTAAATACTTTTTCGGCAAGATAAACTTTTTTGTTTAGGCCCTCAAGAAGTATTGCGGTAACTTCCCTGCCTACAATAAATTCTTCAACAAGCGCAGGTTGTTTATATGTTGTAATTAAAAACTTTAGCCTTTCTCTTAAGTGCTTTTCGTGATCCGAAACCGCATCTTTGGTAATTTCCACTGCTCCGTGAATCTCATTTAGTTTGGAAATTAAGGGAAATCTTAAGGTTGGATCAATCGGATCGTTGGGGGTTGCAAAAAGCTGAAATCTGGGAACCGGAACCCCGTTTTGTTCAAGAAGCTTTTTAATGACAAATTTGTTGGTGTCCAGGGACATTCCTAAAATATCCGCCCCCGTATATGGGATTTCCAAAATTTCCAAAACTCCGCAAATTGAAGAAGAAAGATTTTCAAATCCCTTAAAAGAATCAACCAAATTAATGGCGATATCCGGCTTTATCTTTTTAAGATGAATGGGTAAGTTGCTGTTCCCCGGAAGAAGATGTGTTTTAATTCCCAGATTTTGAATGTGTTTGGCAACTACTTTAGCATCGTCTTCGGCGCCTTTTTCCGTTATATATTGGGACTCAGTAGGGAAATAGCTTCTTTTGACGTCACTATATAAAACCGCAATCTTTTTAGGCAAGTCTTTTCCGTTGGCCATAACAAACTCGCCTAAACTATCCTTCAATTTTTCTTGTCTGTCAAGAACGACTTTGATACAATATAGCCTAAGACCCAGTAGCTTAACGGACAAAGCGGCTCTCTTCTAAAGAGTAGACTGGTGGTTCGATTCCACCCTGGGTCACAAAGTTTCTAGAGAAATTTGGCAAACGGGAATGGTGAGCCGCCTGGGACTCGGACCCAGAACAACCACTTTAAGAGAGTGGTGCTCTACCAGTTGAGCTAGCGGCCCTTTATAAGTATATATTTTATTTGAGAATACATATTTATTCAAATTTCCGTAAATTAATTGGTCTTTTAGTATCCTTCAATTTCCCCCATTTTTTATATAATATTTTTACTTTCGGATCAAAATTTTGCAAAAAACCCTGTAGCCAACCGTTTATAAGGTTATTTTTCTTATAATCTTTATTTAATGGTTTTATATAGGATTTACCAAAATTGCCTATGGGTATACCAGTTACATCTGACCAGAACTTCTTTATTTTTTCATTATCTTGTTGTTGATAAATATTTAACCAAGCTTTGAGACTATTTGGCTTAATCCCAAATACTTTTTCAAACCAAGACACCATGACATCCTCCCCGCTCTAAAGAGCGGGGTATCCCTCCAAAGGAGGATGACATATCAGCGTTCAATTCATCTCCGCAATGAATTGCGGAGTGTTCTTGAATGCTGTTATAAAAAGTATTAAATAAGGGTCGGAATTTGTTATTCGTAATCCTTTCCCCTTAGATCCCTCTGCCCAATAGAGAGCGATGCCAATAAATTTAAAAGTTTCTTTGGAGATATTACCAACAATTTCTTCTTTAGATTGAATTTCATATTTTGTATACGAATCCTTCGCGGCTCACCAAAAGTGAAATCGTTCATTTCTTTGCCTTGCTTGGGTGAGGATTGCTGAGAGAAGGTTGGCGTTTTAGTCAAATATTTATTTTCTACCAGGGCATCGTAATAGACTTTTGCTATCTTTAGTTGTCCTGAAGTATTGGGATGAACGTTGTCGGCAAAGTCATCCGGCGTCCAACTATCTCTTAAATCCCGTGTAGTAACAACCCTTGAAACATTTGTATTCAGCTGTGTCACAAGATCCGGGATGATGCTGTTTAGTTTTATCACATTTACATTATAGCCTTTGTCTAGGCTGGGAATTAACAGGGAAACAATAATCTTGACGGTTGGGTTTTTTGAACGAAGGTATCCAATAGTTCTTTGCATATTTGATTCATAACTCAGAATGGGATCGGACGCGTTTTCGCTCGCGTTAATTGCGTCATTCTTTTCGTGATGTTCTTGGCCACTATGAGGCATCAGCGAAAGGAAAAACTGATCCGGGAGAGCTTTACATGAATGAATATTTTCGTCCGCGTTTGCTTCTTGCACTCCAATGTTAGTAACGGATAC
>Ga0210051_1004410_pt1 | contig 13761 bp, 13 predicted proteins | sample CryGey092014_all_FD_185464 | JGI IMG/M metagenome (GOLD analysis project Ga0210051, IMG submission 185464) | Groundwater microbial communities from aquifer - Crystal Geyser CG23_combo_of_CG06-09_8/20/14_all (SPAdes) (version 2) | ecosystem: Environmental > Aquatic > Deep subsurface > Groundwater...
CTACAAGGAATCTTTCTACTCCGGCTTTAAGTTAGAGCTGGGGCATCCAGAATGCTACCCAACCTTAGGGGAGCTGATTGAAGCTATAGCCCAGCAAATCCATTACTACAACAATCAGAGAATCCATCTGTCTAAAAAATGGGTACTTGACTTTAGTGTTGGATTTTTTTGCCGGGACAGGGACAACCGGTCACGCAGTAATGGAATTAAATAAATTAGACGGAGGTAATAGAAAATTTATTTTATGCACAAACAACGAAAATGGAATTTGCACAGATGTTTGTTATCCCAAAATTAATAATCTAATTAAAGGATATAAGAATCTACTAGGTAGTTTTGAAGGGTATAGTGGAAATCTTAAATACTTCAAAACTGATTTTGTTGATTACGATGAGCCAACGGATAAAAACAAAATTAAGCTTACAGAACAAGCAACAGAAATGCTTTGTGTAAAAGAAGAAACTTTCGAGCCGGTGATTGATAATAAAAGATTTAAAATTTTTAAAAATTCTAACCATTGCACCGGCATTATTTGGGACCAAACCGCAATTCCAGAATTTAAAAAAGCGATAAAAGATATAAAAGCAAAATTCAGCGTCTATGTTTTTTCTTTGGGCGATGAAACCTTTGATGAAGAATTTGCCGATATAAAACAAAAATTCCAATTATCGCCTATACCGGAAGTGATTTTAAGAGTGTATAGGAGAATTTTTAAGTAACATTATGAAAGATTACTTTATTATTGAAATCTTCCCTAAATTAGGCCATAGTTTTACCGATATAGAGGGCCAAATGAAATTTAATTTTGAAAAAAGGGAATGTGCTTTAGATATAAAAAAGGAGCCTTGCGAATTAAAAATTGCTACCGGTTCGCAAGGCTTCACCTCATTTCCACAGTATTGTCCAACTAACCTTTACGCAGAGAAAAACCACAATGAAACAAACCCGTTTACTATAGTTGAAAAAATTTGTGATGTTCTATCTTTGGCTACAGGAAATCACATCGCATATTTTACATCTAGAATCAGTGAATATTCTCATTTTTCGGGGTGGGGCATTACCAAGGAATTGCCCTTGTTATCACATCGGGGTAGTTTAAAACATAGAAATTCTAATTCAATATTTTTAGACCTCGATTTATTAAATAAAATTATTGAGAAAGTAAAATCACCACAATATAAAGCAAGAATTATGGCGTCTCTTCATATGAATAGATTGGCAAAATATAAAGCATTTTCTCATATTACAGAGGCCATAACGGATTGCGTAAACTCTCTAGAGGCCTTATATATGCAAGAAAAAAATAATCGTCAAGATAATATAGACAAAAATATTATTCCAAATGCCGAAAATAAAACTAAGGCCATGAAACAATTTCTTAATAAATACTATACTGGCAATAAAAATGATTTAGATTTTATAAAGAAAATAGATCCATATAAAATTCGATCGGCTTATTTACACAGAGGAGAATTATTAGAGCCTACTAGTGGAGATATTTCGTATCTCACCGTTACGTTAGAAGGCAGTGAAAAATTTTTAACCTACAATAATTTTTACAAGGTAGTACTTTCTACGATCTTAAATTTTGTCTTAAATGCGAAATAAATTCTATGCAATTAAAAATTTACCAAGAAAACGCAATAGACGATTTATTGACCAAGAGCAAAAGACTTTTGGGCTATTCAGGTATTAAAAAATTGGTTTTCAAGTCGCCGACTGGTTCAGGAAAAACAATAATGATGGCGGAATTTTTGAAGCAGTTGGTTGACGATAGAGAAATCAGGCAATCACTTGGCTTTATTTGGACGGCTCCAAGGCAACTTCATATTCAAAGTCGAGATAAGTTAGAAAATTATTTTGAAACGAGCCGAGCGTTAAAATGTTCCTATTTTGAGGATTTGGACGACAGAAAAATCAGCGAAAACGAAATTTTGTTTTTCAATTGGGAAAGTATTAACAGGGCGGACAATATTTACATTCGCGACAACGAGCAGGAATTTAATTTATCAAAAGTATTAGAAAGAGCCAAAGAGGAAGGGCGGGAACTAATTTTAGTGATTGATGAAGCTCATCATCACGCCACAAGCGAAATTTCGCAGGGTTTAATTCAAATGATTGGGCCAAAATTGACAATTGAGGTTACGGCAACACCGGCAACTATTACTAATGAAGATGAAAAAGTGTTTGTTCAGTTAGACGATGTCAAAAAAGAAGGAATGATTAAAAAAGCTGTTATATTGAACGATAATTTTGATAATTTTATCCGAGAAGGAAAAATCAAAACGCAAAAATTAAGCGGTGGTAGTGAAGAACTGGTTATAGACGCTGCGTTGAAAAAGAGGGAGGAATTGGTAAAAGAATTTGAAGAAGAAGGAGTTAGTGTTAATCCTTTGGTTTTAATTCAATTGCCCGACAGGAAAACAAGTTTGGAAGACAGAATAAGAGAACGGGTAGAAAGTATTTTGAAGAATAAATACAAAATTTCAACCGAAAAAGACAATAATAAACTGGCCATTTGGCTATCGGGCGAACATATCAACAAAGAAAATGTTGAGAGGCAGGACAGCGAGGTTGAAGTTTTGATTTTCAAGCAGGCAATCGCTTTGGGTTGGGACTGCCCGAGAGCGCAGATTTTAGTTTTGTTTAGACAATGGCACAGTCCGATATTTTCTATTCAGACGGTTGGTAGAATTATGAGGATGCCAGAGCCGGACAAAGGACATTATGAAAGCGGAATTTTAAATTATGGCTATGTTTATACCAATTTAGACAATATAGAAATTCAGGAAGATATTGCCAGAGATTACATCACTATTTACACAAGCAAAAGACGTACCGACTATAAACCCATAGATTTGCTTTCTTGCTATCCAAAAAGACATCGAGAAAAAACGAGATTATCGCCGTTATTCATAGAGATATTTTTGAAGCAAGCCAAAGAATACGATTTAAAAAAATATACCGATATTAGAGCGAGAAAATTTGACCTAAAAATTATCTCTGATTACAAGGCCGAAGATGTTGACGCTTTGGCTGGGGCAAAAATTGTCGGCGACAAAGAAATAAAAGCAAGCGGTTTTGATTTGCAGAAATTGTTTGACTTTTTTGTGCGCAATAATTTAACCCCCTTCTATCCCGAAGATAGATCGGTTGGCAGGGTTAAGGAAGCAATCTATAAATTTTTTGAGCAGGAATTAAAAATGTGGTACGGCGATGTTTGGGAAGAAATTGTCCAGATTATTCTAAGCGACAAAAATTCTCGGCATTTTGTTAATGTTTTGGACAAAGCAAAAGAAAAATATCAGTCGGAAGTGGTAAAAAGAGAAAGTGAAATGGCTAATGTGGAAAATTGGAGTATTCCAGAATCTTTACCTTATGGCAGAGAATATTCAGCAGTGAACCTCAAAAAATCAATTATGCACCCATTTTACAGCGATGAAAAATGGAAACCTGAAGCGGCCTTTATTGATTTTTTGGAAAAATCGGAAAAAGTTGAGTGGTGGTTCAAAAACGGCGACAGAGACGCAACATTTTTTGCCGTTCGTTGTGACAACGGCGAGGAAAAACCCTTTTATGTTGATTTTATTGTGAAATTGAAAGATGACCGAATTGGATTTTTTGATACTAAGGCCGGATTTACCAAACAAATCGCCGGACCAAAAATTGATGGATTGTATAAATATATTCAAGCCGAGAGCAAAAAAGGCAAAAAATGTTTTGGCGGAATAGTTGCTAACACCGAACGGAATTATCGCGGACGCTGGGTTTGTTTTGAGAAAGCCAGCAAAGAATTTAAAGATAACTCTTTTAATAATTGGGTTGATTTGCTATTATAATAGAGATACAATTCTCAAATTATGACTAAACAAACAATCGCTGTTTTATTTGGCGGCCGAAGCGTTGAGCACGAGGTCTCTATTTTAACCGGCCTGCAGATTATTCATGCCTTTGACAAAGAGCGTTTTAATGTTGTGCCGATTTATGTTTGCAAAAATAATAAGTGGTGGACTGGTAAAAAGCTTTGGGATAAAGATTTTTACAAAAATATAAATTTTAAAAAATTAAAAAACTTTGATTTTAAAAAACAGAAAATTGATGTTTTTTTTCCAGCATTTCACGGCACTTATGGCGAAGACGGTTGTATTCAAGGATTTTTTGAAATTTTAAATAAGCCATATGTTGGTCCGAGAATTTTAGCCGCGGCAATTAGTATGAGTAAATCAGCAACAAAGCAAATCTGCATTGCTAATAAAATTCCGGTTTTGGATTATATTCTATTAAATAAAAACGATTGGGAAGTTAAAAATTTTTTTGATTTCCCTGTATTTGTTAAACCAAATAATCTTGGTTCAAGTATTGGTGTTTCTTCAGCTAAAAATGAACATCAGTTGCAAATGGCCATTGCCGGGGCTTTTATTTTCGATTATCAAGTTATTGTTGAGCCGCAAATTAAGAGCTTGCTAGAAATTAATTGCGCTATTTCTGATGGAGAAGTATCTGAACTTGAAGAACCGCAAAAAGATGCTGATATTTTATCTTTTGAGCAAAAATATCTCAAAGCCGGCAAGAAATTATCTATTCAAGGTATGGCCAGCATGCAAAGAGTACTTGACCCAAAAAGCATTACCCTAGAGCAGAAAGAACAGATTCAAAATTATTCTAAAGAGATTTATAAAATCTTGGATGGCTCTGGCGTCTGGCGCATTGATTTTATGATTGACAAAGATAAAAATCAAATTTATCTTAATGAAATTAATTCAATTCCCGGCTCTTTAGCTTATTACCTCTGGCCAAAAATATCTTTTACTGAGCTTCTGACTCAATTAGTTGAATCAGCGATTAAAAAATACGAACAAAAAAATAGCATTAATCTAAGGCTAGAAAGAAAAATTTTCAATGCCTAACTGTGCTTATGATATTATTAAGATATTTGGTTTAAGTGCTTTGGCGTTTTTTATTGCTTTGGCTTGGACGCCTTTATTAACTCATTTTCTTTATAAATATAAATTTTGGAAAAAAGACGCTCTGCGTAAAGTTCCGCATATGGGTGGTCTTATTATTTGGGGAACGGTTCTGATTATAAGTTTATTATTTATTAAGAATATTTCTTGGCTGCCGCTTTTAGCTCTTGTCTTAGGTTCTTTAGTTGGTTTAATTGACGATTTTTTAAGTGTTAAAACCCGTTATGGCTTGCGATTCATCTGGCGAGCAATAGCTGTTTTGATTATTGGTCTGTTTATTGGCTGGCTTTTTTATCAATATTTAGGTTGGCCGTTTTTTTACATTGCTTTTGTGCCAATTGTTATGCTTGGTCTTTTTGGCGGCGCGCCGATTGACGGTTTGGACGGCTTGGCTGGCGGGGTCTTGGCGCCAATGTTTGGCGCTTTTGCCGCGATTGCTTTTGCTCAAGGTCAAATTAATTTAGCAATCTTTTCAAGCATTGTTGTTGGCGCTCTTTTGGGTTTTTTGTATTTTAATATTCCGCCAGCCAGATTTTTCATGGGCGAAACCGGTATGATTGGGCTTCTTGTTTGTCTGTCGGTTTTAGCTTTTTTAACGAATTCTGTTTTGATTCTGCCGATTATCACTCTGCCTCTTGGCATTACTTCAAGCTCTATTTTATTGCAGATTTTTTGGGTTCAGGTTTTTAAGAAAAAACTTTTTTACGCCTCGCCTCTGCATGCTCATTTTGAAAAAATGGGCTGGCCCCATTATAAAATCACTATGCGCTACTGGATTTTTGCCACTGTTTTTGCTATTATTGGCGGAGTTATAGTGTTGATTATATAATTATGCAAATTAAAGATTTCAAAGATAAAAAAATAACCATTATGGGTTTAGGGCTTCATGGCGGCGGGGTTGGTTCAGCCAGATTTTTTGCTCAAGCCGGAGCAAAAGTTTTAGTCACTGATTTAAAAAAAGAACAAGAACTCAAAGAGTCTATCTTAAAACTGAAAGAATTTAAAAATATTGAATATGCTTTAGGCCAGCATCGTATGGAAGATTTTAAGAACACTGATTTGATTATAAGAAATCCGGCTGTGCCTGATAATTCCAGGCATCTTGAAACAGCCCGAGAAAATAAAGTTCCAATTGATACTGATATAGGAATTTTTTTTGAATTATGCCCAGCTCAGATTATTGGTATAACAGGCAGTAAAGGCAAATCAACAACAGCCAGCCTTTGCGCCGAAGTTTTAAAGAAAAAGTATACCAGTGTAATTTTGGCTGGCAACATTCGCGTTTCAGTGTTTGATGTTTTGCCGGAAATTAAAAAAAGCAGTTTAGCGGTTTTGGAGCTGTCCAGCTGGCAGCTGGAAGGTTTAAAGCAGCACAAAAAAAGTCCTCATATTGCTGTTATTACTAATATTTATAAAGAGCATTTAGACCGCTATAAAAGTTTTGAAGAGTATACCAGCGCCAAAAAAAATATTTTTAAGTTTCAAAACAAAAATGATATTTTAATAATTGATAAAAAATTAAGAAATCTAGCTAAAGATATTAAGCCAGAATTGAAATTATTTGACGGCACAAGCCAGGAAGCCGCTAGAATTATTGGCGAAATTTATGAAGTTTCAGAAAAAGATATTGAAAAAACAATTAAAGGCTTTCGCGGACTCGAGGGTAGATTGGAATTTGTTAAAGAAATTAATAGCGTTAAGTATTATAATGACACTTGCGCGACGCACCCAGAAGCGGTTATTTATGGCCTTAACCAATTTAATAATGTTGTTTTAATTGCCGGCGGCACTGATAAGAATTTGGACTTTGCAAAATTAAATAAAGTGCTTAATCAAAAAATTAAGGCCTTAATTTTACTGCCTGGCACAGCTAGTAATAAAATTAAAACTCGTAAAAAAACAATTAAGATAGAAAATATGGAGCAGGCGGTTTTGCAGGCAAAAAAAATTGCTAAACCAGGCGATGTTGTTTTGCTTTCACCGGGCTGCGCCAGTTTTGGGCTTTTTAAACATGAGTTTGACAGGGGAGAGAAATTTAAAAAATATGTCCAAGCAGAAACCTGATTATATTTTATTAGCCGTAATTATCGCTTTAGTCTTGTTCGGCCTTATTATTTTAATCAGCGTCAGTGCTGAAGAGCCGTATTATATCAAACATCAGATTCTTTACGGCATTTTAATTGGCTCGGTTGGTTTTTTTGTTGCTTATAAAATTAATTATAAAATTTGGCAAAAATTAGCTTTGCCTTTTTTAGTTTTAAGCTTAATTTTATTAGGCTTAATTTTTATACCAAAAATTGGCATTAGTTATGGCGGAGCTAAGCGCTGGCTGCAGATCGGTTTTATTTTTCAGCCGGGCGAGATTGTTAAATTAAGTTTTATTATTTTTTTAGCCAGCCTGCTTGCCAATAAGACAAAACTTGTGCCATTTTTAGCTTGGACTAGTTTAATTGTCCTGCTTTTTATTTTTCAGCCTGATATTGGCACAATGAGTTTAATTATTTTGATTGCGGTGATTATTTATTTTACAGCTGGAGCTAAACTTTGGCAGATTGGCGTTTGTTTTTTTTCAGGGATAGCAGCTTTATTTGTTTTAATTAAATTAAGCGCATATCGTTTAAACCGTGTTTGGACTTTTTTGTATTCAAAATTAGATCCGCAGGGGATTAGCTATCAAATTAATCAAGCTTTAATAGCATTGGGCTCGGGTGGATTCTTGGGTCTTGGCTGGGGATATAGCCAACAAAGAGTTTTTTTGCCGGCAGTTGTGACTGATTCTATTTTTGCTGTTTTGGGCGAAGAATTGGGTTTTGCCGGGACAATGATTTTAGTAATCCTGTTTTTTGTTCTGGCTTTACGCGGTTTTAAGATTGCCATAATTAGCTCTGATCAATTTGCCCGGCTTTTGGCAGTCGGTATAACCAGCTGGCTGGTCTTACAGGCTTTTGTTAATATAATGGCTATAACTGGTTTGATTCCTTTAACAGGCATCCCGCTTCCGTTTATTAGCTATGGCTCCACATCAATGATTATGTGTTTATTCGGCGCTGGAATATTGTTGAATATTTCGAGATATACTTGACATTTATTTTCTTTAGTAATATACTAATATAGTAATTATGTAATTAACTAATTCATTATGCAAACAGTTCAAATTTTAAGAAATGGTCAAATAACTTTACCAGCCAAAATTCGCCGTCTTTTAAGTTTAAAACATGGTGATTATTTAGAGCCAGAAATTAAAAATAAATTTATTGTTTTAAAGCCAAAAAAGCTTATTGATTCAGATCAAGCCTGGTTTTGGACAAAAGAATGGCAAAAGGGTGAAAAAAGAGGTTGATGAAGACATTAAAAAAGGCCGTGTTTATGGACCCTTTGATAATGCAAAAGATTTGCTTAAATCGTTAAAAAGCTAATTATGGAAGTATTCCATAGTAAAGTTTTCAAAAAGCTTTATAAAAAGTTGCCTCAAGAAATTCAAAGAGCAACAGACAAAAAATTATCGTTTTACTTATCACAAAGTTTATTGTTAGTTTTTCAAATTTTTAATTTTTCTAATTCTCTTGCGTTGGCAAGAGAATTTTATTATAATAAACTACATGAAGCGCATTCTTTTAACTGGCGGCGGTACAGGTGGGCATATAATGCCTTTATTGGCAGTAGCTGAAAAATTACCGAAAGATCTTGAAATTTTGATCTTGGGATCAAATATTAAGAATATTGTTTTCCCATATAAAAATGTCTTGGCTGGTAAATGGCGAAGATATTTTTCTTTAAAAAACTTTGTTGATATTTTAAAGGGTCCATTGGGTATTCTCCAGGCTCTTTGGCATGTCTTTTGGTTTATGCCTGATGTTTGTTTTGGTAAAGGTGGTTATGCTTCTCTACCCGGAGTTTTGGCTTGTTGGTTATATCAAATCCCAATTATTATTCACGAGTCTGATGCTGTGCCGGGTATTGCTAATCGTTTTTTGGCTTTTTTTGCTAATAAAGTCTGTGTCTCTTTCGAGCAAGTTAAAAAGAGTTTTCCAAAGAAAAAAGTTGTTTTTACAGGTAACCCGGTGCGCAGGCAGATTCTGCAAGGAAGAATTTTTCAAAAAGACAAACCAGTTGTTCTAGTTTTAGGCGGCAGTCAGGGAGCCCAATATATTAATGAAGTTATTTCTGCGATTTTACCTTATTTATTGAAAAGAGCGCGCGTTGTTCACCAGTGTGGTCCGGGCAAGACGAGCAATATTACCCTGCCTGACTATGAACAATATGAGTTTATTGAGAATATTGAAGATTTTTACGCAACAGCTGATGTTGTTGTTTCGCGAGCCGGAGCAAACAGTTTAGCTGAAATTGCCTCTTTGAAAAAACCAGCCATTCTTATCCCGCTGCCTGGTTCTTCTTTTGAACATCAGAGAGAAAACGCTTATGTTTTTGCTAAAAACAATGCGGCAATTGTTATTGAACAGGAAAATTTAGGACCTTATCTTCTACGCGATAAAATTTTTAAGCTTTTAGATGAGCCGCTTACTGCTCAAAAAATGGGGGAACATGCTTATGACTTAAATCCGGCTAACGCAGCTGAAAAAATTGTTTTAGAAATCAAGTCTTTGTTTTAATAACCTGTGGATAACCTGTGGGTTGACAGGGAGTAGCTGTTGATATTATAATTAAACCTGTGGATAAGAACATTAAAAAACCAGTTCTTTTAAAGCAGGTCTTAAAATTTTTTAACCCACAACCTAACCAGAATTTTATTGATTGTACTTTAGGTCAAGGCGGTCATGCTTTAGTCATATTAGAGCGCATTGCTCCGCATGGCAAATTATTAGGCATTGATTTTGAAATTTTGGTTAAACCACAGCCGCGTTTAATTCTTGTTCAAGATAATTTTGCTAATTTAAAGCAGATCATTGAAAAGCATAATTTTAAAAACATTGAAGGCGTTTTGTTTGACTTGGGCTTTTCTAATTGGCAATTAGAAGAAAGCGGTAGAGGTTTTTCTTTTAAAAAAGATGAACCGCTGGACATGAGATTTGCCAGGACAGGGGTTACTGCTCAAGAAATTTTAAATCAATGGCCAGAGCAAGAGTTGGAAAAAATTTTTAGATTATATGGCGAAGAAAAACAAAGCAAAAGCATTAGCCGCGATGTTATTGCAAACAGGCCGCTAGAAACAACTCAAGATTTGGCTAAATTAATTTATGCCTGGAAAAGCAAAGCTAGAATCTTCCAGGCCCTAAGAATCGCGGTCAATAAAGAACTAGAAAACTTAGAAAAAGCTCTGCCCCAGGCAATGAGCTTGACTGAAAAAGTTGCAGCCATAAGTTTTCATTCTTTAGAAGATAGAATTATTAAAAATTATTTTAAAACAAATATTTTTAGTCAAGAGCATTGTGCTAAATTAAGAGTATGGCAGAAAATAAACACAAAATTAAATTGATTAAAAAACTTTTTGGTTTAAGCACGAGTTTTATTGTGTTGAGCTTGATGTGTTTTTATGCTTGGCAGGTTATTGATTTGATGAATCAAAAATACCAAAGACATAGTCTTGAAAATGAAGTTAAGAAACTTATAACAGAAAACCAGCAGCTCAAGATTGAGGTTGCCGCGTTGCAGTCGGTTGCCCGAGTTCAAAATTTCGCTTCAGAATCAGCCATGTCATCAGTGCCATCAATTGTTTATTTGTCTTTAAATGCCGGCGAAGTCGTTGTTAAAAAGTAGCAAAGCCAGGGTTTATTATCTGTTTGGAAGCATTGTTTTATTGTTCGGCCTAATTGCTTGGCGTCTTTTTTGTATTCAAATAGGAGAGCATGATTTTTATCAAGCAATGGCAGCCGAACAAAGCCAGTCTTCTGATTCTCAAGTTCTCTATCGCGGTGAAATATTAACGCTGGATAACTATGTCTTAGCAATGAATAAAAAATGGCCAATGGTTTATGCTGTGCCTAAAAAAATTAAAAATCCCGAAGAAACAGCCAAACAATTAGCTGGTTTGCTGGAAATGAATCAGGATGTAATTTATAAACGCCTTAACAAGCCAAGCGATCCTTATGAGCCATTAAAGCAGAAAATTTCTGATGAGACAGCTCAACAAATTAAAGAACTGGATTTAACCGGCATTGAAATTAGCTATCAGTGGACGCGCTATTATCCGGGCGAAGCCATAGCTGCTCAATTAATTGGTTTTGTCAGTCAGAAAAACGGTCAATACGGCCTGGAAGAATATTACGAAGAAGAGTTAGCTGCTGGCAAAGATTTAACTTTAACCGTTGATTACACAATCCAGTTTTTTATTGAAGAAAAAATCAAGGCCTTACAAGAACAATTCCAGGCGCAAAGTAGCTCCGCAATTGTTATGAATCCTAAAACAGGAGCAATAATTGCTTTGGCTAGTTATCCCGGCTTTGATCTTAATTGTTATTCTGAAACAGAGGATATCAGCCTGTTTTTGAATCCGATTATCAGCCATGTTTTTGAGCCGGGTTCGGTTTTCAAACCGATTACTATGGCTGCTGCTTTAGATACTCAAAAAGTTACGGCTGAAACAGTTTATTATGATCAAGGCGAACGGGTTATTGGCAATTACACAATTCATAATTGGGATGGCAAAGCTTATGGCCGACAGACAATGACTCAAGTTTTAGAGAAGTCTTTAAACACTGGCGCAATTTTTGCTCAAGAGCAGGCCGGCAAAGAGCCGTTTTTCCAGTATATGCGCGATTTCGGCTTTGGCCTGAAAACAGATATTGGTCTGCCAGGAGAAGCGGCTGGCGACATTTCAAACTTATTGATTAAAAGCGATATTAATTATGCAACTGCTTCTTATGGCCAGGGAATTTCAGCAACTCCGCTCCAACTTATTACTGCTTTGGCAGCCATTGCTAATAATGGCAGATTAATGCAACCGCATATTATTCCGCAAGAAGCGCAAATGATTCGTCAGGTTATTTCTCCGCAAACTGCTTGGCAATTAACTGAAATGTTAAAAAGTGTTTTTCAATCAGGCAATCTGAAAAATGCTGGAGTTGAGGGCTATGAAATAGCCGGTAAAACCGGCACAGCCCAGATTCCTGAAAAAGGCGGCTACAGCCGAGATAGGTCAATTCATACTTTAGTTGGCTATGGTCCGGCTGATGATGCCAAATTTATTGTTTTGTTAAAGCTTGATGAGCCAATCGGCGCTCGCTGGTCAGCAATCACTCTGCCGTTGACTTTTCACGAAATCGCCAAGTTCTTATTAAACTATTATCAAATTCCTCCTCACAAATAATCTTGCAAATTTTTAATTTTTAATTTAAAATTCTTAATTAAAATTGGCCTTGTCGTCTAGCGGCCTAGGACACTAGGTTCTCAGCCTAGTAACACGGGTTCGAGTCCCGTCAAGGCTACCAATCCGAACGCCCTTGACTTTTTCTTTAAAATAAGGTATAATTTACGGCAGTAAGTAGCTTATTCGTTTTTTCCTCGCATAATAAATAAACAGCAGGATTAAAATATTGAATAAAGCAGGTCGACTTACTCCTTGTTAATTAATTATGTAGGGAAAAACATGGCAAAGAAATTATATGTCGGCGGGTTGTCATATGACACCACTGAAGACACTTTAAAAGACTTGTTTGCCCAGGCAGGAAGCGTAGCATCAGCAGTTATTATTACTGATAGAATGTCCGGCCGTTCAAAAGGCTTTGGCTTCGTCGAAATGACTACTGATGAAGAAGCGCAGGCAGCGATTGAAGCGCTCAATGGCAAAGAAGTTGATGGACGAACTATAACTGTTAACGAAGCCCGTCCTCAAGAACCTCGTCCGCGATCAGGTGGACGCGATTTCGGTGGCAACCAAAGACGAAATTGGTAAAGACACCACTAATAACCCCCCTCTAAGCGAGGGGGTTATTAGTTTGTGATTTTGCGTTTGACACTTGCTTATAGTTTAATTATTATTGTATAATACAAGAATCTGGAGAGGTGCCTGAGAGGCTGAAAGGAGCGGTTTGCTAAACCGTTGTCCGCCTTAGGCGGACCGTGGGTTCGAATCCCACCCTCTCCGCCAGTTGGAATTTCGCAAGCCAGAGGAAGCCGCCTCGCTTCGCTCGGCGGCCAATTTGTATTCATTTTTGGGCAAAAACGAAAAGGATTTATCAAACAAAATATGGTTCAAGCCGATTTGTTTTAGAAATGTTGTCATTTCTGACTTATCCCCAGATGAAAGCAGATTTCCCGCTTGATTTAATGATTTTACGAACGAACGAGCCGGTTCGAGCCAAGACACGCCTTTGCCCTTAATTTCGTGAATTTTCTCCTTCAGCTCTACTCTTCGGTCGAGTATTTTTTGTTTTTGCGCGACATATTCTTCCGACGTGATTACTTCATCGAGGTAAGCAGAAAGCAATTTATCTAACTTTATCTCAATATCAGTCAATTCTTTCTTCAAACTTTGTACCAATGCTTGGCTATCTTCTTTTGCTTTCTGTTCGTCCTTGTCTAGCTCAAGCAAAACTTTTTCAGCGTCTTGACTCGGCAAAGAAACTTTTTGAAGGAAGTTTGATATTTGCTCGGTTAGTAATTCTTCGCGGACATATTTTTGTGAGCAAGGAATTTTCTTTTTCGTACAACGATAGTAATTGTGCCCCTTCTGTGTTTCGGCGGTGATGGCACAGCCACATTCGCCGCAAGTGAGCAGTCCACGGAACGGAAAAGTTTTCTCGGCTTTTCTCGTTTTGATATGTCCGCGATATTTCATAACTTCTTGGCATTTATCAAAAAGCTTCTTTGAAATTAACGGCTCGTGCGAACCTTGATACGT
>Ga0210051_1004413_pt1 | contig 13757 bp, 14 predicted proteins | sample CryGey092014_all_FD_185464 | JGI IMG/M metagenome (GOLD analysis project Ga0210051, IMG submission 185464) | Groundwater microbial communities from aquifer - Crystal Geyser CG23_combo_of_CG06-09_8/20/14_all (SPAdes) (version 2) | ecosystem: Environmental > Aquatic > Deep subsurface > Groundwater...
AATATTCTCAAAATCCCAGGGATCTTCTTTTTCATTTTTAGTTCTTTTCAAGTAGCCAACCCATATTTCAGGTTCATCCTGTGTTGATATAAGTTTTATGTAATCGGAATAAAATATAATCCGTAGAACTAAAAATTCGGTTTCTTTTTCTTCTTTTAATTCTCGCTTAAACCATATTATATGATTAGATTTTAGATATAAGGTTTTAGGACCATATGAATACTCATTTACAGGACCCCATTTTGGATACTTTTTAACAAACTGTGAAATGTCATCTCGCATACGGTTAATCTCATCGTATGTTTTCTTTAAAATCTCTGTCGCCTGATAAATAATTTTTCCATTGTTCATAGAATTAAACCTCCTTGTAAAATATTTTTTCTACTTTACTCCATATATTATTTTCATACACGGTAAGCCAATTCCAATAACCTACATTTTGATAAAAAATATTATCTTTTAGCAATAAGTCATTTGCGTCTTTTTCAAAAGAATTATATTCTTTCAAAATATAATTAAAACCTTTAAAATTATATAATCCTTTTTTATTTAAAAGTTCTTTCAAATCCTCCATAAGTAAATATGAACTTAATTGATTTTTGTCTTTTCGAACACTTTTCAAAAGTTCTTCTAAAACTTCGGTTGCTTTATTCCATGAAACCCAAAATATTCTTTTTTTTCCTTCTTCTTCTAAATTATAAAGTTCCTTACAAGCATCAGTTAATGTATTATTGTAATCAACATTAGAACAAGTAACATAAAAAAGAAATTTCTTTGTATTTTTTATATCAATTTTTTTTATTTGTCCGTCCCAAATCGCTTTAAAGTATTTTGCCAATTGGTTGCCTGTTGTTTCAAAAGATTTTTCTGTTATATCTTTATTTTCTTCACCAATTTCAACATCACTAGGACCAGAAAAATATTTTGCTTCTATCATTATAGCAATTCTTTCTTCGTTTTTAAGTCGTAAAACTATAATAACATCGGGTATACCATTTGCTGTTTGTGGCCAAAAATGATATTCAGTATCTTTTACTTCATTTGGATTCGGCAATTTAGGAGTTTCTTGTTTTAAATTTATCCCTTTCTCCAAAAATTTTAGCAGGGCGGTTGGGTCAACTAAATATTTGAATGTTCCGAAAACATCGGAGGTTAATAAATCTTCCAATCTATCGGAAATATTGCTGCCTGAACTTGATATTTTTCCGTGAATTTCTGCGATACTCATTTTGTTCCTTTATTATAAGCAGGGACAAGCCCTGCGACTACAACACAAGCAGAGTTTCACTCTGCGGCTACAACATCGGCAGACCAAGGTCTGCAACTACATTTAGGCGAATAGTAATTCGCCCGCTACATTTTCTATCTATTCTCCTATCGGATAAGAACCAAGAACCTTTAATAATGAACAACTTTTTTCAAGTTCAGCCAATGCTTTTTTTACATTTTTGTTATGTATATGCCCGATAAAATCTACGAAAAATATGTACTCCCATGCCTTTTTCCTCGTCGGACGGGATTCAATTTTTGTAAGATTGAGTTTATATTTTTTGAACGGAACAAGCGTATCGTGAAGCACCCCGACCCGGTCTTTAACCGAAAACATAATTGATGTTTTATCCTTACCGGACGCATCGGGACTATTTTTACCTATCACAAGAAACCTCGTAAAATTATTCTTAAAATCCTCTATCTTTTCGGCAAGAATATTAAGTCCATAAATATCGCTCGCGACAATTGAAGATATCGCAGCAACATTTTTTTCTTTTTTGGCAAGACGGGCGGCTTCGGATGTTGAAGCAACCTCTATAATCTCGGCATCTTTCAGATTTTTTTCGACCCAATTTCGTGTTTGTGCTATTGCCTGAGGATGAGAATAAACCTTTTTTATTTTTTGCATGGAAGTTTCATTGGACAACAAATAATGAGAAATTTCTAAAAATTTTTCCGATATAATTTTCAAATCGGAATCAACAAACATATCCAATGTATAGTTCACAACACCCTCAGTTGAATTCTCTATCGGCACCACGCCGTAATCAGCGCGGCCTTTTTCAATCTCGGTAAAAACATCTTTTATAGATTCGCACGAAACATATTTTACATATCTTCCGAAAACTTTTATCGCAGCAAGATGAGTAAATGTTGCCGCAGGACCGAAGTAAGAAACTTTTATTTTTTCCTGAATAGAACGGGAAACATTCAAAATCTCTCTGAAAATATCGGATAACGCTTCGCCGGTAATCGGTCCTTTATTTAAGTTTTTTAAGTTGGAGATTATTTCTTTTTCACGAATCGGAACAAAAATATCCTCTCTTTTCTTTGACTTAATTTTTCCAATTTCAATTGCAAGTTTCACTCTTTCGTTTAGAAGTTTAAGTATCCCTTCATCCACCTTGTCTATTTTGCTCCTGATTTTTTCAATCATTTTGCCTCCATCATCATTAGAGATATTATTCTTTCGGAAGTTTTTGTTTTTCTGTATGAAAAAAAATCACTGGTATAAGTGCATAAGTTTGAATTGCTTATATTAGACACACCGGTTTTTTTAAGTTGCCTTTCTGCCATCGCATCAAGGTCGGTATTATAACATTGTTTACAAATATGAGGACCTATTGCCGCATAAATATTAAGAGAATTAGAGCCGAAATTTTTTACAAATATATCTATTGCTTTGGAAACTATAAGTTTTGAAAGTCCCGCACGTCCGGCATGAACAAGCCCGATTATTTTTTTAACTTTATCAAAAATAAAAACTGGGAGGCAATCGGCGGTAAAAACGGCAAGTACGACTCCTTTTTCTCGCGTTATCAATCCATCCGTTTGGGATAAAATCTTTCCGGCATCGGCGCCTGTTACAATTCTTATATTATCGCTGTGAACCTGTTCGCCGCAAATTATAACATCATTTCCAAAATATTTCTCTAAAAGATTTTTTCTGTTTTTCTCACTTTTCATATCACCCAAAGATGCCGTGGTTGAAAAATTTTTAACACCTTCTTTTTTAAATTCCTCCTCGTAGTATAAACCGTTTTTAAATTTCCACATTTTATTAAACTGAAGCACCGCTTTCCGAAGTAATACCCCGTATATTCATCATAAGTTCTTCGGGATTTGTCGCCGCAGCAAGAGCATCTTCAAGCGAAATATTACCGGAATTATAAAGATTCAGCAATGACTGATTAAAGACCTGCATCCCGTAATAAGCACCCTGCTTCATCGCTTGCATTATTTCGCTCATTGTATTTTGTTCAATAAATTTTTTCACCAAAGCGGTAACCACTAAAATTTCACAGGCAGGAACTCTTCCGCCTTTTGTATTGGCAAGAAGCCGCTGAGAAATAACGCCTTTTAATGTATCGGATAGTTGAAGCCGTATCTGGTTCTGATGATGCGGCGGAAACATATCAACTATTCTGGTTACCGTCTGAATCGCATCAATAGTATGAATTGTTGAAAGAACAAGATGTCCCGTTTGAGCGGCTGTCAGAGCCGCAGCCATTGTGTCGGTATCCCGCATTTCTCCGATTAAAATAACATCCGGGTCCTGTCTTACTATGTGCTTCAGTGCCTCGTTATAAGAAGTTGTATCCAGTCCCAATTCTCTCTGAGAAATTATTGAAAGTTTGTCTTTGTGCAAAAACTCTATCGGATCTTCAAGTGTGATGATATGATTGGTGCGAGTTGAGTTTATATGCTCAATCATTGCGGCAAGTGTTGTTGATTTTCCGCAGCCCGCGGTGCCTGTCACAAGTACCAAGCCCCTCGGATTATCCGCTATTTTTTTTATAACTGACGGCAGATTTAGCGAATCAAAAGACGGAATTTCGACCGGGACATATCTCATTGCTATGTTGATACTGCCTCTCTGACGGTAAATATTGCCTCTGAATCTTCCGACACCTGCAAGTGAATACGATAAATCGCACTCGCCTTTTGCGGCAAAAAATTCCCGTTGTTTCGGATTCATTATTGACTGTGCAATTTTGTCCGTCTGCTGGGCTGAAAAAATTCTGCCCTCAACCGACTTAAGTTTTCCGTCAATTCTTAAAACCGCAGTTGCGAACGACCTCAAATGCAAATCGGATGCCTTTTTTGAAACCATTAGTTTAAGAAGTTCGTCAAGTTCTTCCATAAAACTCTCCAATTCCCCCAGTTGAAACTGGGGGCTACATTATTGGTTTGAATTTGTTCCATTGACGGCGGGTTGAAACCCGCCATTTCACAAATTCTTTTTTTTCATTTTAATTTACTGGTTTTCCGACGCTTAAATGCCGGCTTTTTCAAATCATCCATAATGATATTTTTTTCTTCCTGTTTTTTTTCTTCACTTTTATAACTAAATTTTTTCTGACGAGCAGATTTCCGTTCACCGGAAAAACCGGTTGCAATAACGGTAATTCTGATGGTATCTACCAGTTCGTTGTCAAACGCCAAACCGAAAATATGTTTTCCTTCAATAGACATAGAAGCCGAAATCAATGACATCGCTTTTTCAAATTCATCCATTTTAAGGTCGTTGCTGTTACCGGTCATATTAACCAAAATACCTTTGGCGCCTTCTATGTTGACATTGTCCAAAAGAGGACTTGTAACTGCCATTTTGGTCGCTTTAGATGCACGGTCATCTCCGGATGCTTCTCCGAAACCCAGCATGGCTTCGCCGGCATTTTGCATAATTGCCTTAACATCCTGAAAGTCCACATTTATAAAACCCTTTGATGTTATTATGTCCGATATTGATTGAACCGCTCTTTTTAATACCTCGTTGGATTTTTCAAATGTTTGCGTTACCAATGTTTCACTATCAATAATTGATGCTAATTTATGGTTCGGAATTTCTATCAGCACATCCGTGTATGGCTTTAACGCTTTGATGCCTTCTTCCGCAATACTCATTTTTGACTTACCTTCCCACAGAAAAGGTTTTGTTACAACCCCCACCGTAAGTATCCCTAATTGCCTGGCAATTTTTGCAACGATAGGCGAGGCGCCGGTGCCCGTACCTTTTCCCATTCCCGCCGTGATAAAAACCATGTCGGTCCCGCGGAGTATTTCCTCCACAGTGCCAATACTTTCTTCAGCGGCACGACGGCCGATATCAGGGTTTGCACCGGAACCGTGGCCTTTCGTTAATTTCGGACCGAGTTGAATTTTGTGTTCCGCCAGAGAGGAACTTAAAGCATCGGCATCGGTATTGGCAGCGATAAACTGGACGCCTTTTATTTTTGAGGTGACCATCAGATTGACGGCATTTCCGCCAGCGCCGCCTATACCGATTACTTTTATATTCGCCGGACTGGTTTGTAAATCATCTATAATTTTTATTTTCATATTTACTACTCAGAGCGGAATATACTTTACATTGGTGAAGCACTTCGTCTGTCACCCTGAGTGGAACGAAGGGTCTCGCATTTTAACATCGAGATTCTTCGCCTTCGGCTCAGAATGACATCCTTTTCATGTAAAGTATTTTATGCTCCCCTTAGTAATTGTATCGGAATTTTTTGATTACAGCGATAAAAACAACGATTACGGCGATAAGAGATGTGGTTTATCGCTGTTATCTGCCTTTATATCGCTGTCATCATATCCCGTTATATCGCATCTTCAAATAATTTTTTGAGTTTTGTAAATAATCCCGGCTTTTTAGAAATATATCTTGAGGATCTTTCCAACTCCGAAAAATTTACTTTTACAAGGCCGATTGCGCAGGCAAAAGACGGGTCGGCAAGTCCGCTAACAGAACCCTTGATGTACTGGGGAATACCGATAATCGTCGGCAAATCCAAAATTTGCTCGCAGGCCTCTTTCATACCGAGAATCTGACACGCACCGCCTGTAATAATAACTCCGGATGATATTAAATCTTTGTACGGCGAACTTGTAATTTCGTCGTCAACAAAGGAAAGTATTTCCTCCACGCGCGGTTTTATTATATCGCATAATGTTTTTCGCGTTACCGTTTTTTGGGTACGGCCGTCCACGGATAAATATGTTATTTCCTCTTTGGCATCTATAAGCGAAGTGATGGCGGAACCATATTTTTCCTTTATGTCTTTTGCGACCGCGGCGGAAGTTCTCAAGCCGTGCGATATATCGCTGGTTATATCGTCGCCGCCGAGGGCAATCTCTCTTATGTACCTGCTTGATTTATCAAAATAAATCGCTATGTCTGTCGTCTGAGCGCCCATATCAATAAGCACACAACCGATTTTTTTTTCTTCCGGCGAAACAGTAACTTCCCCCGCAGCCAGTATGTTTGATACGAATTCTTTACAAACAAAACCGGCATCATTAACGCATTTTTGCAAATTATTTATGTATGATTTCACACCCGTTACTATGTGAACATCCACCGAAAGATGAGAACCCTGCAAACCTATCGGGTCTTCAATGCCCTTCTGTCCGTCAACGGAAAATTCCTGCGGTATAGTGTGAATGATTTCTCTATCGGTCGGAAGCATAATCGCTTTTGCGGAAGTTATAACCTGCGAGATATCATCGTGAATTATTTCCTTATCCGTTCTGACTACATTTATTGCCGTGGAATGATTTATGGAGTTTATATGCTGTCCTTTTATTCCTACTACAACTTCGCCGATAGTTTCGTCTGCCATAGTTTCAGCAGCATCAACTGCCTCCTCAATTGCTTTTACGGTTTCTCTTATGTTCGCGACGGAACCCTTGTTTAGACCGCGGCAAACAGCGGAACCGATTCCGATAATTTCCGGTATATCCGACTCAAATTTTTTTGCAATTACACAGGCAACTTTTGACGACCCGACATCAAGCCCAGCAACAATTTTTTCTCTTGACATAATAACATCAGTGAGAAAGTGGTTAAGTGGTTAAGTGGTTAGGTGGTTAGTTTTCACTAATCACTAATCACTAATCACTAATCACTATCGTTACCACTGCCCCCTACTTTGCTTTTACAACAATCTCTTTATTTTCGTCTGAAAAATCACGCATATTTATATACTGCGCTTTTTTACCTTTTGTTTCCAAATCGGCAATGACTTTTTCAAGGTAGGAAATTTTTGACTCAACATTCTGCGCCAAACCGATACAAACCTTACAATTATCACCTATAAAAAAAACAATGTCATCCGGCGAAACCGCCGTAATTCCGCTAATTTCTTTATGAATAGGCAAATCAGAAACATTTTTGAGAAATTTCAAGCAGGCAGTTTTATTTTCCGCCGTTAAACTATCCGTAATTTTCGGAAGCACTCTATAACTCTCCGGCAGGACAAATAATTTCAGGTTCTCGTCTATGCCGACTCTCTTGTTTGATACTTTTATTTCCGCAAGAGGGAGCCGTTCTTCAATTTCGGCGGTTATTTTATTCGGAAGCCGCTTGCTTATTTTTACATCTTTCACAGCGGGAAATTTTTCCTTTAACTGCAGTTCCCTGCTTTTTAGTTTGAGCAGAAATATATTTTTGCCTTCAAAATCCAGATAACCCAGAATTGCCGATTTATCCGTAATACCGATTCCTTTTACTTCTATTGATTTTACATTAAAAATCGGAGATGTCAACAAAAATTTTGATATTTTATTCACGGCAAAACTTAAAACAGAAAATAAAACAATTACCGCCGTGATTTTAATCAACAGGTTTTTTCTCTTTTTACTTCGCTCAATTTTTGCTTTGAGCCGCACTCTAACTTTGTGTTTTTTCATTTAAGGACAACTCTATAATTTTTTTCAGCAATTTTCCGAATGTATAACCGTCGTACTTTGCCGACTCGGGAAAAAGAGATGTTGCGGTCATTCCGGGGATTGTATTGACTTCCAAAACATAAATTTTATTTTTTCTGTCAACAATCATATCGACACGGGACATCGCGCGGCAACCGAGTGATTTGTGCGCCAAAAATCCAAGTTGCTTTACTTTATAAATAATTTTTTGAGAAAGCCGAGGCGGAATTAAATGCCAGGAGCCGCCGGCGGCATACTTTGAGTAAAAATCATAAAATTCATTTTTTGGAATAATTTCTATCGGCGAAAGCGGTTGAGCACCCAAAATCGGAACCGTTATTTCCGTTCCCTCTATATATTCCTCTGCAATTGCTTCATCGTCGTATTTTAATGCGTTTTTTATCGCTTTTTTCAGTTGAGATTTTTTTCTGACAATTGTAATTCCTATTGCCGAACCCTGTTTTGCAGGCTTTATAACTACGGGTAGACGGGAGATGGTAGACGGTAGACGGGAAACAGATGTAATAACTTGCCATTTGGGAGTAGGAATGTTTTCAGATTCAAAAATTTTTTTTGAATAGATTTTATTCATAGCCAGAGCCGATGCCAAAACCCCAGAACCGCTGTACGAAATTCCCAAAATTTCCAGAAGTCCTTGCATCGTTCCGTCTTCACCGAAAGGTCCGTGCAGGGCAATAAAAGCAAAATCAATTTTTGACAATAAAAGTTTTTTTATGAAATCCTTTTTGCCGGAGTCAATAAGCACCGTAGAAAATTTTTCCTTTTTCAACGCTTTGGCAATAGCGGCACCCGTTTTCAGCGAAACTTCCCGTTCCGATGATTTCCCGCCGTAAATAACCCCGATTTTTTTTATTTTCATAGTTTCTATCTTAAAGCAAAAACTGCATCGCCCATTGATAATATCTCTCTGCTCGTTTTAAAATTTCCTGTGCTTCCTTCTCCGTAAATAATCTGTCTTCGTATTCAACCAAGTTTTTCATATTGATTATTTTCAACAAAATATCTGCGTACTTTTTTATATTTTCATCATTTATATGTTCAATCATAAGCGAAATTACAGCACAATGGTCACTGCTGGTGCATCGTATTCCATTTTTATAAACAAGAATCGCATCTGTAACTGAAATAGCACAATGGATTGCCTCTAATCCAACTGAATGCCAATTACATTTGGTATATGCCAAAAGCATTCCTTCGTAAAAATCTTGTGCCTTCTTTTTGTAAATAGTATGTTTTGCTTTATCAACTTTACAAAACAAAGTTTTTTTAGGACTCACGATGTTATTATCTCCCCTATGGTTTCCCCGGAAATATACCTTCCTGTTTTTACAACATTTGCCAGTAATTTATCACCGCCGGCATACCTTTTTTTGAATTCACTTTTGCTGACAATATACGGCGAAATAACATTACCGTAATATCTCATAAAGTACTCATTCTTGTTTTCAATTTTTTGCTTAATTATTTTTTCATTTTCCTTATCGTCGGTAATTACAAGAACATCTATATCGCTATGTGGTTTTTCTTTCCCCTTCACTAAACTACCGAAAAGTATTATGGATGCAATACCTTTAGATTTTAATTTTTTAAGTTCTAATGCTAAATTTTCAATAAGTGATTTTTCTCGACTGAAAAGCGGGACAATAATCTCTTTTACAATATAAGTATCTTTTTTCAAACTATATAAATATGTATTGCTGAATTTTCGCATAGTAAGAATTCCTTCCTGATGTAATTCTTTAAGAATTTTATTACACTGCCAATGATTTACAGCGGCACCTCTTGCTATTTCGCGGCCGCTTTGCTCCCGTGTCTGCGAAATAAGATATCTCAATATTTTTACCTTTGTTTTTTGGCTGAGTATGTTATCCAATATTCTCTGATATCTCATACATTCCTGTTTGATGTCTACTTTTGTAGACAACTGTCTACTTTTGCAGACATTATAGTAAACGCATATAATTAGTCAAGCAAAATGAAATCTGAAAGATTTCCTGCCATAAATAACCCCGATTTTTTTTATCTTCATAAATTTTTATAATTTCATTAATGTACTTAAAAATTCACTGCTTTTTTGCTTATTTATTTTATTGTTTGGCGAAAGAATTAATAGATGAATTGTCTCACCTTCAAATTGAGTAACGCCTCTTGAATTCCTGCCCGACCAATGTTTTAAAATAATAGTTGATTTAAGTAAATCTGTTTGAAACATTGACACAAGAATTTGATTAACTATTTTATTGGGCTCTATTCCAATAAAATAAAACATAAATACAGATTTTTCTTCAGATAAAAACTCGAGCAATTTATCAATGTTATATGCCTTTGGATTTGAACTTAGCACCATTATTTTAGTCTTTATATCTGTCGCTGTATTATACTTGTCAAATATTCTAATGTAATCACCAAGGCTGTTCTTTGTTCTAAAACTCGGAATTATTTTATTGCTATTATGAAGCGCTTTAATCAAACTGGCTCTAAGTTTTTCATCTTCGCCAGCGATTAGATATTCGATAATCCTTCCGCGGATATTAACATTTTCAATAAATCCTGCTATTAGAATTTCATTTTTGTATTGCTTAACTTTTGAATCTAATTCAGATTTTAGTTGTAAATATTCTTTTGATTCAGTAAATTTGATTGCTCTTTCTGGTGCAGCACTGATTAAAGTTTTTGCAATTGAGGAAATTTTGAATTTTTTTCCAGAGGGACTGATATTATTTGTCGCTTCAACTAAACGTACAAGGTTGCCGTCAAAACCCAATTCAGTATGAATGCTAAACAATTTTTCAAAATTTTCCGGTGAATTACTTAAACCGCTAAATTCTTTTACAATATCCGAACCATTAAGACTGCCTCTGATATTGTCAACCCTAAGATCCTGGGAACTATGACTAATTTTCTGTAAAAATGTTGTATTACCTATGTAGAGAATATTTTTCTTTAGGGTTACCAAACAAACCAAAAAAGGCAAATCATCATATTTTTGAAGGTTTGAAAGAGAAATAACTGTATTTGAAAAACCAGAAGAAGATGAATAACTGAAACGAACAGAAAAATATCCAGAATAATAAACAGACCTATCTCTTGTTAGTTTAAATTTTCTCTGTGCTTTTTTTATCAGAAGTGCTTTATTACCGATTCCATCATTTGATTTAATAAAATCAATAAATGAAAAAACATCTTTATTCATAATTCACCATTCTTTAACGTGTATGCGAATAAATCTTCCGCTTGTTTTGAATTATTTCTTTTTCCATTTTTTACTTTTTGGTCGCCGAGAGAATTTCTTTCCCAAAAAACACCCTCAACATAACCCTGAATTGAAGTATCCTTGTTAGCAATTTCCAACCGCTTTTCAGTTAAACAACCGTATAATTCATCAATTTCCACGCCGCTATATTTACGACCTAATTTTTTCGCAACTACTGAAGTAGTACCAACTCCTAAAAATGGATCAAATATAAAATCATTTTTATTGGAACTTGCTAACATAATTTTTGCTAAAAGTTTTTCCGGTTTTTGTGTCGGATGGTCGGTATTTTCAGACATAGACCAAAAAGGAATCGTTAAATCGGTCCACAAATTTGAGGGATGTGTTAGACGGAATATACCGTTTTCTTCTTGCTGCCAGTCCTTAGGTTGACCATTGGTATCTCTATACGGAGCGAGAACTTTTCTTTTCAGCATTACTGCATCCGGATTAAATGTATATTTGTTTGAAACCGTCCCGAACCATATATCTTCCGAACAATTTTTCCAATTTGTTTTTGCCCCCCGACCCTTTTCTCTCTCCCAAGTTATACGGTTTCTTACAATAAAATATTTTAACATTACCCTGAATATCGCACTTGATGATTTCCAATCGCCGCAGATATAAACCGATGCAGTCGGTTTTAGTATTTTTCTTAACGGATTAAGCCACGAATCAAGCCAATTTTCATATTCAGCCGCCGACATTTCTTTGAAGATATTTGAATTAAAATTTTTATTAAGATTATAGGGCGGGTCGATAAACAACAAATCAACAAAATTTTCCGGCAGATATTTGATAACATCCCGTAAATCCTGATTTATAGTTTTGTTTTCAATCGTTGAAACACCACACTTTTTAGACAAAACAACCAACTTTTGTTTAAGTGAATTTATTTCATTTTTTGATAATGTAATGGTTCTATTTCTTCCGGCACGAACTTTTTCTTTTAAAAGTTCATCTTTTACAAAACTTTTTTTTCTCTTTTTAATTTTATAATTCATAAAATTCTGTTTTTTTATCATTTCTCCTAACCCATTACTTTTATTCCCAATTCCAAAGTTTCTGAAAATATTCCCTTTACTTTTTTTTGAATTTTTTTTATGAGTTTTAAGACATCGTCGACGGATGCAACGCCTGTATTGTTTATAAAATTTGCATGTAATTAATAGGTACTACGGTAATAGGAACATTTCCCGTTTTTCCATATGCTTTTACTAATGTGCTACGGTATATTTGCCTTCCATCATTCCTGGTAATTTGGTAATTCTTTTTTGACATATTCAAGGAATCTTTCACAGTCTTTTAATACCTTTTCTGCCTCTGATTTATAAACCAATCTTTCTTCATATTCAGCCATATTCTTAATGCGAAGTATCCTGGTAATTCTATTTGCATTTGTGTTTATTTCTTCATCACCGACTTTAATCGTCTTAAAAAGATTTACGGCATCATTGTGGCTTTCTCCGGCATGACGCTTACCCAAGAAATACACACACATAGCATCACATGCTGCGATGCAAGAATGAATGACATTAATGGCAACCGCATTCCATTCTTGAATAGCAAAGGAATTTTTTGCTGCATGCAGACATTCTTCTGCTCGCTTAATATAGTTAGTGTACAGCGACTTCGTAACATCTCTCGTTCTGAAGTTAGATGACATAATTCATTTTTTCTTTCCCCGAAAGATTTCAAGTCCTTTGTTAATTTCAGAGATAATATTCAAATTTTTCTTTTGTTTTACTTCCTGTTCTGTTAAGATATAAGGAGCTAATCTATTCCCATACACTTCAAAACACACATTTGATAATTTCTCTATTGCGGGCTCAATCTTTTCTTTACTCCGCTTGTCTTCAACCAAGATAAAAATATCTATATCACTGTTTGTCATTTCCGAACCTTCTGCTATAGATCCAAACAAAACCACTCTTTTAATCAGAGTTTCAGATAGATTCCTTAATAGTATATTTTTAAAATCCTCTATGGGGTTTTTGATGCCTGAAACGCCCTTAATCAATTCAGATAGAACCCTAAAAGCATAACTTTTGCGATTTACTCTCCATAGATGAGCTTTTCCGATAGTAACAAAATTTATGAAATTAAATTCAGCGAGGTCTCGCATAATTCTATTTACACTCATATGGGAGACTTTTAAAATAGAGGCTATTTCTCTTTCGCTCATTTGAGCTTGGTGGGTTAGTAGGAATTTTATAATTTTTACCTTTGTTTTTGAGTTTAATACATCCAGCAATGAAATGTGAAATTTCATATCAGCATCCTTGTAACATATCTGTTACAAGTGTAACATATTTAAAAAATTTGTCAAGGGTTTTCCGAGGGCTTGATAAATCAAGCCCCTACAAGAAATAAATTATATATTGGACTATAGCGATTATTTTCCTATTACCTTTATTTCCAATTCCAAATTTTTGTTGAATTTTTCTTTTACTTTTTTTTGGATTTTTTTTATGAGTTTTAAGACATCTTCTGCTGTTGCGGTACCGGTATTATTTATAAAATTTGCGTGTAATTTTGACACAACTGCACCGCCGACAGATGCACCTTTTAGTTCTGTCCGGTCTATCAAACGGGCGGCGTAATCGCCGGCAGGATTCTTAAATATACAGCCGGCATTATAAAAACTATGCGGCTGAGTTTTGACACGGTGGTGCATCAATTTATTCAGATTTTTTATTATATCGCTTTTGGATTTTTTTTTCAATAAAAATTCTGCCGATACTATTATGTTTTTCGGCGGGATATTTGAATTTCT
>Ga0210051_1004415_pt1 | contig 13755 bp, 11 predicted proteins | sample CryGey092014_all_FD_185464 | JGI IMG/M metagenome (GOLD analysis project Ga0210051, IMG submission 185464) | Groundwater microbial communities from aquifer - Crystal Geyser CG23_combo_of_CG06-09_8/20/14_all (SPAdes) (version 2) | ecosystem: Environmental > Aquatic > Deep subsurface > Groundwater...
AAATTTTCTTGGGGACTCTGACAGGTTTCTCCGGCATTTTAATTATTTTGGTTAATTTTTTGACTAAGATGATATAGCGAATAAGCTCTGGTTCTGTCTTTAATGCTTTTTTTAGATTTTGCAAACCCTCCGGGTTTATTTTAAAATTAAAATTAATTAAATAAGCCTGAACCATTTTTTTAACGGGATAAGCCAGGTTTTTTTTAAGAACCTTGTCTTGATTTTGTCCGACCAAAATTCCCTGTTCTTTTTGCAAAAGAACAATTATCTTTTCTTGGAAAGATTTTAATTCGGCTTCTGAGAGATTGGGCGAAATTAAACAAGTGAGTTCGTAGTTTTTCATAGGTTTACCCCAGTTAAATTCGCCCTGTCCTGTTAAATTGCCCTTGGCACTATTTAACAGGATGAACGACTATTTAACGGGGTTTATATTTTGAATTCAATTACGTCACCGTCTTGGACAATGTATTCTTTCCCCACTGTTTTAATTAAACCTGATTCTTTGGCTGTTTTCCAGGAACCAGATTTAACTAAAGATTCCCAGGGAATCACGTCTGACCGAATGAATTTTTCTTTAAAATCAGAATGAACCACTCCGCCGGCTTCCGGCGCCATCAATCCCTTTTTTAGAGTCCAAGCGCGGCATTCTTTCAAACCCGTCACCGTGTAAAAAGTAATTAAATCAAGAATATTATAACAGCTAATAATAATTAATTCAAGAGGAGAAGCCGCGTCGTTTCTTAATTGTCGGGATTCTTTTGCCGGGAATTCAGATAATTCCTCTTCAAATTTGAAATCAATTAATAATGAGTCGGTCGGCGGTTTGTTCTTCAAGTCAGATTCGAGAGATAACTCCTGCCGTTTATTAAAATTAAAGACGTAAATTACCGGTTTTTGGGTTAGGAATTGATATTCTTTAATTTCTTTTTTTTCTTCATCGTCAATTCCAATTTCGGAAATTAAATTTCCCCGTGAAACTTCATCTTTAATTTTGTTAAGAAGCCCAAAATTTTTTAAAATTTTTTTATCTCCGCCAGTTGGCGGATTTTTTCCGTCTTTTTCCATTTTTTGAATTAATCTCTCTAATGTTTCCAAGTCTTTCATTAACAGTTCAGTTTTTATAATCTCAATTTCTTTTTTTGGATTCAATTCTCTTAAAACATTTTCTATTTCGGGACTCTCAAAGTTTTTGATTACTTCCAGTATAGCGTCGCAGTTTCTAATCTCTGCCAAAAACTGATTGCCTAAACCCTCTCCCTTATGAGCGTCTTTGACTATTCCGGCAATATCAACAAATTCAATAACAGTTGGAGTTATTTTATCGGGTTTAATAACTTCGGCAATTTTCTCCAGTCTTTCATCGGGTACGGTAACCACACCCACATTGGGATGAATAGTGGTGAAGGGATAAGGGGCAATATCGACCGGTTTTTTAGTCAAGGCCTTAAATAAAGTGGATTTGCCGACATTGGGCAAACCGACAATAGCAACTGAAAAACTCATACAAGTATGATATAATAAAACATTATGGAAATCAACCACCCGAGCGGAGCGAAGGGTAGAGATGAACGAACGTTCATCGACCCCAATATATTTAGAGCTTACGATGTTCGCGGCAAATATCCGGACGAAATCAATGAAATAACGGTATATAAAATTGGTCAGGCTTTTGCCAAATATACCAAAGCAAAAAAGATTTTGGTTGGTAGAGATGCCAGACTTTCCTCAAAAAGTCTATCTACCTCACTGATTAAAGGGATTAACAGTCAAGGGGTGAGTGTACTTGATATTGGGCTCTGCAGCGCCCCTGTTTTTTATTCTGCAGTGGCTGAATCTGACGTTGATGGTGGTTTAATGAGTACCGCCTCCCATCTTGGCAAAGGATTCAATGGTTTAAAACCAGTTTTCCGTAAATCTCTTCCCTTATCCAGAGAAGAAGTGGCTTCGCTTAAAAATCTGGTTATCAATAATGAGTTTGAGGTTATTTCAAATGAAGAAAAAATTATTAAACAGGATTTTACTCAAACTTACATCGAAGAGATTAGGAAATTTATTAAAACCAAATTCAAACCTTTCAAAATTGTGATTGATGCCAGTAACGGGATGGCCGGTCTCTATGTGGAGAAAGTTTTTGCTGGCACAGATTTAAAAATCGTTCCAATTTTCGTTGAAATTGATGGTAATTTCCCTAATCATGACCCCGATCCCAAAATTCTTGTCAATCGTCAAAAACTAATTGATAAAATTATTGCTGAAAAAGCTGATTTAGGCATCATGTTGGATGGTGATGCAGATAGAGTTTATTTTTTAGACAGACAAGGAGAAGTTATTGACCCGAGCTTAGTTTCCGCTTTAATCGCTCAATATCTAATTGAACAATCGAGAAAAAAGAAAGTTTTAGTTGAAGTAAGGACTTCATGGGCGGTTAAAGATTTTGTAGAAAAAATAGGAGGTAAGGTAGAAGTTTCTTTGTGCTGGACTATCCCGATAAAGTTAAAAATGAGGAAAAATCACGAAATTATTTTTGGCAGTGAGACTTCCGGACATTATGTTTTCGCGGATTTTTATTGGACAGATGACGGAATTTTAGCGGCATTAAATTTTCTTCAGGCAATTTCAGCAAAAAATGAATCAATTAATGAAATTTTGTCTGATTTCCGAGGCAAATATTTTATTATTGAAGAAACAAATTTTGAAATTGAAAATCCTGGCCAAGCGAACGAGGTTTTAAAAATCTTGGAACAAAATTATAAAAAACAGGGTGCCAAAATTATTAAAATTGATGGTTTGACGGTTCAATTTCCTAACTGGTGGTTCAATTTGCGGCCTTCGGAAACAGAGCCTTTAATCAGGCTCAATCTGGAGGCAAAAACTAAAGAATTAATGGAAGAGAAAAAGAAAGAAGTATCGTCGTTAATCGAAAGTTCGAGATAAGGCATTAAAAAAAAGAGCTAAGCTCCTTTTTAACTTTTATCAAGAATAATAATGGGCTAAATCAGGCCTATTTTTTTTCTGACTTCAGTCATAGTGGATTGAGCAATTACTCGAGCTCGACTTCTCCCTTGATTTAAAATTTCCTTGACATAAACTTCTCTCGTAAGAAGTTCTTTTCTTTTTCTTCTGAAAACTTCCAATTTTGAAATCAAAAGTTCGGTCAATTGTTTTTTTAGTTCGGCATATCCCTTGCCCTTGAATTTTTTCTCAACTACCCGAACGTTAGCGAAGGGTGAAGATGAACGAAGTTCATCGACTTCTTTAATCGGTTTTCCGCTAAAGAGAGAATAAATGGTTAAAAGATTTGAAACTCCCGGTTTTAGTTTTGGATTATATCTAATTGTTTTTCCCGCATCGGTTACTGCCTTCATAACTTTTTCTTTTATTTGATCAGGTTCATCAAATAATCCAATACAGCCTCTCGGGTCGTCGGTTTTTGACATTTTTTTTAAGGGATTTTGCAAGGACATAATTTTTTCGCCAATTTTTGGCAGAAGGGTCTTCGGTTCTTTAAAAGTTATTCCAAATTTTTTATTAAACCGCCGGGCAATTTCTCTGGTCAATTCAACATGCTGTTGTTGGTCTTTACCAACAGGCACCGCTTCTGTTTGATAAAGCAGAATATCGGCTGCCATCAAAAGAGGATAATTTAAAAGTCCGGCGTTAACATATTCTGGATGTTTTTTTGATTTTTCTTTGAACTGTGTCATTCGTTGAAGCTCGCCCAGAGGAATTATCGTTCCTAAAATCCAGGCAAGCTCTGAATGCTCTTTTATTTGAGACTGGACAAAAAAGATACATTTTTCCGGGTCAAGGCCGGTCGCCAAATAAGCAGTAGCTAAGTCCATAATATTTCTTTGCAATTCTCCGGGACGATAAGGGGTGGTAATGGCATGAAGATCAACAATGCAAAATACGCACTCGTTTTTTTCCTGGAGTTCCATCCATTGTTTTATTGCTCCCAAATAATTTCCAATATGTAATTCTCCTGTTGGCCGAATGCCGCTAAATATCCTCATATAATTTGTTTAAACTTCAATTACCACCGGTAATATCATTGGACGCCTCTGAGTTTTTGTGTAAAAGAAGCTGCCGATTTTGTTTCTAATTTCGTCTTTAATATAACTCCAATTGACAGCTCCTCCCGTGCCTGCCGCTTTGTCCACGATTTCAATAACTTTTTTTCTCGTTTCTTTGAGCAGCTGTTTTGATTCTTTTAAATAAACAAACCCTCTTGATATTATATCAGGAGAACCCTTCACCTTTCCAGTTTGGCGGTCCACCACTGCCACAATGACAAACATTCCATCTCTGGCTAAGACGTGTCTATCTCTTAGAACCACTTCGCCTACGTCACCAATCCCCAAGCCATCAACAAAAACATAGCCAGTCTCCACTTTTCTGTTAAGCACCGATGCATTGCCATTGTAAAACTCAATAATTGAACCGTTATCTAAAACGAAGATTTTTTCTTTGGAAACGCCGGCTTCTACGGCTAATTTAGTTGCCTCTTTGAGGAAGTAATGATTGGCATAAACCGGCAAGAAAAAATCGGGGCGAATTTGCTTGATAATTTCCTTGATGTCGGCGGCGTTGCTGTGACCTGAAGTGTGGACGTCCATAACGTCGCTGTGGATGACGTTGTCGCACTTCCGATAGAGATTATCTTTTAGCCGCTGAATGGTTCGTTCGTTGCCCGGAATAACAGAAGAGGAAAAAATAATTGTGTCATTCTTTCGAATTTTGATGAACTTATGTTCGTCGCTGATAATGCGCGAAAGGACGGCATTGCCTTCGCCCTGCGCGCCGGTGCAAATGATAACCAGTTTATTTTCCGGATATTTATGGACATCATTGATATGGATAAGCGCTTCTTTGCCAATTTTGATATAGCCGAGCTCTTTGGCGATCTCAACATTCGATTTCATGCTGTAGCCGTCAAGTGCCACCTTTTTTCCGATGCGTTTGGCGTAAGTAATAATATGAGCAATCCGCCTTATCTGAGAGGAAAAAGTGCCGATGATGACTTTACCGGCGGCTTCAGAAATCAGTTTTTCCAAGTTGGCATACATTTCTTTTTCAGAAACATGGGTGGGCTGGGTATCGGTTGACCCCAAACTTTCCAGCATCAGGATTTTAGGGCCGGGCAGTTTTGACAGATGGTTGTAAGTTATGGGTTTTTGGTCAACCGGATTTTTATCCATCTTCCAGTCGCCCGGATGCACAATAGTGCCCTGCGGGGTGTTGATAATGATGCCGACCGCATCCATGATTGAGTGTTCAACGTTGAAAAAACCGATGCGGAATTTACCAAGGTTGATTCGTTCATCAACAGATTTCACATGAATAGTCTCCAGATTTTCGGCGGAGTTTAACTCGTAATCTTCCATTCTTTTTTTAACCAGGGCCAGCGTTAAATCACGCCCGATTATTTTAGGATAACCTAATTTAGGCAGCAGTATTGGAGCGGCGCCGATGTGGTCCAGATGCCCGTGGCTGAAAATGACGCCGCGGATATTTTTTTCCTTGCCTTTAAGATAACTGATGTTGGGAATGATATAATCAATACCCGGCATATCTTCTTCGGGAAATTGAATGCCCATATCCAAAATCACGATATCGTTACCATATTCAAATACCGTCATATTGCGGCCGACTTCTTCTTGCCCGCCGAGAGGAATAATTCTGAGATTAGTTTTGGTTTTTAACATAAGTCGATGAACTTCGTTCGTCGAGCCGAAGGCGAGACGGAAGAAAAAGCTTGTTTCTGCGATCATCTTCACCCACCAAGCTTTTGCGAAGCAAAAGTGAAGGTAAAGAAGAGAACGCAGTTCTCTTCGCCTTCGCTAACGCTCGGGTAGTCGATGAAGTTTAGCGCCTTCGGGTTTGCCTTCATCTCCACCCTTCGCTAACGCTCGGGTAGTCGATGAAGTTTAGCGCCTTCGGGTTTGCCTTCATCTCCACCCTTCGCTAACGCTCGGGTAGTCGATGAAGTTTAGCGCCTTCGGGTTTGCCTTCATCTCCACCCTTCGCTAACGCTCGGGTAGTCGATGCCGAAGGTGGGACTCGAACCCACACGGGCTTTCGCCCAACGGCTCCTGGGGCCGTAGCGTCTACCAGTTCCGCCACTTCGGCTTAATTATTTAAGAGATTTTTCACAATTTTATATTTTCTCCGGAGACAAGGAACATTTTTTTCAGGATACAAATGAGGAAGTAAAATTAAAGAATCCCTTTTGGCAAATCTAAGATAAAATATATGTCCTTGAGTAATGAACCCTTTAATTTTTAATAAAAATTTTACCTTCTTTTGTAACCACTGAATATGTTTAAGACTAGCCGAACAAAATCTAATATATAACCTTTCACTTTTTGGATATACTGGATCTTGATATCGACGTATATCTCCGTCTCCGTCCAAATGGCCGCGCAAAAAATCAAAGAAATATTGATTCGGAATTTTTAAAGCTCCAATTATTTTTGTTTTATTCGGCATCAGCCCAATATTAAGCAACCATTTATATAAGATAACATTTCCGAATTGGACATGATGATAATTTTTTATTTTCATATAACCACCTTTTCTTAGTCCAATTTTATTTTTTAATTTCAGGCACTTTTTAAAAGTTTTGAGCTGTGGTATATCTTTAGACACAAGTGTCAGATGTCTTCCATCGGGAGATAAATTTCCATCAGTAGTTATCAGTCCAACGGCATAAGCAAGTTTAGGATTCCACTTTGCTTTGTAATTTTTATTTTTTTGGCTTCCCTTCATGTTTTTCGTTAAAATTTACGCGTATTCCAGTTCCGCCACGTCCGCTGGCGTGCCTGCCCCGTAGGGTCGCGAAGCGACTCCTTCGGGGTTTGCCAATTTCACCACCGCGGCAGGTTAGCCCGCTAAAGATTCTTTTATTTTCTCTTTAGGGAGACGCTTTAGAGGTTTTTTAAAGCTTAACTTTGGAATTCTACCATAATTTTTATTTTTTATCCAGCCTGATTTTGTATAGTAATAACAGGCGCCCTGTTTCTTTTCAAACAGATGGTAATTATTTTTACTTTTTTTGCTTATCCAGTTGGCTTCTCTTAATTCTTGATTGCTCGGATTAATTGTAATGTGTCCGTAATAAGGTGGAATAACGACGAAATCGTTTTTCTCAGCCTTTATGGCAAAAACATCTTCAATTTTGTTTCTTTTCCATTTTTGGATTAAATAAATTGCCTTCCCTTTCAAAACTTGGTAAACCTCCTCGTATTTATTTGAATGTTCGTGGCCCTTTGTCTTGATAAATTCATTTCCTAACATGAGCGATGGAATAACGGTGATATCATATCTCAAATCATTTTCGTGCGCGAAGAGAACTTTGTTCTCTTCTTCCCCTTCGCCCCTCACCAAAATTTGGTGGGGGGCTCGGTTTTTAATTCCCCGATACATATAATAAAGAGGAAAGTTTTTAGCTGTTTTTGCCCACTTTTTATCATAAAGAACTTCTCTCATTTCGTCTAAATATCTTGTTTGCCTTTTTCCCATAATTTACTACGAATTTACTAATCGATACGAATATACGAATTCGTATATTCGTAAAAATTCGTAATTTCGTAGTGGTTTTATTTCCATACCCTTTTTGTTTTTGTGTACCAATTTTCAATATTGGCAAATCTTTTTGCCGGCTCGGTCATAATTCCGCTATTTATTCCTTTTAGCTCTTTAGAAACGAAATAGACAGAATCCGGGTTATATAAAAAGACGGCCGGCGCATCTTCAATCAAAATATCTTGAAACTGTTCTAATTTTTCTTTTCTTTTTGTTTCGCTATTGGTTTGGCGAATTTCTTCCAAAAGCTTATCGGCTTTTTTATTTTGATAGACGGCTAAATTTAAGCCGGGATCTTTTTTTTGTAAAGAATGCCAGAAAGGAAAAGGATCGGGAACAGCTCCCAGTACCTCGCCAAACAACAAACTATCATAGCCCCTCGTTTTAATAATATTTTCTTTTTCAGATGCCTCAAAAGTTTTGATTTCAATCTCTACGCCCAGATTTTTCCACTGCTCTTTTAAAAAATCAGCGACCTTAATTAAAAGAGGTTGATTAACGGTAGCTAAAGAGAACTTAAGCGGAAGAGTTTCTTGCGGTGTGGGAAAGCATATTTCGTTTAATTTAGCCCGCGTTGCTTTAGAAACTAAACCTGTACCTTTCGTTAATCCTGAAGGTTCTAAAATATCTTTGGCATATTTTTCCTGGAACGAAATTACGGCATTTTTTGTCTGACTGCCAAACTCGCCGGTAACTCTGCCTTCAGGGTAAACTTCAGGATCTTTGGCAAGGCATTGCTGTAAAAATTCTACATCCTTTCCTTTGGAACCATTTTTTAAATCAGTTTTAAATTGAAAGACCAATTCTTTTTTAACAGTTTTCTCGCGAGACCCCCCTTCCTTTTCAATAAAGCCGGCTTTGTCTAAAAGAGTTTTGGCAAGTTCTAAGTCAAAGTTATAAATTTTTGATGGCGGAGAAAATCCATATATTTCTGGCAAAACAGGAGAGTCAACCGTTTTTCCGTAGCCCAAAAGAACTTTTTCTATCAACTCTGTTTTATCGATGCCGTAATTCAGCGCCTGTCTGACATTTAGGTCGCTTAAGATTTCGGACTTGTCAGGATTAAAAAAAACAGCAAAATATCTGGGTAAAAAAAGATGAAAATCCTGGAAGCCAAGCGTTTTAAGGTATTGATAATTATCTGGGTCAAGAGGTAAAATTCCTTGAATTTCTTTTCTTTTGGCGGCGTCAATTAATTCTTTCTCGGTATTGAAAAAGCGAAAAGAAATTTGTGGCAGATAAGGAGTTTTTCCAAAATATCTTTGGTTTCTCACTAAATCCAAAGAGGTTATTCTGCCAACCTTATCTTGTTTAAATTCTTTTAGCTTATAAGGACCGGAACCCACTGGTTTTAAATTATAAATCGCCAAAGGAAAATTTTGAGAGCCAACGTCTTCCCAGACGTGTTCGGGAATTATTTTCTGGGTTAAATTTTCTAAAAAAGAATCGTAAGGATTTTTTAAAGAAAACCTGATGCCTTGCTCGGAAATTTTTTCAATTTCTACTCCTATCCAGTTGGCGATCTGAGGACTTTTATAATCTGAGTTTTGGATTGTTTTAATGGTGAAAATTACGTCGTTAACTGTTAATGGTTTACCATCTGACCAAAAAAGATTGTCCTTCAGACATACTTCGTAGACCTTGCCGCCGTCTTTGATTTCATAATTTTTAGCTAAATCAGGAACGATTTTAAGATTCTCGTCGTATTTTAAAAGCCCGGAAAAAATAAGTTCTACCAAATCCTGGTCAACATCAGAAACCATAGAATAGACCGGGTTGATAAATCTTGGCTGGCCGATCACTCCTTCAACAAAAACACCGCCGGGGGATGGCTGAATTTCCGTATTTTTAAAGTATAGGCTTAACAAAAGACTAAAAAAGCTTGCCGCGAACAGTAATAAGAAAACAAAAAAAGTAATTTTCTCTTTCTTTGTCAAAATCTTAAAAAAATGCCTGAATTGAGGCCACGAGGGATATTTTTTGACTTTCCAGATATTTAAAAAACTCTTTAATTTAAAATGGTCTTTTCCAAATTTATTAAGTCGAAGAACATTCGTTCTTCTCCACCCTTCGCTTCGCTTGTGTAAATGAAACCGGGGCATAGTTTATAAGATAAGGTTTAAAAGAGCTAAAATTATAAAGAGTGCTCCTGAAACAATTGTTGCCCAAAAAATCTTCTGCTGAATGCCGCGCCGGGTACTATAAAAACCGCCGGATTGACCAAAGGCAGAACCTAAACCCTGGCCTCTTTGTTGTAAAAGAATGAAAACAACAAGAAGACTGGCAATAATAATTTGTAAAATAGGTAAGAGATTATTCATAAACGCGAGCGTTAGCGAAGCGTGGAGATGAACGAAGTTCTTTTCTTTACCTTCGCTTCCATAGCTTCCATAAATGGAAGCTCGGTTATTGAGGAGACGAAGGTTTTGTCTGGTAGTTAGGCTTTTCAGGCCACCATTTTGAGAGAATAAAATTTACCGCCAAAACTATAATGGTGGTGAAAAAAAGAGGTTTTAGCCCTTGAATAATTAATTCAGGAGAAAAAATATCAACCAGCCAGACTAAAAACATAGCAATCACCAAACTGAAAAGATTAAAAGTAATAATCCGCAAAGGGAAAGTAATTTTTTTAAGAATGGGTTTAAGCGCAAAATTCAAAATACCCAAAAGAATTCCGGCAAAGGTTAAAGTATTCAGCAATTTACTTAAATCGGCAATTCCTGTTGGCAAAATAAATAAGAAACCTTTAAAGTCTACCCCCGGAATGAATCTATCGGCCAGCCAAAGACCCAAGATGCCGGAAACAATTTGCAAGAATAAATACCACACTATTTCTATATTACCAGAAAATAATATCCCAGTCAATTCTTACTTCTAACAGTCGAAGAGATAAATCTCTTCTTCACCTTCGCTCCGCTTCGCGGAGCTCGATAAATGAAAATTATAATGTCACTACTCAACACCCGAGGTTGGTTAATTTAAAATTTCTCTCTTAATTTTCGGTGGTAAGACAGGGCAAAACGGTGGGCTTCATCGCGGAGCTGCAAAATCAGATTAAAAATCTCTCGCGGCAGCTTTTTTAACAAAACCGGCTTTTTCTTTCCTTCTATGTATAATTTATTTTCTTTTTTGGCTAACGCCAGAGCCAAGATCGTTTTACCATAACCAACACCCGAGGTTGGTTTAATCAACACCCGAGGTTGGTTTTTAACCTCCAATGCAGCTTTAAGTTGGGCGATTCCGCCATCAATTAAAATTAAATCCGGCCAGCCCCATTCTTGATGCTGAAATCTTCGCGATAATATTTCTTTGAGCATCGCTATGTCATTTGGCTTTCCAGCAATTTTTATCTTAAATCTGCGATAAAAATTTTTGTCTGACTGACCATTTATGAAAGTAACCATTGAACCGGTAGCTTGTTGTCCTTGAATGTTTGAAACATCGTAAGCTTCAATTCTTGAAATTTTCCTTTCCGTTTTCAAAATTTGTTGCAAGATGTTTTGAACGAAAATCCAATCAGGAATTGAGGATGGGGATTCAAAAATTTTGGCATGAGATAAAACTTTATCTAAAGCCTGAATTTGGTCTCTGATTTTGGCCGCCTTCTCAAAATCTCGAACATCTGAAGCGATTTTCATTTCTTTTTTCAGTTTCTTTAAAATATTAGTTCTTTTCCCTTTTAAAACTGCGATTAAATTTGCTATATTTTTTTGATATTCTTTTTTATCAGGGTTGGGTCCCGGGCAATACCCGAGATGGCACCAGAGGCAGAGATTTTTCGGATGTTTTTTGACCGTATAATAAGGAAAAATCTTTCTAAGAACTCTTAAAGTTTTTTTCAAAGAAGTCCCTTCAACAAATGGACCAACAAACTTTGTATCTTGTATTTTGTATTTAGTATTTCGTATTTTTTTACTTTTAATACCAGATACAGGATACAAGATACGAGATACAGGCTGAGGTTGGTGGGTGATGAGAACTCTCGGAAAGTCCTCTTTGGTAATTCCGACATAAAAATAATTTTTGTCATCTCGCCAAACAACATTAAATTTTGGCTGATATTTTTTAATTAGATTGGCTTCCAAAATCAAGGCTTCAATTTCAGAATCACTTTTGATAAAACCTATTTTTTCAATCTGATTAATAAAAAGATTATCCCGAAAAGCAGGGCTTAAAGTTCGAAGAACATTCGTTCGTCGAGCCGAATGCGAGACGGGAGAAGAAACTTGTTTCTGCGACCTTCTCTCCCCTTCGGTGCGGCTCGGGAAATGATTTTTCACTCTTTCTTTTAAATTCCCTGACTTCCCAATATAAAGAAGTTTTACTCCTTTTTTGAAGGCATAAACTCCGGGACTTTTCGGCAAATGAGAAATCTTATCTTTGGCAACAAATTTAAACTTCATACATTAAATTTTAGCCCCACTCTTTCGTTTTTTCAACCGCGGAGGTCAACCGCGGAGGTCCGACCTCCGCGAGCTTACCGAGGAATGTCCTCGGGAGACTTGGTTGAAGTTTTTGAAAATTTACAGTATAATAGATTACTATTAATTATTATTATGGCTGAAAACTATATTAAAATCCGGGGAGCCAGAGTGTACCCCAAAGGAAAGCCTCTGGCTTCCTACGGGGCAAGCAATTTAATTAGAATCAGAGGGGCCAGAGTCCATAATCTTAAAAATATAGACGTGGACATACCCAAAAACAAACTGGTTGTCATTACCGGAATTTCAGGTTCCGGGAAATCGTCTTTGGCTTTTGATACTCTTTATGCCGAAGGCCAGAGAAGATATGTTGAGAGTTTATCTGCTTATGCCCGGCAATTTTTAGGAGTGATGGACAAACCCGATGTTGATAAAATTGAGGGAATTTCACCGGCCATTTCTATTGACCAGAGAAAAGCTTCGCACAACCCTCGTTCAACCGTAGGAACCATTACGGAGATTTATGATTATATCCGTCTTTTATTTGCCAGAGTCGGAAAACCGCACTGTCCAAAATGCGCCAAATCAGTTTCGCGCCAAACAATTGACCAGATTACAAAGCAGATACTGAAATTACCTCAAAAAACTGAAATAACCGTCTTGAGCCCGATCATTAGAGGAAAAAAAGGTGAACACCACGGTATTTTGGAGGAAATTCAGAGGAGTGGTTTTGTTAGAGTCAGGATTGATGGAATAATTTATCGGGTCGATGAGGCGTTGGAAAAGGTTTTGGACCGCAATAAAAAACATAATATTGAAGTAGTGGTAGACAGATTGATTATTGATAAGGATTTGGACAAATCACGACTGGTTGATTCGTTGGAAACTGCTCTGAAACTTGGGAAAGGAATAGTGATGATAAATCAAAAACTTGCCCCGTACCGAACTAAAGGTTCTGGTACGGGGTCAAAAATCCCCGAAGGAAAACAAGTTCTCTACGGGGCAGGCAAAAATCAAAATGATAAAGATCTAATTTTCAGTGAGCATTTTGCTTGCGAAGAATGCGGCATTTCTCTGCCGGAATTAGAACCTCGACTTTTTTCTTTTAACTCTCCTTTTGGCGCCTGTTCGGCCTGCCAAGGATTGGGAGAAAAACTGGAGGTTGACCCAAAGCAGGTTTTACCCAATCTTAATCTGTCAATCGCAGAAGGCGCAATTTTTCCCTGGGCCCGGGCTTCTCATAAAGTCGGACGACAGGGTTATTTTTGGTGGCAGCTAACCAATTTAGCCGAGCGGTACAATTTTTCTTTAAATGAACCGGTTAAAAATCTATCCAAAGAGATTCTTAATTTAATTTTGTACGGCGAATCCGCCAAACCAGAGTTTAAAAATTTAAAATTTAAAATTAAAAATTCCTCATATGAGGGCGTAATTCCTGCTTTGGAGAGAAGATATCACGAAACCGATTCTGAGTATACCCGGCAAGAGATTGAACAATATATGGTGGAAAAAATATGCGAGAAATGCATGGGTAAAAGATTAAAGCCTGAAGCGTTGGCAGTCAAGGTGGCCGATAAATCAATTGATGAAACAGTGGAGATGCAGGTTGATAAATTAAAAATTTTTTTTGAAAAAATTTTCCTCAAAGAAAATGAAAGAAAAATAGCTCATTTAATAATAAAAGAAATAATAAATCGGTTACAATTTTTAATTGACGTCGGTTTAGATTATTTAACTTTGGACAGAAAAG
>Ga0210051_1004416_pt1 | contig 13753 bp, 10 predicted proteins | sample CryGey092014_all_FD_185464 | JGI IMG/M metagenome (GOLD analysis project Ga0210051, IMG submission 185464) | Groundwater microbial communities from aquifer - Crystal Geyser CG23_combo_of_CG06-09_8/20/14_all (SPAdes) (version 2) | ecosystem: Environmental > Aquatic > Deep subsurface > Groundwater...
GTTACTGGCGTGATGTTGGGAGCATTGACCAATACTGGCAGGCATCAATGGATCTTGTGTCAGTAACACCTGCTTTTAATCTATATAATAGAAAATGGCCTATACACACAGCTCGAGATCCTCACCCGCCTTCAAAATTTGTCTTTGCTGATGATGTATCCCACCGCGTTGGAATGGCAACTGATTCACTGGTCTGTGATGGAGTTATTATAAGCGGAGGCAGAATAGACAGGTCCGTGCTATCACCGGGCGTCAGAATCAACAGCTATTCACTTATTGAAGAATCTGTCTTGTTTGATTTTGTGAATGTTGGGAGATACTCAAAAATAAAAAGGACCATAATAGACAAAAACGTTGTTATCCCGCCACACACTGTTATTGGTTATGATCTGGAAAAAGATAAAAAACGTTTCACAGTTTCTTCTGACGGAATTGTTGTAATACCCAAAGGTTCTATAATTTCACCAGAGTAATCACTCTTTCCTCAAGGATCAAAAATGAAAAAAATAAATATAGCATTCTTATGGCACATGCACCAACCATACTATCGAGACATGCTGACAAAAAAAAGCACTATGCCGTGGGTCAGGTTGCATGGAATCCATTCTTATTATGACATGATTCGTTTGTATGAAAAACACCCGCAGATAAAAGGAACAATAAACTTTGTTCCTTCATTAATCCAGCAGCTCATCGAATATGAAGAAGATAAACTTAGCGATGATTTTCTGGATCATACAATAATCCCTGCAGCAAAGTTAAACGCAAAACAAAAATTATTTATCTTAACATATTTCTTCATGGCAAACTATGAGACCATGATCAAGCCATTTCCAAAATATTGGGAATTCCTTATACGGCGCGGGTTAAACCCTGAAACAACCAACATGGATGAAGCTATACGTTTTTTCACAGAGCAGGAATATCTGGACATACAGGTGTTTTACAATCTCACTTGGTTTGGTTTTGCTGCCCGCGAAGAATATCCTGAAATAAACGAGCTGCTTTCACAAGGCGGCAAATTCACAGAAGACAATAAAAATACGGTCATCGAACTTCAGAAAAAAATATTAAACTCTTTATTAACTGCTCTTAGAAACTTAAAAGACTCTCAGCAAATCGAACTATCAACTACTCCATATTTCCATCCAATACTGCCTTTGCTTATAGACACTCGATCAGCGAAAAGAGCATCTCCTAATATTAGCCTACCCCATGTATTACAAGCTCCAGAGCTTGCTGACTATCAGATTAAAAAAGCCACCAAGTTCATGGATAATTTTGTTGAGAAAAAAGTTGTAGGAATGTGGCCCTCAGAAGGATCTGTTTCTCCGGAAATCATTCCTATTCTGGCTAGACATAACATAGGCTGGGTCGCTACTGACGAAGCAATCCTTTATGCTTCAAAAACAAGCAATGATAATAAAAAAAATATATACGAACCCTATATTGCTCAACATGAAGGGTCATCTATACCAATAGTATTCCGAAACAGGGAGTTATCTGATCTTATTGGTTTCTCGTATTATCGAATGACTCCGGATGAAGCTGTCGAAGATTTTATTAAGCGAATCAATAAAATCTCTTTGAGAGAAAAAGACGCAAAAGAGCTTCTTGTCACTATAATACTGGATGGGGAAAATCCATGGGAACACTATGAAGAAAGCGGAAAAAAATTTCTCTTGAAACTTTTTAACAGAATAGAACATGACAAGATACAAACCACATGCATAAGTGATTTTATCCTAAAAAATCCTCCACAAAAAACCATAGATAAACTGCATTCTGGCTCATGGATTAATGCAAACTTTAATATATGGATTGGAAAACCCCAAAAAAATAAAGCTTGGAACTATTTAAAGCTGACTTTAGATGAAATAGAAGACAAATTTAATGCCAGCAACCCTGATGCACAAAGTGCAAAAGATTCATTTTCAGCAGCATGTGGAAGCGACTGGTTTTGGTGGTTTGATGATGATTTTTCATCTCAGCTTAAAAGTGAATTTGACAAAATATTCAGAACACATCTGAAAAATGCTTTTACATTTCTAAAAAGAAACATCCCTCTTTATCTTTTTGATCCTATATATGAATACGACAATAATATAAATTCTATGCTTATTCCACCAGCCTTTATCTATCCAAAAATTGGTGGCAATACTCCCACTTTTTTTGACTGGTCAAATGCTGTAAAGATCAATTTACATCAAGCTGGAACATCAATGGGACAATCAGAGCAACTGTTTGAAGCATTCTATTTTGGATTTAACGAACAAGCGTTCTTTTTGCGAATCGACCCTGTTGATCACAAAAAAGGCTTTCTGCTAAAAGACAACGAGATGATCATTTTATATATAATAAGTGAAAACAAGGAGAACAGATTTAGGTTATTTAAAAAAGATGATGAATATCATTTCATCGCCTGTGAAGAAACAAGCAACCTTATTTGCGACAAGGAATATAAAATTTCCTATGGATTGGGAAAAGTCCTTGAAATAAGTTTTCCATATAAACCTTTGGGGGTTAAAATTAATGACCAATTGACCTTGATCATTACAATTGTTAAAGATGGAATAGAAACCCGTCGCTATTCTCATATTAAGTTTATCGTTCCAGATGAGAATTATGAATTAAAAATGTGGTCAGTTTAACGAAACTTATTAAGAGGCAAGCATGGCAAAACCTTTAAATTTACTCTTAGGCATACATCATCACCAGCCGGTTGGAAATTTTGACAAGGTTTTCGCAGAAGCATTCAGAAAATGCTACAAACCATTTCTTGATCTTCTGGAAAAATATCCTGATGTTAAAATTTCATTACACCATTCAGGACCATTACTTGACTGGGCACTGGAAAACGAACCTGACTATCTTCCAAAACTAGTAAAACTCGTTAAAAAAGGTCAGATCGAAATAATGGGTGGCGGCTTTTACGAACCTATTCTCCCAATATTAAAAACTGACGATGCCATTGGACAAATCAAGATGATGCAGGATTTTTGGAAAAAACATGCTGATTTTCAACCCAAAGGAATGTGGTTGGCTGAGCGTGTCTGGGAGCCATCTCTGGCTTCGCTTCTTTGTGATGCAGGAATGAAATATACAATACTTGATGATGAACATTTCAGGCATGCTGGAATTACAGACCCAACTTTACTAAACTATTATACAACTGAAAGAGCTGGAAAAACCGTGGCAATCTTTCCAAGTGATCAGAGGCTACGCTACATGATTCCATTTAAACAAGTGGATGAAGTTATAAACCATCTTCTTTCTTTAGCAGCTGTTGCTCCGGGAGTTGGAATTACATATGGCGATGATGGCGAAAAATTCGGCATGTGGCCTGGAACACATGAATGGGTAATAGAAAAAGGATGGCTTGATAAATTTTTTTCCATGCTTTCAGAGAATAAGGATCGAATAAAAACAACAACATTTTCAGAATTTATCTCAGAAAACAAACCAAGCAACACAATCTATCTACCCACTGCCTCATATCAGGAGATGCTTGAGTGGGCAATGCCAGCAGACGCTATTTTCCGCTATCGTCAGGCTAAGGAGTTTTTAAATAAAAGCGGGATGTGGGAACTTGCATCTCCTTTTTTACGTGGCGGATTCTTTGACAACTTTTTGTCAAAATATCCTGAAAGCAACTTAATGCACAAAAAGATGTTATATGTATCCAATAAAATTGATACAGCTGAATCAAAAGGAATAGATATTAAAGAAGCCCGAAAACACTTGTATAAAAGCCAGTGCAATTGCGCATACTGGCATGGGTTATTTGGCGGATTGTATTTAAATTATTTAAGACATGCAATATATGAAAACCTGCTAAAAGCTGAAAACATTCTAAGCAAATCTTCGCATGCAGATCCTGTTGAATATGAAATAAAAGATATAAATTTTGATCAAGTGAATGAAATAATTGTAAGAACTAAAAAATTTCAGGTCTTGATATTACCAAAAAACGGCGGGTCAATTGCAGAACTCTCCTATCGCCCAGCTAATTTCAATTTACAAAACACTCTTGCAAGAAGATTCGAAGCTTATCATAGGCCTGTTGTACATAATGAGAATCAGGGCAATAACGGGATCAGCTCAATTCATGACATTAATAAAGACCTAAGCCTTCTTGGAGAAAAATTAATTTACGATGATCATCCTGCATTTTCCTTACTTGACTGCATCCTTCCATCAGATACCAACTGGAAGGACGCAAGATATAATCTTAATGAAAAGCTCGTTGATTTTGCCAATTTAAATTATGACCTCATTAAGCAGGATTGTAATAAAAATCATGCGAATTTTACTTTGGAAAGCCACGGTTCCATAAATAGTAAAGACAAAGCAACTATTCTTAAAACATATAAATTTTCCGACAACATGCTTGTTGTAGACTATGCCATCACACACACAGGGGAGCATCCGGAAAAGTATCTTTTTGCAACTGAAATCAACCTGTCACTTTTGGCTGGGAATGATCCACATCGTTACTATAAACTTGAAACAAACCAAAAGCAGGATAAATTATCATTAGATAGCAAAAGAAGCCTAAACGAGACCGCTCAAATAGAGCTTGTAGATGAGTATTTTGGTTTTAAACTAAAAATAACAACTGAGCCTATGGCTTCTTGGGTCTGGTGGCCTGTTGAAACTGTGTCACAATCAGAAAAGGGATTTGACCACATATATCAGGGATCAAAAATATGGATAAACTGGAACGCTGATTTAACAAACAACAGTAAAGCTAATTTTTCAATTGGCTTTTCTCTTGAACCACTGTAAATCTTACGTTACGTTATCTAATTATAAACTATTAAAAAGCATTATGGAGGAATAACTTATGCCTGAGTTACGAAAAGATCCGATAGTTGGAAGGTGGGTGATAATCTCTACTGAACGCTCACAACGACCGACAGACTTAAAAACTAATGAACCAAAAAAAGAAGATCCTGATGCAAAACCAAAATTTTGTCCGTTTGATTATGGAAATGAGCACATAACTCCACCTGAAGTTTTGGCTTATAGAAAAGACGGAAATCCTAACACACAAGGATGGTCGTTAAGAGTTGTCCCAAACAAATTTCCTGCCTTAATGATAGAAGGTGAATTAAATCGCAGGGGAAAAGGTGTCTATGACATGTTGAGCGGAGTTGGCGCTCATGAAGTAATAATCGAAACCCCTGATCATAATGCAACACTCACAACAATATCTGACATTCAGTTTCAGGATGTATTATGGTCATATAGAGACCGAATTATGGATCTTAAAAAAGATAAGCGTTTTCGATATATACTTATTTTCAAAAATCATGGTTTTAAGGCAGGCGCAAGTCTTGAACATTCACATTCTCAATTAATTGCACTTCCTATTATTCCAAAAGCGGTGATGGAAGAGTTGAACGGTTCAAAAGAATATTATGATTATAAAGAAAGATGTTTATATTGCGATATAGTAGCACAGGAAATCGCAGAGCAAAAAAGAGTTGTAATGGAAAATGAGGATTTTATAACGATCTGTCCATTTGCACCAAGGTTTCCATTCGAGATGTGGATTTTACCCAAGCGGCATGATGCTCATTTTGAAGATGCAACAAAACATGAAATTTCTAACCTAGGTTCATTATTCCAAACATCTCTTAAAAAATTAGACAAAGCATTGGGCGATCCTCCATATAACTTTATGTTACACACGTCTCCAGTTGTAATGCCTGATCTGCCTTATTATCACTGGCATATTGAAATTACACCACGTGTAACTAGGCTTGCTGGTTTTGAAAGAGGATCTGGATTTTATATAAACCCAACTGCACCAGAAGTTTCAGCACAGTTTTTACGGGACATAAAATTATAAAAACGTGGTTACTAATCGATAGTATATCGACAAAAAATACAATGGTGTTTCACGAATTACGCACGACGCACAACGAAAAAAAGGGGAGTAATAAAATGAAAATAGTATTGGTTGCATCAGAAGTTGTTCCATTTGCAAAAACCGGCGGGCTGGCAGATGTTGCCGGAGCATTACCTAAAGCTCTGGCTAAAAAAGGGGTTTCAGTATCAGTAATAATGCCCTACTATAGCTCCATATCTGCCAAACAATTTAAGATCAAACCAACAAAAACAAAAGTACGAGTAAAAATATTGGATCAAGAAGTAGAGGGGAAAATCTATAAAACAACCACTGAAGATAATATTAATGTTTATTTCATTGAGCAGCCAAAATATTTTGACCGCAAAGAATTATATCAGACAAAAGAAGGTGATTTCAAAGATAATGCTGAAAGATTTTCATTTTTTTCAAAAGCTGCAATTGAAACAATTCTGGCGTTAAAGCTGAAGTGCGATGTTATACATTGCAATGACTGGCAAACATCGTTGATTCCGGTTTATCTAAAAACAACCTATTCCAATAACAAACAACTCAAGGGAGTAAAAACACTTCTAACCATCCACAATCTTGGATATCAGGGCGTGTTTTGGCATATGGATATGCCTTTTTTGGGGCTGGACTGGAGCTTATTCACCTTTGACAAACTGGAATTTTACGGGAAGATAAATTTCCTAAAAGGCGGGATAGTCTTTGCTGACGCTATTTCAACGGTCAGTAAAAAATACGCACAAGAGATCCTTTCACCAGAATATGGTTGCGGACTGGAAAATGCATTAAAACAACGCGCTCATGATATTTACGGAATTTTAAATGGCATTGATTACACAGACTGGGATCCAAAAACAGATAAATTTATTCCTAAAAAATTTACTTTAAGCAATTTATCAGGCAAAGAATCCTGTAAATCAGAGCTTCAAAAAAGATTCAAACTACCATTAAAGAAAAATGTCCCTGTTATCGGTATTGTTTCAAGATTGGCTGCTCAAAAAGGTTTTGATCTTTTGGAAAATGCAATTCCAACTATTATGGAAAAAGATGTGCAAGTGGTTGTGCTTGGCACTGGCGAAACCAGATATCATGAGCTTTTTGAGATTTTCTCCAAAAAGTATCCAACAAAAATGGGAGTAGCTTTAACTTTTAACAATGCAATAGCGCATCTTATTGAAGCTGGGTCTGATATGTTCCTCATGCCATCCAGATATGAACCTTGCGGCTTAAATCAAATGATTAGCATGAAATATGGAACAACTCCAATCGTGCGGGCAACCGGTGGTTTAGACGATTCTGTAATTCCATTTAATTTTAAAACACTTAAAGGAAATGGTTTCAAATTTAACAACTATGACAGCAATGATATGATTTTATCTATAAATCAGGCTATTATTGGATTTCATAACAAGAAAATATGGAAAACTCTGGTTAAAAACGACATGAATGAAGATTTTTCATGGGATAGATCAGCAAAAGAGTACATTGCCCTTTACAAGAAACTCTCTGTGAGCTAGCTGTTCCATTTATAGCCTATCTGATGTTATAACGGTTTTCGTAATGAAAACCGTTTTTGTGTGCTCTAAATAAACCCAAATCGTGCAGTTGAAAACTGAACGATTTGGGCAAACCCGCTAAATTGTGTCAGATCAAGGCGGAAAATAATTTTAGGAGGGAGGCGTATTTAGTGATACGTTGACCGACTAAAATTGTTTTTCAACGCAGAGATGGCGCAATTTTGAGAGTTTGCTAAAAAATGCAACTGCATTTTTTGGGATAAACATATATAATCTTTTGAGGAGGTCATATGTCATCAAAGAAACGTGTAGTTATAATGGGGGCTGCGGGTCGGGATTTCCATAATTTTAATACATATTTTCGCAACAACCCTGAATTTGAAGTTGTAGCTTTCACTGCTACACAGATTCCTAATATTGATGATCGTCGATATCCAGCTGAACTATCCGGTCAATTTTATCCAAAAGGCATCCCCATTTATCCTGAAGATGAACTTTCAGATCTAATCAAACGGGAAAAAGTTGATCTAGTGATTTTTTCCTATAGCGATGTTCCGCATGAATATGTAATGCAAAAAGGATCGGTAGCCATGGCAGCAGGTGCTAACTATATGATCATGTCACCAAGACAGACCCAGATTCAAGCATCATGCCCTGTGATTTCTGTATGTGCGATTCGCACTGGTTGTGGCAAGAGTCAAACATCTAGAAAATTGGTCGGCATTCTTAAAGACATGGGCAAAAAGGTTGTAGCAATTAGACATCCCATGCCATATGGCGATCTTGTAAAACAAAAGGTCCAACGATTTGCTTCTTATGAAGATCTGGATATCCATGAATGCACAATCGAAGAACGTGAGGAATATGAACCTTACATCGACCGAGGACTGGTTATCTATTCGGGCGTTGATTATGAAGCCATTACCCGTCAGGCTGAAAAAGAAGCAGATGTGATTATCTGGGATGGCGGCAACAATGACATGTCATTTCTTAAACCAGACCTTGAGATAACAGTCTTGGATCCACTTCGAGTTGGACATGAACGAAGCTATTATCCGGGCGAGGTAAATTTTTTAACAGCTGATGTTCTTATTATCAATAAATACCAACAAGCATCTGCTGAACAAATTCATACCTTGTTGGAAAACATAAAGGCATGCAACCCAACCGCAAAAGTCATTAAAGGGGATTCCCAAATCACGGTTGATAATCCAGAAGAAGTAAAAGGTAAACGCGTATTGGTAATTGAAGACGGTCCGACACTCACACATGGCGGTATGAGTTTTGGAGCTGGCATGGTCTGCGCTGAAAATTGCAATGCAGCAGAGATTGTTGATCCAAGACCTTATGCAGTTGGATCAATCAAAGAAGCTTATACAAAATTTCCACAGTTGGGAAAATTAATTCCAGCATTAGGTTATTACGAAGATCAGTTAAAAGACCTTGAAGAAAGCATTCGAGCCACACCAGCTGACTTAGTGTTAGTTGGAAGCCCAATTGATATAAGAAGAGTTATAACAATTGATAAGCCATCTCAACGCGTACGCTATGAATTAGAGGAGATGGGAGAACCAACCCTTAAAACAATACTAGGGGATTTTCTGAAGAAGAAGTAAAATAAACTTAAGACCTGAGACTAGAGACTAAAAAGCACAAAAACTTCTTCAATTTCAATCAGTTTTGTGCTTTTTCTTTTTAAAATAGGGCATTTTAATACCTATCTATGCAATATTATGTTGTTTTTAATATTACTTTATGTAACTATATAGCCTATGTGGATAGAACGTAAAGAAACAAAACAAAATTTTATAAACAACCTACTTTCACTTAAAAATCAGGTTCTAATAGTGAGAGGAGCAAGACAGGTTGGGAAGACATCATTTATATTAAATGCCCTTGCTGAACTTAAACAATATCCTCAACTAAAACTTAATCTTTTATATCCATCTTCAATTAATTTAGATGGTATGGAGTATTTTGGTAGAGATTTTTTTGGGCAAGCAGAGACTGGCGAAGAATTCATTAAAAATATTGAACTGGAAATTGGTGCTCCAAAAAATTTAGGATACCCTGTTTTAGTCTTTATTGATGAAGCTGACCGATATCCCAAATCCTTGGAAGCTATTCAAACATTGGCCACTCAATCTGACAAAATAAAATTTATCTTCACAGGTTCTAATCTTGAAAATATTAAAGTGATCAATGCTGCAACAGGCAGAAAAAAATATTTTGATCTGTTTCCAATAATGTTTAAAGAATTTCTTGAAGCGCAAACAAACAGCAAATTTTCAACTTATCTGGATCAAATTTCATTAGATCATCTAGAAATTACAGAATACTTACATCATCAATTAACTGAACAATTAAATACCTATTTACGTTTAGGCGGCATGCCTAAAATATTAGATACTTACTTGGATCCTAATTTAGATACTAAACAAATTCCAAACATCATAAAAGATTTGGCTGTCTCTATTGAAGAAAATATCAAAACTGTGCTTGATAACAAATCCATGCTTTACGAATATGAAGATGTATTAAGAAAAATAGCCAATCTTTCAATGAACACCTTGAAATTTACCCAGCTTCAAGTCCAACATGCTGGAAGAAGTGAAGCAAAAAAACTTATTAACAAAACTGTTGGAGCTAGAGTTGCACATAAAATCAGATTGCTGGAATCAGAAAAAGATCTTTCTAAATATATTATTTTTGATTGTGGAATAGCCAATTACCTTCTGTCTGGTTCTGATCTCTTAAAAACTAAAATCAATGAAAAAAATCTGGCAATATTATATGAAACATTGTTGGTTCTCAATTAATAACCCAACTTGTTACCCGAGATGATCTTTTTTATTGGAAATCAGGAAATCGCGCTGAAGTGGAATTTTTACTAAGGTCTCCTTTTATCGGAATCGATGTTAAATCAAATAAAGGAAATTTAAAATCCCTAAACAGCTTGGCTATTGTTGAAGAAAACCTCTCATGTATTGTAAAAATTTCAAATGAAATGCCAAAGATTGATTTTGATCATATGGCTTTTTTGCCAAACTTTGATAAAAAAAGAAAAATTCCGCTCCTGACTATCCCTCATTATCTAACTCATAAACTAATTGATATTACTCATGAATTATAGCATTTTTTTCATAGAAATATTTTTAAAAAACGAAAAAAACAAACAACTTTTTTAGAGTATAGACGATAAATAAGACAGACTTGAGAAAACAGACAGCAGACTGCAGACTCAAAACCAAAGGTTGTATCCCCACCAACAAACATGCGGGAATGACATAAAGTGTAGTAACGTTTTTTAACGAAATACGAACGACGAAACACGAATCACGGAGGTTTTTATGTTTTCAATGGGTGAGCAGGACAATTCGGTTATTCGAGAACTTAATGGTAGATTAGCCACCACTCGCGTTCAAGAATTACTGCAAGATCACGACCTATCTATTGAAGATATGGTTCAAGGTCAACAAGCCATTGCTGATGTAGGCACGTGGACGCACTTTTGCGGTGACAGCTGCCATACAAACCTACTATGAAGGAAATGAAGCTGGACAAGGCAGTTTTGGTCATGCTGAGGGGATGCCTGCTTATGCCACCCTACGTATGATTTGCAATAACCAAGTAGATGGCTATCAATGCAATGAGACTGCCCAAACTCTTCTTGCTGATTCCATGACATTTTTAGCTTATGAAAGAGTCTTTCAAAGTCGATGCATTGAGTCCTTTCCTCCTAGGCTTGCTCTACTTGACGGCGTTGCTTTGTTTGGAGTAGCTGTCTTTGGCAGCATAGCCTTTTTGGAACTAGCCCCCAGTTTTGTTCTCCCATTTGTCTTGAGATCCATATCATCTATTGGAATCATCCTTGCAGGAGCATGCGTGGCCATCGCAGGCTTAGCAATTTATACTACATATCACGAGATCCATGAGCGCCTGCCTGAAAATCGACCAGCCTATTGCACGCAAACTGTGTTGGAAAATGAATAATTATCGAACTGTCTATAAATCAAAAGCCATTCCAAACAATATGGAATGGCTTTTTTATTTTTATCTAAACAACCATCACTTATTTATCAGCAGCGCTCTCTTCTATTTTTTCACCTGCTTTAATTCCATCCCCAAATGCCTTTGCCTCACTAAGATCTTTAAACGGCTGTATCCAGTTTGCTATAAAATCAAGCGCAGCCTTGCTATCATCAGCTTTATATATATTACTGGGGATCTTAAAATCCATTGATACAGTTACTCTGGAGACATGCTTATCCTGTGATCGGTTTATTGGTGTATAAATATCAGGTGATATTAATCTAATATAAACTTTTCTTCCAATCTTCTCAATCCTTGACACAGCCATCACATCGCCAGCCTGCAAAAATGTATATATCTTACCTCTTATTGTTTTTGCTTCATCATTTTTTTCTATTGTTACAGCACGGTAATAATAATCTCCCCAGCCAATATGATAATAAGCAGCCCTCTCAGCTGGTATACCGCCCTTCATTATTACAACAAAACCTTTTAATGTCGCAGGGTCTAAATTAACAGCAGCTGTCTCCAGTCCGCGTGTTTTAGTTGCAGGAGGATATATCATTTTAATATCATCCCAAATCTTTTCGCCTTTTTTTGCAGATGCATTAAATGAAACAGCTAAAAGCAAAATAGTTATTATAGTTATTTTTTTTATTTCTCTTCTCATATTTTTGATTTTCCCTTCCCCAGCCCTCCACTTTCCGCCAAAAGCAGATCAGCCTCTGGCTGAAAAGCAGGAATGACTGAATCTTCTTCTACCTTATCTGTTTTCCCAAAAGCTTCAATTGCTTCTCTTAATTCCAAATTCTCTTTAGCATATTCTTCAATGGAAACACCCATAGCAGTTGCTTCCCATGCTTGCCTTATGCTTTTTGCACCTGCTTCTGCACCTTTTGGATGATCAAAAACACCTCTGCCAAAAACAAAACCAAAATCAATACTACGAAGTTTGTGATACAATGGTTGAATAGTTCCAGCCCAGTCACTTCCACCCGGCACAGGCAAACTCTTCTTAATATCTCCAAATTCAGCAAGGCACGCTTCTACGTTTGTTTTTACTTCCTCTTCATCAACCATCATACGTGGAGAAAATCCGGGCATAATTATTGAATCACAACCTGTGAGCCTTTGGAGTTTTGTAATAACCAACTGGGAAACACCAAAAAACGGCAATCTCGAAAACGGAGCTATAAAATCAAAATGACCAACAATGGGGACCTCTGCATGTTTTCTCAGCATTCTGATTGCAGAAAGCCCAACAGTCATACTGTTAACCATTACAGCGCCAGCACCATTCTTGACTGCCAGATCATGCAGCTCAACTAATCTATCTACTTCATCTGTGATATTTACCAAAAAGATCTTTTTCTCGCCAGTCAGATCCTCTGCTTCCATGCGTTTAGCATTCATCAAACATAATCTTTCAGCTATTGGAGATATTTCTGTGTCAGACTGCATCTCATCATCTTTAGCAATATCAAGTCCACCGATCCAACTCTGATATGCTATCTCGCTAAAATTTTTGGGTGCTAATCCGATATTCGGTTTTACCACTCCCATAAACAAAGGTCTGTCACGCACTTTAAGCAGGTCTTGAATTCCCCTTGTTCCAAACTGAGGACCCTGAAATGCATTAAGGTATTTTTTTGGAAAACCAATATCCAAAAGTTTTATAGCAGTAATCCCGGGCGAATGGAATGCGCCTTCACCACATGCTGCGGTCAACAAATTGGGGATCTTAGTTCCAAAATTTATATATGGATGAGCAATGGTCACGCGGCATCTTGTAAATCTATTACCTTTATTGAATGGAAATTCAAAAACCGGCTTATCAGAAACCTCTATAATCTCCAAACCAATTACCTTTGCACCACAAGTGCGTCTTAAATCTTCATCCACACACGGTCTCTTCCATTGTGCAGTACTCTGTTCGCTGCACAAAGCTGCTGCTGCAAAGTTAGGATTTATGCTGGTTTCAAACCAGTATGTTTCAATAATTGATTCACTAAGGTCAGTTGAATCATCAGCAAAAAATCCATTTATGTCGTTTGTACTAATCATAGCTATCATTTCAAACTAAAATAAAATATTTTATTTTTTATGCTATTCTCAACATTTAAGTTGATAGTTATAAGTCGATGTGCGTCGGTCGTACATAGTACATCGAAAAGAACTATAGCCCCCGCAAAACAAAATGACCAACTCTGCACATGAGTGATAAGAGAGATTTGCTTTTAATGGAGGTGAATGGAGGATGTTGTAAATATTTAGATTTCGTATTCAGCAAAAACCATTTTAATAAAATCATAGTTAATTA